>ERZ1027269.574-NODE-574-length-13640-cov-4.568642_pt1 | contig 13640 bp, 8 predicted proteins | sample MGYA00519471_ERZ1027269 | MGnify/ENA primary metagenome ERZ1027269 (study PRJEB26926, sample SAMN06164687) | human gut metagenome | biome: ENVO:00009003; feature: ENVO:2100002; material: ENVO:00002003 | host: Homo sapiens | place: USA | collected 2012 ...
CAGATGTGTATAAGAGACAGACACTGGCCAATTATGCGGCAACTTTTGTCGGCGCCGTGGCAACGGAAACCAACAGCGCAACCTCGGCATTGAATTATCAGCAGGAGCTGACTAACTCCATTTCCCTGAAGGAAGCGACGCTCAGCGGCGTTGACCGTGACGAAGAGCTGGCTCAGCTGATTATCTTCCAGCAGAGTTATGCCGCCTGCGCCCAAACATTTACCGCGTCTAAAGAAATGTTAGACATGCTTTTGAATATGGTTAACTAGGAGGACTGAAAAATGCGCGTACCTACTTATGCAACTTATCTGAATATGACCAATGCAACGATTGCCAACAAAAATCTGGTCGATCTTTACAGCTTTCAGTCCATTACCGGTCTTAAGGCTCAGAACTATTCCGGCTACGGCATGAGCGCCTCCAGCATCGTTTCTCTGGAAGCGACGCTCGGCGTTACCAGCACGTTTATGGAAAACAATAAAATTACCGAAGTCGAAATCAAAACGATGAACACGTCGATGGAAGCGATTCAGGATGCGATTAACGACTTCAAAAGCGCCCTGACCAGTTTCAGCGGCATTACCGGCAACGGCGGCGAAGGCACCACCATTACCGACAACACCGGCGGCAAGCTGACCTTTACCAGCAACGATCCCGACGATTATATCGGCAAAAGCATCATTATCGACGGTACCGAATATAAGTTTGCCAACAACAGCAACGGCAATAATATTGACATCAGCGGCGCCGCAACGGCCGAAGAGATTATGACGGCTCTGAAAGACAAACTGCCCGCCAACGCCGATTATGACTTTGACGGCACAACGTTTACTTATCCGCTGGGTACGGTTGACAACAATTCCACAATTATCAAGGCCAACGGCGTAACGACCGGTTCGCCGGTGACCACCACTACCGGCGGCAGCAGTCTTACTCCCGATTATACCGGCGGCGAACTGACTTTTACCAATGACAATGTGGCCGATTATCTGGGACAGACGATTACCATTAACGGTGTTCAATATACCTTTGCCAATGACGGCAACGGCAATAATATTGACATCAGCGGCGCTGCAAATGCCGAAGACGTGATGAATGCTCTGAAGGATAAGCTGCCCGCCAATGCCGATTTTAAATTTGAAGGCAACAAATTCACTTTTCCGCTTTATACGATTAACGGCACTTCAAGCGTCTTGAACGTAGACGGCGTGGAAACCGGCGAGCCTTATACCATGAGCCCGGATCAGGCCCGGGAATTGAGACAGCTGCAAAACAGCGCCTTTTCGGCTTTGAAAATGCTGGTTGACAGTCTGAATACTTTCGCCAACGGCAAATATCTGTTCGGCGGCGGTGTTTCCAGCCAGGCTCCGGTCGATTTTCCGTTTTCGACTTTGGACGAATTTCAAGCCTATTATGACGGTTTGAATATTCAATACCCGAGCAACAGCAGCGCTGACCTCTCTAACTTTTCGGTCAACGCGAGCAACACGGGAGATATTTCGCTTAAACTGAACGGAAACAACACCAATCAGGGCACCATTACGGCAGAAAAAGCCGGCGGTTTTCTGAAACCGGCAATTACTGCCAATGACAAGACAACCGGCACACTGACGTTCAACAGCGACAAAAACACAATGAACGCCACCGAATACGGCGCCTTTAACACGCTCAGCGCGGGAGACACTGTTGTCATCGGCGGCGATGCTGCCGGCGGCAATGCCAAGGCCTATATTGTCAAATCGGTTTCCGCCGACGGCAAAACCGTTACTTTTGAAGAATCGACTCCGGTAGTTACCGACGATGTGATTACGCCGGACAATGACGTCACTTTCAGCAAATCGTTCCCGGTCGGTTCGGTGATTAATATGGACGGCTTTAAGAACAACAACATTGCCGGACAGGTTCAGGTTACCGGTATCAGTGACGACGGAACCGAATTATATGTTACGGTTGACCCGTCGCGCTTTCCGACCACAACGATTGCCGCTTCCAGCTCATGGAGCCTTTCGAGCGAATCTTATTATAAAGGCGGCGATCTGACTTCGGAAAAACGCATTTCCGAAAACCAGTCCATCAGTTTTGACGTTAATGCCAATGACCCGGCCTTTGAAAAATTATTCAGAGCATTGGGAATGATTGCACAGGGCAATCTTGTAGATACCCGCAATCCGGCTGACGACATTACCGGAACCATTTCTTCGGAAAATCCGATTGATCGCGTCAACGAAGCATTGGATCTGATTTCCGACGCATTGTTTAATGCCAGTGAAAATGCCAATGTTAAAAATGCCGACATTTATACAATCTCGGCCAAAATAAACTCAAATTACGTTGTTTTGAACCAGACCATGGAAAACCAGACAACAATCAAGGCCAATCTGGAGAACAACATCTCTTCCCTGAAAGATGTTGACAAAACCGAGGCGGCAACCAAACTGCTGCTGGCTTCGCAGAATCTGGAAGCATCTTATGCCGTTTTGCAACAGGCCATGAGTTTGAGTTTGCTTGATTATATCAAATAAGCCGACGGTTTGCTCAAAAAAGCCCCTCGTTTGAGGGGCTTTTTTAAGGGCTTTAATATTTTACTACGGGACGAACGAATCTCCATTCATATTTTCCCGTATCCGAATAGATTATGGATTGGAAGGCACCGTTGCCGGCCTTATTTTCGTTAGAACTCCAATAAACCTGCCTGTCATCCTCACTTACGGGGGAACTCGGCAATATATTGCGAACCGTATAAAGGCCGTCTTCAACCGCCGTTTTATTTGTTTTCAAGGTACTTATTTCCTTATTGCTGGGCAGCCACCATTTTCCTTTGGCTCAGAATGGTGCTTTACAGCCGACAGGTTCAAACTTGGATACGGCCAATGCCGCATGATGGATATTCTTACCGCCGTCATATTCAAGAATGGCTTTAGTGTTGGCTTCGCCGCTTGCACCGCAGGCAAAAAATCCCATCATTCCATTGTAACAGTTATCTAACCCGGGAACATCTCCGGAACCGCTTTCTGCCCACTGCATTCTCAAAGAACTGGAAAGTCCGCTGTAATCATCATCTATGGTGCCGTCCCAAGCCGTGCCGCTTTTATCAATATAAGTCAGAGAAACTGCGAATTTATTGACGTCATCAAAAATAACAGCCACCGGTTTTTGATCGGGGATGATTTCAGAGCTGCAGGCACCGTTCCCATAAATGATATCGCCGACTTTTCCGTTACAGCTCTGTACGGTTTTACAAAAGACTTTGGAGGTGTCGATTGGACAAGCAACTTTAACACCGTCTGTACAATCGGCGGCGGACATTAGTATATCCGAGTGACGCGCAGTCCGGCGAGGCGGTGCAGTTTAATGCGGCATTGGATGACGGTATGCCGCTCAGGCTCAATACGCTTCCGAAAATTATTAAACAACTTTTTTTCATGACAAACCTCTCTATTGTACAATACCTTGACCCATGGACGACGAATCACACAGGCATTTATAGTTTGAATCGCAATAAACACCCTGCGGGCAACAACACTTCATTCCGTTGCAAGTGCGCTGAACGCTCGGCAATTCACAGACAAAGCCAGCAGAGACACATTTTCCGCTTTGCAGCGTGTATCCGCTCTTACAGATTTTACAAGTGCTGCTGTCCCCGGAGACACAGGTTTGGCAATTGAGAACCTGACAAGGCAAGCTTAACTGTTGCGTACAAGTAGTTTTGTTCGTATTAAAATCCGCAAGTTTCATATACCCATCGTTACAAGTCTGACAGGAATCTGTCTTACCGGCCTCGCAAGTCTTACAGTTTGCAACCTGGCAAGATGTGCCATAATAAATAACCGGACGAACGTACCCGTCACTGTGGTCCTTACTGTTGAGGTCCCTGTAACCGTTAGTCATGTGCAACCCCCACGCAGGGTTGTAGGAATCCTCGGTAGAGGACCAGTACCAATTTTCCGTCAAGGTTTTAGCCCCTGAGCTGGCTGTCAAGCTCAGCGAGGCATTTACATAACTCTTCGCGTTATATAACGTAATCAAGTCTCTCATACTCGGCAAAAACCACTTCGTTTTCTTACAGAAATCCTTGCTGCACCCACTCGGCTCATAACTGTTGGTTGCCGTTGCAGCCTGCGTTGTACCGTTACACGTACTCGCCAATATCGCATTGGTATTCGTTCGCCCATCTACCCCACAAGATGTCAAACCGTCACTGCTGGTACAGTTTTCCAAATTCGGCGTATCACAATAACTGCTTGACCAATACATTGTCGTACTGCCCGCGGAACCGCTGCTGTTAATATCCGTCAACGCCACAGCAAGTTTGTTAGTGGTATCGAAGACAATACCGACGGGTTTCACCCCTTCGGGGAGTTTATCTTTATAACAGAGTTGATCACCACCTAAAATGGATCCAACCGCACAGGTGACCGGTTTTACTCCGGCTTTGCAGGCAGCTTTCGTCAAGTCCCAAGGGCATTTCAGGGCATCGCCGCTGCAATCTGACGCGTTTTGAGTAAAGCCCAGGGCGGCACAGTCCGGAGCCGGTTTGCAATCCTCTGCCATAACGCCCGATGCAAATCCGAAGACACTGCAAAGAGCCATAATCTGTATTGATAATTTCTTCATCGCTTTTCTCCTCTTATAGGTGTCTCTAATTTACTGAATAGCTCCCACACTACCCAGACATTTACAGGGTTTCGTGGTTCCGTTCGGTCCTTTCCAAGAGCAATCGTCATGATCTTGTTTGGTGCAGCAGTCGCCATTGCTCAGGTAGCCATAGACGCAGTCTTTTGCCAAAGCATAACACTTACCGCTATTCAATTCGTAACCGCTTTGACATTTGAGACATGTCTTTTTGTCGGAGGAACAAGTTTCACAGTCAGCAACCATGCATACAATAGGAGTTACAGATTTCTTACATTCGGTCCAATGGCTTTCCTGACCGCCTAAGGTTAAAGGATATCCATAATAGCCATTGGCACATGTTTCGCATTCATTAGGATTTCCGGCCTTGCATTTGGTACAATTAGCGATATTACAGGTTTCGACAGCCTGTTCTTCACAGAAAACCGCCGCCGAGTTATACGGACATTGCAGATAGCCGTCCGAACATTGGCTGACTGATTTGGTATAGCCCAATTTGGCGCAGTCGGTTTCCGGTTTGGTACACCAGTTGACATAACCTGTCGCGCAACCGACATCGCAATACTTGCCCGAGCAGTCCTCAAGCGTACAGCTTACGCTGGCCGGACAGCTGTCCAGTTTGCATTTGTTTTCACAGGTCTTGCAATTATTGTAATACTTGACGCCGTTCATCTGACAATAGTCGCTCGGCGTAACCGGCCCGAGTTCCGTACAGGTCTGATTATAACCCGGCTTGCATTCGCAGGCGGTGTATTTGGTCGTACCGTTATAGGTACAGCCGGTTCCCCGCCCCTGTTGGTTTTGCCCGGTACAGGTCTCGGTATAATTGGACGGACAGACACATTCCGAATAGTATTTTTTACCGTCTTCGGTACAGGCATCTCCGGAAACGACCTGCGGTGACGCACAGCTTTCGACCGGATAAAGCGTACGGTTGCAGATACAGCGATATTTGCCGCCGCAGCCGTCTGAACTTAATTCATTCGGATATGAACAACTGTCTGCCGTGTATTTATACTTATCGGCGCAGCATTGTTTGAAATATTCATTTTTATAGGGACAGAAATCTGACTTCCAATACCCCGTTTCACACGAGGTCTTGGTATAACCCTTATCTTTGCAGAGCTGGTCATAAGGGTCCGCAAATTCAATATTGCCGAAGTCAAGCTGTTTATTTCCGGTAATGAAAGTAACGTTTGCAAGTTTGGGGAAATTTTTAACAGAAACAGACCCCGCATCAGGCAGTTCCAGAGACAGGGTCTGAGGCCCGAATTCAAAGCGGTTTTGGTTCTTTTCTATGAGGGTGGCGTCGGGATTATTTGACAATCCGCCTGTTTGGTTGTTGTTGACAGAAGCCCGTACCGCGGTCGATGAATATACGACCATACTGGCACAGAAAATTATTGTCCTAATAATCCTCATAGTACACCTCGCAGATATAACTGAATCAAGCCTGTTTTTAAGGTATCATATTTGGCAGCAATTGTCAAATAATTCTTAACCTCACAAGATTTTTTGGCTATTCCTTCTACGCGGTATTACTTAGATTTAATAGTGTTTCGCCTGTTTTCAACTGGTCGTACCCGAGGAAATGTCAGATTAAAAACAGCATGGTTTTTACTATGGAATGACAACACCCTCCCGCGGCAGTTTATTCACGCGGAACGACCGAATTCCGATTGCCCGGTCTGGCTGCTCCCGGCGGGTGAGGCAATAGGTGACAAGGGAAAAGCCGGGAGATGCCCCGGTCAAGCCGGGGCATGACAGAATAAAGAAAGCCGAGGCATGACTGCTGAGAGGAAGTGGGTAATAAATGGATGCTCCGGCTTGACCGGGGCATCCGGAAAATTGGCAACAGCGGCAAAGAGATTACCCGATCAAGTCGGGTAATGACAGCTGAGAGATGTGGGCAATGATAAGGGAGAGAAAGCCGGGGCAATGACAAGGGAGAGAAAGGCAGAGCAATGACGTTGAGGGCTGGGGAAAAGAAATAGATTGCCCGATCAAGTCGGGCAATGACATAAAAAAATAAATAACAAGTCGAGCAATGACATAAAAAAATAAATAAAAACAGCGCAATGACAAAGAAAGGGACTGACAACGACAAGAAAAAAAATGGCTCATACGAGTGTTCTCTATGAATACTTGTATGAGCCATGACATTAACTAAAAAAGGGCGTTTCCGTTTTATCTTTCGCGGCGGATAGCCTGAATATTGCGGATATAAGCAATATCCCCTTCCAGCTTTTCAAGTGTAACCGGAAGTTTGCGGCGCCAATTGGGATGTTCTTTATCCGTTCCCGGCAGATTTTGCATTTTTTCAACATGGAGGATATCTTCCAACTGCGCCAAAAAGACTTTAGACGCCGTCTTGGCTGCAAAGCGGTGAACCGCCTCTTCTATTCCCTCCGGATATCCCTGTCCGTAGATATAATTATCCTTGCGCAGATTATCCTCCGGCCAGCAGCCGTTGGCGTCCAGCGCCGAGAGAAGTTTCCAACGGTCGATTTCGCGTTTGTGATATGCATCGTTTTTAGCCGCTTCATCCATTAAGCCGAGCGAATGCATCAGTTCAATATCGTAACCGAACCACCACATCCGCAGCGGCGCCATATCATGGGTTCCGACTGACATAAAGGCCTTTTCCGGATATTCGCCGGGCGCATTGAAATCGCCCCAGCCGGCATCTTTTCTTTCTGCCCAAAGCACGCTCAGCGCATAAATATTCTTTTCGGCAAGCGTTTCAAGGAAACCTTCGGGAACATTGCCGATGCTCTCGCCGACGATCTGACATTTATTGCGGCAGCTCTCAATGGCAACAATATTCAGCATATCTTTGAAATTATACATAACATAAGTTCCCGCATCGCCGTTATCCGGAATAATATAAAGGCGCATCAAGCCCATAACGTGGTCAATCCGCAAGGCTCCCGCCGCGTTCATATTGGCGCGGAGAATTTTAATAAACGGTTCATAGCAGCGTTCTTTTAACACATAGGGGTTGAAAGCACCGAGACACCATTTCTGTCCGGCAGGGAAAAAGGCATCAGGCGGCGCACCGGCACCGACATCACAGATAAACAAATCGTTATCCGACCAAAGTTCGGCACTGTCTTTGCCGACGCCGACGGCCAGGTCACGATAGAGACCGACTTTCAACCCGCACTCGGCAACGACGGCCGAAGCCTGTTTAAACTGGCGATCGGCTTCAAATTGCAGATATTTAAAAAAGCGGATACGGTCGGCATATTCTTCGGCAAATTTACGGACAGCCGGAGAATTCGGGTTTTGGAATTCATCTTCCCAGGCCGTCCAGCCGCCCCAGATATATGTACTTTTGATATCATAGAGGGTTTGGAACAGTGCAAGTTTATGCAGGTCGTCGCCCTGAGCCTCAACAAAAGCCCGGAACTCGTTCCGACGGTCACTGCCGCGATCAGCCATAAAACGACCGTACAGTTTTTCAAGAACCGAAATTTTAAGCGGATAGACTTCGGCATAATCAATCAGCTCGCTTTGGCGCAGTTCGGCAATTTTGTCTGCTATTTCAGACAAATCTTCCGGTTTGAACTCCGGCACTGCTTCAACGTCAATATAAATCGGATTTAAAAACAGGCGGCTGATTGAGCTGTACGGGCTGGCATTTTCGGGAAAGCTGTGCACCAAAACATTCAGCGGATTGAGGCCAATGATATCAGCCCCGCAACGGGCACACATCCGAATAAAGTTTCCCAGGTCGGTAAAGTCGCCGACACCCCAGTTGCGCTCACTGCGCAGCGAATACAACTGCAACGCATAGCCCCAGATTTTGCCGTCTGCCAGAGCCGGATTTTCATAACAGCGGCACGGAGCTACCGCCAAAGTGCTTTTATAGGTTTTATCTGCTACGGTAAACGTCAGATTATAATAGCCGACCGGCAATTCATTGGTTATTGCGACCAGAAGTTTGACATAAATCGTTTTACCGATGGTGTAAGTTTCATCGGTCGGGTGGACTTCAAAAGCAACCTCCGACCTGATGCCGGTATCCTTGTTTTCAATTTGCAGGGCGAAGAAACTCTGCGCCTGTTCCGCCGGAACCACCGCATCAAACTGCAACTTGCCCTGTTCTACCACATAGATGTTTTCCAGGGTTTGCTGCCAGCGGCGTTTTTCAAAATCAGCCAGCGATTTTTCCACCTCGCCGCGGTTGCCGGCTTTATACCCCAGGCGCTCCGCAATATAACGGACCACCGCGTCATCGACTTCATAGTCTTTCCGGACCAGTCCGCTGTCGCTGAATCTGGTTGCTATTCCCAATTTTCCGGCCAGTTGCTGCAATAGTTCTTCCATAAGAATACTCCCTATTTTTTAATCTCAAATAATAACACGCTCCACGCCGGGACTCTGATTGTCTGCGCCGAGCCGATTTTCCCCTCCTCTCCGAATTTTGAGGAGCTGTCCAGCAATAAATTCCAAGACAGATTGCCGGAAATTTCCGGAAGCTTCCAACTCATGTCGTCGTGGTTGGCATTAAAGATTGCCAACACGAAACGGCTGCCGGTATAAACGCAGTAAGACAGAGCTTTGCGGTTGCCGTCATGCCAGTCGTTGGCTGCCATTTCAACTCCGCGCTCATTATACCAGGCAATATCTTTATATCCGTTTTTGACAACTTTGCCGATAAAGAAATGGCGGCGGTTGAATATGCGCAGTTTTTTACGCAACCCGATAACCCGGCGGACGAATTTGACCTGCTCCTTGTCTTCCTTGCTGATGGCATCCCAGGCTATCCAGGTTAAAACGTTGTCCTGACAATAGGGATTGTTATTGCCGAACTGGCTGTGCGCGAATTCATCTCCGGCCAACATCATCGGCGTTCCGAACGAAAGCAGCAAGGTGCTTATCATCGCTTTCATCCGCTGGCGGCGGTTTTCCAAAATCACCAGGTTGTCGGTTTCACCTTCGGCGCCGGAGTTCCAACTCCAGTTGCTGTCGGTGCCGTCACGGTTGTTTTCGCCGTTGCTCAGGTTATGTTTGCCGTTAAAGCTGACAACATCATGAAGGCTGAAACCGTCATGGGCGGTGATGAAATTGACACTGCTCCAGATGTCACGGTTCATATAGTTAAACACATCGCTGGAACCGGCCAGGCGGCTGGCCAGTTCGGCGGTTTGATACTGGTCGCCTTTCCAGAAGCGGCGAATATTATCGCGGTATTTGTCATTCCACTGACCCCAGCCGGGCGGAAAAGCACCGACCTGATAGCCGCCGTAGCCGATATCCCAGGGTTCGGCAATCAGCTTGACACGGCGGGTCTGCGGATCTTGTCCCGTGGCATACAAAAAACCGCTGTGAACTTTGAACTCCATATTCTGACGGCAGAGAGAAGTTGCCAAGTCAAAACGGAAACCGTCAACATGCATCTGTTCAATCCAGTAGCGCAGCGAATCCATTACCAGCGACAGGACATAGCCGTTCTGAACGTTAAACGAAGCGCCGCAGCCGGTGCTGTCGTAATAGTAACGCTTGTTATCGGGATTCAGCGTGTAATAAGACGCATTGTCAATGCCGCGGTAGCAGAATGTCGGCCCCAGTTGGTTGCCCTCGCCGGTATGATTATAAACGACGTCAAGAATAACTTCGATGCCCTTGGCATGAAGAGTTTTGACCATCTGCTTGAATTCGTCAATTTCATCATTGGAGAGATAGGTCTGTTCCGGCGCAAAGAACGTAAAGCTTTCATACCCCCAGTAATTATCTTTGATATATCCTTTTTTATGGCGGTTGCCGAAAAAGGCATGTACGGGCAGAAATTCAACGGCGGTAACGCCCAGCCATTTCAAATAGCTGGTTACCGATTTGTCGGCAAAACCGGCAAAGGTGCCGCGCTTGTCGTCGGCTATCTGCGGATGGAGTTTGGTAAAGCCGCGCAGATGAGTTTCATAAATGACGCTTTCTTCCATTTTATGATGAGGGCGGATTTCATCATCATTGCCCCAGTCGAACGTATTGCCGATGACAACCGACTTCGGCACATAGGGCGCGCTGTCAAGTTCGGAAAAAGACAGATCCTTATCCGGGCTGTCGATGTCATAACCGAAAATCGCCTTGTGCCAAATCAGCTTGCCGACCAGCTTTTTGCCGTATGGGTCTATCAGCAGCTTGTTGGGATTAAAACGGTGCCCTTCCTGCGGCTTATAGGGGCCGTAAACCCGATAGCCGTAAACCTGTCCGGGTTCCAGACCGGGAACATAAATATGCCATATGCTGTTGTCATTTTCATTAATGGCAAAGCGCTCCAATTCCTGCGATCCGGATGCGTCAAACAGGCAGAGCTCCACCTTTTCGGCATTGGCGGAGAACAATGCGAAATTAACGCCTTTCCCGTCATAAGTCGCGCCTAGGGGATAAGACTTTCCGGGTTGGGATTTGTAATTTGACATTGTTCTCTCCTGTCCTTTGCGAAGTTAGTCTCTAACCGGTTTGAGAACGATGGTTGACAACGGCGGCAAAGTTACTTTTATTGAACGCGGCTTATTGTTCCATTCGCCTTCTTCCGTCGTCAGCAGGCCTTCGTTTTTAACGCCGCTGCCCCAATAGTTGACATCATCGCTGTTAAAGATTTCCTGATAGCGGCAGTTTTCGTTCACCCCTATCCGGTAATCATGGCGGACAACCGGCGTAAAGTTGGAGATAACCACCATATAATCGGCAGGGTTATGCCCTTTCCGCATGTATGAAATAACGCTGTCATCGGCATTGGAATGGTCAATCCATTCAAAACCGCGATAATCGAAATCTTCTTCATAAAAGGCAGGATTGCCCTTATACATCAGGTTCAAATCGCGGACGCAGTTTTGCATGCCCTTATACATCGGATATTCCAGCAAATGCCAGCGCAGGCTTTCTTCCGAATTCCACTCCCAATCCTGACCGAACTCACAGCCCATAAACAGAAGCTTTTTGCCGGGGTGGGTGTACATAAAACCGTAATAAGCACGAAGATTGGCAAATTTCTGCCATTCGTCGCCGGGCATTTTGCCGAGCATGGAACCTTTGCCGTGAACAACCTCATCATGAGAAATCGGCAGAATAAAGTTTTCGTTGAAGGCATAAAGCAGTCCGAAAGTCAGCATGCCGTGGTGATATTTGCGGTGAACCGGCTCATGGCTGATATATTTCAGCGTGTCGTTCATCCAGCCCATATTCCATTTGTAGCCGAACCCCAGGCCGCCCATTGAAGTCGGACGGGAAACCATCGGCCAGGCGGTTGATTCTTCGGCACAGGTTACCGCCCCTTTGCATTGGCCGTAAACCAGTTCGTTCATTTTACGCAGAAAAGCGATAGCTTCAATGTTTTCATTGCCGCCGTAGATATTGGGAATCCATTCGCCGTTTTTGCGCGAATAGTCGAGATAAAGCATAGACGCCACCGCATCGACGCGCAGACCGTCAATATGATATTCTTTCAGCCAGTATAACGCGCTGGCGCAGAGGAAGTTACAGACTTCCGTCCGGCCGTAGTTATAAATTTTGGTGCCCCAGTCGAGGTGTTCGCCTTTGCGGGGATCGGCGTGTTCATACAGATGAGTGCCGTCAAACTCAACCAGACCATGGCCGTCTTTGGGGAAGTGAGCCGGAACCCAATCCATGATGACAGCAATACCTGCCTGGTGGAACTTGTCGATCATATAGCGGAAATCATCCGGCGTGCCGAAACGGCTGGTCGGCGCGAACATACCGATAACCTGATATCCCCAGGAGCAGTCAAGCGGGTGTTCTGCCAGCGGCAAAAATTCGACATGAGTAAAGCCCATATTGACAACATAGGGAACCAGCCGGTCGGCCATTTCGCGATAGGTCAAAAATTCGGAACCGTTTTCACCTTTCCGGCGCCAGGAACCGAGGTGGACTTCATAAATGGACATCGGCTTGTCAAAAGCATTATATTCTTCACGATAGTTCATCCAGTTCTGATCTTCCCAGTGATAGTGGTTCAAATCATAAACTACCGATGCGGTTTTTGGGCGGACTTCGCTCCAGAAGGCCAGAGGGTCAGATTTGACCAGAATGTAATCTTCCTGAGTTTTGACTTCATATTTATAAATTTCGCCTTCATCAATTCCGGGAATAAAAATATCCCACACGCCGCAGGTCGGATGCTTGCGCATCACATTAACGCGGCCGTCCCAGTTATTGAAATTTCCGACAACGGAAACACGTTTGGCATTCGGCGCCCAAACGGCAAAACTGACACCGCGCACGCCATCCATTTCCTGCACATGCGCGCCGAGTTTTTTATACATGTCAAGGTGATTGCCTTCAGCGAGAAGGTAGATGTCAATATCGCCTAAGATGGAAGAAAAACGGTAAGCGTCTTCCTGTTCGTAGAAATCGCCCCGGTCGTTTTCAATACGGAATTTGTAGGGGAAATTTTCAATCTGTCCGAGGTTAATCTGATAGAAACCGCGCTTGTCAAGTTTGGTCATCATTCCCAAGGACGAGCCGTCTTTTTTCAAGAGTTCGACGGACTTGGTATTGGGCTGATAAGTGCGGATGAATACTTCCTTGCTTCCCTTATCGCGGTGGATGCCCAAGACAGCAAAAACGTTACCGTGATCGCCGTTTATAACTGCGTTCATTTCTTCTTTTGATAATAAATTTTCCATTCGGTAGCCCCCTGTTAGACTATATTAACATAATTAGACTTTTGATAATATTCAAATAAGTGATGATAGTAAAGCTTTTGTTGCGACTGTAAATGTTACAAGTAATTATGATTGGACTGTAAACACAGATAAGAGTTGGCTGAGCTATTCAAAAGCAGCGGATGCTAATGAAGATGGTTCTTATACAGTGACTTTCTATGCTGATTTTGATAAACTTTATGAGACTGGAAAATATGGGGCACAAAGTGCTGTGGCTCATTTTGAATATACATCAGCAACTCGTACACCTGCTACTGTCGATTATCAATTGGACTTTAAAGGAATTACTCCATCTTTGACATTTGATGTGGATAAAGT
>ERZ1027269.591-NODE-591-length-13412-cov-5.253500_pt1 | contig 13412 bp, 10 predicted proteins | sample MGYA00519471_ERZ1027269 | MGnify/ENA primary metagenome ERZ1027269 (study PRJEB26926, sample SAMN06164687) | human gut metagenome | biome: ENVO:00009003; feature: ENVO:2100002; material: ENVO:00002003 | host: Homo sapiens | place: USA | collected 2012 ...
AAATTCAACTTTCGCTGGTTCAATCACGGGCTGAACGCCGCAAATTCTCTCCAATCCCCATAATCACAAACACCGTCGAAATATTCATCACCTGCTGGAAGCTGAACATATTGTTCACCGTATAGGCCAGCACACAGAACCCGCAGGCTCCCACCAGCATCGACTTTTTCCCGGCATGCAGGAAATTACGGATTACTGAGATCATCATTCCCGCATAACTGACCAGCCCCAGCACTCCTATATCCACCAGGATCGTCAGCCATTCATTATGTGCATTAGTGAGGCGGTTTCCATAGAAGAAATCATACACCATATTTTGCAGCTCCGGGCTGGCCTCATTCGACAGGAACGCATACATGCAATCCGGCCCTACGCCGAAAATCTTATGTAACAGATCTGCTTCCCAGAAGCATCTGGCTCCCGCCGACCAGGTGGCTCCCCTGTTGCTGCCCCAGGCCGCACTGAACATCAGCCAGTTGCTGCCCCCGTCACCTGCCGTCTCCGTCAGAAAGGACGTCAGTTTTCCGCCCAACAGCGTATTCGCCAGAATAAACGCTAATAATGCCACGCTCACAACCGGCAGTGCTACGCACAATATCCGATAGATGCCCCAAAAAAGTTTCCCACGGTAATGATTTCTGTTATTGCTGGTATGTACCAGCCACAGCACCACTACTGACACGATCGTCATAATCACACTCATTGCGGAAAACGTCAGGATATCCGTCACTTTTTCCATCGGCAGTTCCTGCGAAAGCACATTGCAGCTCCGCAGAATATATGTGATCAGACATGACACCGATAACAATGTCATTTCCTGCCAGAGGCATTCCATTTTTCCGCCATCTTTCACAGACATGCCAAACAATACAAACAGCATTACGGCTAAAGTTACAACACCACTGCTGCTGCCCTGGGTTACCAGAGAAGCAAAACCGATCGTCACATACCCCATCAGCAGCGCTCTCTTCCAAGTGATCTCCGATCCCATCCACCATAACAGATAAACTCCACCGAACAGTACCGTCACCAGATAACCGCAATACCAGTTAATATTTCCCACGGTAGAAATAAAGGAGGAATTGATGATCTCCTTATCTACAAGGCACAGCCCGAATTTATTCATATATCCTAGGAAAAAAACAATGGTCGACACCGGCAATGTCAGGATCACGATCCAGTCGTTTCTCTGCCACATCCGTGAGATCATAAAATATACAATGACCGCTCCCAGCTGGGTCCACATCCCCATCCGCCAGGATGCCGTCCCCCACAGTGCCTCCTCCCGATACCGGGTAAACAAATAGGACATTACCACGGCAATCCCGTATAGAGCAGCGAATTTATCCGTGGTGTTCAAAGCCTGCCAGATTCTTTTCGGAATAGTCCGAAATTCCGGAAGATCCTGTTTCTGCTTTGCCACAATGAGGCGGAGGATCAGCCACAACACAAATACCGGAAGCAGACATTTCCCCGCATAAGTCATAGTCTTAATAAAAAAATTCTCCTTGTCTGTTCCGATCTGGGCATAGCCCCTGTTGTACAACGGCAGTACAGCCAATATCACAAACAGATACACGCTGATCACGATATCACACAGGAACCGGCTGAAATTGCATAGCGTTTCTGCCACCGATTCCACAGAATTTTTCCCTTTTGTTTTTTTTGCCATAGATCCGTCTCTCCTAAGCTTCCTTTGTCTAATACTTTTATGATAGCTTTCGACACTTCTTTCGTCAATCTTTTCTCATTCCTGTTGTTCCTGCTCCCTCTGGCGGTCAAACATCCGGGCGAGACTGTGATAAGTCTCATAAATGAGCACAAATCCCAGGGGTCCCTTAATGATCCCCCAGACACCGAACAGCCGGATTCCCGCATACAGTGACACCAGCACTGCTATGGGGGATACCCCTATTTTCCTGCCGATGAGACGAGGCTCCATGACCTCCCGCAGAAAAATGCAGACCACATACAATACACCACAGACCAGTGCCCGGCCCCAGTTGCCATCCAGGATCTGAAACATGCCCAGCGGAACCAGTACCACTCCCGTTCCGATAAAAGGCAGCGCATCTAAAATCCCCGCCAGGATCCCCCACAAAATACCATGTTTTATTCCGGCGATTCCCAATGTTGCCGCGGCTGTCATGGCAATCGTGGTCATAATGATCCCCTGGGCCTTTACAAAAGTGGCAATATAACGGACGATCCCGCAGATCACCTCCAGAAGTACATGACAGGCCTCCTGATCCAGCAGACGGTTCATAATACCGTCATAGTCTTTCGCCAGCAGCACCGAAGCGATCAAAAACGTCACCAGAAATCCTCCCAGCTCCGCGAACCACTGCACATACTGCATAGACTGGGAAAGCATTCCCGGCAGAATATTTTCTTCCAGTGAATCCAGCCCCTCCTGTAGCCTGCCACTGACCGTATTTTCCAGATACGCAGTGTCCACACCAATAATCTCTCCCACGCTGCGACACAGCCCCCGGACGGCTTCCAGCCACTCCCGCTCCCGCAGTTCCAGATTGCCGATCCATACCGGCAGGCTGCCTAGCATCCAGGACACCAGAATCCAGAGTAACCCCACCAGCAACACTGTTGCCACGATGAGAAGCACTATGGCACTGAGGGGTCTGGGAAAATGCAGACGCTGATTCATCCGCTTCATCATTGGCCCAAAAATTGTGACAAACAGCATGGCCAACAGTACCGGTGCCGACAGAGGTGTCAGATATCGCAGAAAAAAATAGACTGCCCCCGTTACCAGAAGCAGTACTATCATCTTTTTTCCTATTATGTTTTTGCCAAATTCTCCCCAATCCATGCCGCACACTTCCTTTTTGGGATTAGTGTGTGCCGGACAGGCTTTTTTATCCTTCGAAAATATCCTCCGAAGGAATTTTTGTAAATTTTTCAAATGCAGGATTCTGCGGTTTCACCCGGAATGACATCTTTTTGCCGTTGCCGGGATGGGTAAAATCCAGAGAATATGCGCAAAGTGCCACGCCGCGATATGCCGGACTCCCTGCCGTTCCGGCGACTGTAGTGTTCCCGTATTTGGTATCTCCCAACAACGGCCATCCCGCATGGGCAAACTGCACGCGGATCTGGTGGAACCGTCCGGTCTCAATGCAGACATCTGCCAGTGCCAGCGGCAAAGGCTGATTAATTTTCTCCAAAATGCTATAATGCAGTTTTGCGATCTTTGCGTCCGGAAAATTCTTCTCTCTGCCGGTGACTGCCACTGCCACGCTGCCCTCTTTCCGTAGATAATCCACAAGCTCCCCTTCTGCAACAGCAGGATATCCACAGAGTACTGCATAATACTGTTTATTCAATGTGCCCGCCGACAATTGTTTCGTCAGAACTGCTGCCGACTTTTTCTCTTTGGCGAATACCAGCACACCCTCCACCGGCTGATCCAGCCTGTGGACTATGCCCAGATATGGCTCTCCTTTTCCCGTTCCCAGCCTCCCTGTGTCGGGAAGCTTTGCAAGATGGGATTTCAACTCGCTGACCACATCCGGTTGTCCGATCCCGGCGGACTGTACCGCCAGTCCTGCCGGTTTGCGAATCACCAGTATGCTGTTATCTTCATATAATATTTCCGTTTTCATAACCTATTCCTCTGTCATCCCCCTAACCGTTGTTCCGGATGTTAATCTATACCGTTGCATCTCTATTACCTAATCACTTTCTCAGTCCTTTAGGATAATGATTCTTCATGACGCCTCCGGCCAGCTTCCCCCAGCCAAGGCTACAGCCGTCCACGCAGATCAGATACCAGCCCTTCTCGCCTTCCGCGGAAAAAGTCTGTCCCTTCAGATAAGCAGCGGCTTCCTCCTCAGACAGCTTCCACACATGCTTCACATCCTCCGGGCGAAGTGCCAGTGCTAACGCGTGCGCCGGTTCAAAACGGTTCTTTTTCAAGGTGCCCAGATGCAGTCCGGGACGCAATACCTTCAGTCCTTTCACCCCGGGCATTCTCTCCGGCATGCGGTACAGGTTATCACCAAATGCCAGAAATCCTTCTCCGGCAGTGCATAGTCCTGCTTTGATCGTCTGCTCCTCCGAAAAAGTCTCTTTTGCGAAGTTAAAATACTCTGCCCAGTCCTTTGTCAGATTCTTCGCCGGAATTCCCTTCTCTGATCCGGTGGCACTCACCGGCTGACAGCCTTCCGGAAGCTCACCCCTTTTCTGTAATACTGCGGCATAATGCCCCTCGCCACGTAACTTATGGGGCCACAGGCGCAAGGTGCCTTCGATACCCGGCGCCGGGTTCTCCACACAGCCCGGAATACCGTCACCCCCCTCCGGGATCCCCAGTTCCTTTTTATCGATGGGGACAATCTCGAATTCCTCATGCTTTGCCAGGAAACGGCTGATACTTCCCTCATTTTCCGCTGGTGCAAAGGTGCAGGTAGAATACACCAGTCTGCCGCCGGGTACCAGCATCCGGGCGGCACATTCCAGAATGCCGTCCTGTCTGTCCGCACAGAGCTGTACATTCTCCGGGCTCCATTCCTCACAGGCCACTTCATTCTTCCGGAACATTCCCTCTCCGGAGCAGGGTGCATCCACCAGGATCCGGTCAAAATATTCCTCGAAAATATCCGCCAGGTGCTCCGGCGTCTCATTCAATACACAGGCGTTGCGGATGCCCATGCGCTCCACGTTCTCCGAGAGTATTTTCGCCCTCGCCGGGTGGATCTCATTCGTGACAAGCAGTCCTTCTCCCTCCATCGCTGATGCGATCTGGGTACTTTTCCCTCCGGGAGCAGCACATAGATCGAGGATCCGCTCTCCGGGCTGTGGTGACAGTAGCGACACCGGTGCCATGGCACTGGGCTCCTGGATATAATACAGGCCCGCTTCATGCCAGGGATGCTTTCCGGGCTGGTCCTCTTTGGTATAGTAATATCCGTTCTCCGCCCAGGGAACCGGCTGCAAACGAAAGGTCTGCTGTATTTTTTCTTCTATGACAGTACTGTCATCTGTCCGTCCGGACTCCGTCCGCAGTTTTAGGGGATTCAGACGCAGTGCCTGATATTTTTCATGGTCAAAACTTACCAGGAACTCCTCGTATTCCGATCCCAAAAGTCCCTGCATTCTCTCTAAAAACACCTGTGGAAGCATGGATTTCCTCCATTTCTATAATCTGTTCCCATTAACTGTATCACAGCTCCTATTCGGGGGCAATCATTTCTTGCCAAGCTACACAGACACAATTATAATATTTGTTGTAAGTGCTTGTTTTTAGTTTTAAAAGGTAACCCATTGTTTGTATTTTCATTCGTTTATTCTCAAACAAATAGGAAAAGAGGTTATTATGTCTATTTTCAGAAAAACACTCAGCTGTGCCGTACTGGCAGCCTTAGGCACCTGTGCTCTCGCCGGCTGTGGCAAACAGGATGCAGCCAATGAAACCGCAGCGACCTCCTCTGAGGCACCTTCCGCTGCCATCACCGAGACCATCTCCGAAAGCACAACCGCTCCCGAACAGACATCCGTCCCCGAAACAGTCGAAGCCCAGCCTGTGGAAACTGAACCCCCATCTTCCGAAGCACTCTCCGTGGATGCCTCCACGCCCTATGGGCAGCATGGCGCTCTCCATGTAGAAAACGGTAAGCTGACAGACGAAAACGGCAACACCGTTCAGCTTTACGGCATGTCTACCCACGGTATTGCCTGGTTCCCCCAGTATATCAATTATGATTCCTTCCGTACCCTGCGGGACGACTGGAATACTAACTGTATCCGCCTCGCCATGTATACAGCGGAATACGGCGGTTATTGTGCCGGCGGTGATAAGGAACAGCTGAAGCAGCTGGTAAGAGACGGTGTATCCTACGCCACAGAGCTTGGAATGTACGTGATCGTAGACTGGCATATTTTAAGTGATTGCGACCCGAATCAGAACAAAGATGAGGCGATCGCCTTTTTCCGGGAAATGGCGGAAGCTTTTGCCGACAACGACAATGTGCTCTATGAGATCTGCAATGAACCCAACGGCGGTACTTCCTGGGACAGCATCAAGTCTTACGCAGAAGAAGTCATCCCGGTGATCCGGGCGCAGAAGCCGGATGCCGTAATTCTCGTGGGAACACCAACCTGGAGTCAGGAGATCGACAAGGCTGCCGCTTCTCCGCTGGATGACAGCAATGTAATGTATACGCTGCATTTCTACGCAGGCACCCATAAAGACGACCTGCGGAACCGCTTAGAGACCTGTGTTCAGAACAATCTTCCGGTCTTCGTCAGCGAATTCGGTATGTGTGACGCCTCCGGCAATGGTGCCAACGATTTTGTTTCCACCACCAAGTGGCTGGATCTGCTGAACAAGTACCAGATCAGCTTCTGTTGCTGGAATCTCGCCAACAAAGACGAAAGCAGCAGCGTCTTCAAGGCTTCCAGCACGGCACTTTCCGACTGGACCGACGATGATTTCAATGAATCCGGACGCTGGATCCGTGACTACTTCCGCGGAATGCCACAGAAATAGCCACATATCATTTCTTTACAATAATTCTTCGTCATAAACCGCTCTGCCGCCACCAATGAATTTCGGTCTGGTGCGGGCGCATACCACATGGGCGTCTCCGATCTGTCCGGACCGGAGGCGCACCGGTACTGCCACATCTCTCAGATGCATTCCGATCAGCGTATCCCCGATATCCATTCCTGCTGCCGCCTGAATATGTTCCACAGCCACCGGATGCTCGAAGGCTTTATACGCCGCCGTCGCAAAAGATCCGCCTGCCTTAGGCTGAGGTACCACATTTACCATGGGATAACCATATTTTACCGCAGCCTCTTTTTCCAGAATCAGTGCGCGGTTCAGATGCTCACAACACTGCGCAGCCAGATATACCCCGGCTTCCTGCGTGGCCTGGTAAATACCGCCGAAGACCATCTCCGCCAGCTCCGGGCTGGAATAGGTACCGATAGTAGCACCTCCCACCTCACTGGTAGAACAGCCTACCACAAACAGCTCTCCCTGCTCCAGCCTCGCCTTTTCCAAAATCTCCTTGGCCGCCAGATAAGCCTCTTCTGCAATGATTGTCATATCTTCTGTCATGACGAATACCTCCCAGATTATTTTTTAGTTATTGCCATCTTTTCTGCCTTTCCCGGCAGACAGACTGCTTTCTATAGTTACAGCAGACAGTTTTCCAATACCAATATCATTAAAAAAACGATATTTGCTATGGTAAACCATCCAAAATACTTCTTTTTCTCTCCCGGAATCTGTCTGGCCACCTGTTTATAAGAGATCAGACTGGCCATGGATGCGATCAGCGTCCCCAACCCTCCCAGATTCGTACCGATGATCAATGCCGTTATATTTTCCGTAAATCCGGATAACAGCAGGGCCGCCGGAACATTACTGATCACCTGACTGGCAATCACGGCTGTCATCACTTCTCTACCTCCGATGATCTTCTGCAGGAAATCACAGAAAGCAGGCATTCTTCCCATATTTCCTATAAAAATAAAGAAGCCCACAAACGTCAGCAAAAGCGAATAATCCACTTTTATAAGAGTACCACGATCTAAAAGGAGAACCGCCAATGCCACAGTTCCCAATGTCACCGGATAAGGAATCATATGAGCCACAGTCAGCAGACACAACACAAATAACAGCAAATATGCCGGAAGTAAATATTTCTTTTGTTCCAACTTCTCATCTTCTGTCAGCAAAACTTCTGCTCCCCGGACTTCGATTCCGCTTCGTTTTGCCACAATTACCACACAGATCATCAGTAAAAGCAGTGACACCAGAGAATAAGGCAGCATCAAAAGTATAAATGTTCCAGCGGACATCTGTGTTTTCCCATATAAATACAGATTCTGCGGATTTCCGATCGGCGTCAGCATACTTCCCAGATTGGCAGCTATCGTCTGCAGAACGATCACAGGTACTGCCAGTTTTTTCACAGCTTCTTCGCCTGTCAGCCGCAGCACAATGAAGGTAAACGGTACAAACGTGATCAATGACACATCATTGGTGATGATCATACTGAAAATGAAACACAATAGTACCAATACCTCTGCCAACTGTATGGTATTCTGTGTATGTCGCAACAGCGTTTTTGCAATATTACGGAAAACACCCAGTTTCTGCAAGCCTGCCATCACCGTCATCAGGCAGAAAAGGATCGAAAGTGTGCGGAAATCAATATATCCTGCATATTCTCTGTCCGGCGGAATCATCACCGCGGACACTATTGCCAGCAGGATCGCTACGGTCAGAACCGTCTCTCTTTTTAGGAATTCACTCAGTTTTCTCTTTACTTCCATACTCATTTGTTCCTTTGCGTTGTATCTCACAAATTTTTTTTACAGGAATATAGTAAAATTAAGAATATTTTCTACGGAGCATGTTATGTCTATTCTGCCCCCTCTGCTCTTCGGCATCTCAGCCAGTCTGGATGCCCTTCTGGTAGGTATGGCTCTGGGCCTCCAGAAAGTCCCTCTGCCTGCCAGACATAATCTGCTGATCAGCACAGTCACCCTGATCGGGACTGTGATCTCTATAGGTCTTGGCAACCTGTTGTTACCCTTGTTTCCCATCGGCATCGGTACCCGGATCGGAAGCAGTGTACTGATCCTTTTCGGTCTTTACTACGTGGGAAAATGGCTGCTTTCCAGATGGTGCTGCAATTTTTCCCCGGATAATAATCTGTGCCAGAAAAAGAAAAAATTTGTCGGGCACCGGGAATTATCCCTGTCGCAGATACTGGCGCTGGGCTGTGCCCTTTCCATGAACAATATCGGCATCGGTTTCTCCGCCAGTATTACGGGACTTCCTTTCCTTCCGGCATCGGTGTCCACCTTTTTCTGCTCCTTCGGATTTCTGGCTTTCGGAAGCCGTCTGGGCAGGTCTGCTTTCCTGCAGCAGATCGGGGAATATACGGATCCCGTCTCAGGTTTATTGTTGATCCTGCTGGGGTTGTGTCAATTATACCACTGATCCGTATAGTTCCGAAAAACCTGGGGAATCTATCTGAATAATAATACCATATACCTGTTTGGCAGTCTATGCAAGTGATCAGAAAGGATTCCCCACTATGGTACAACGCTCCTTATCCACAAATCTATCCAAAAATACAGCACTTTTCCACGCTCTGCTGCCACTGGATGACAGTTTTGACCTGATCACCCGTGACCTGAAGCTGGGAAATACGCCGGCTTACTGGATCGGTGTCAATGGTTTTTGTAAGACGGAGATCCTTCAACAAATTTTTTCCGACTTGCAGGACCCCCTCTATACACTGGATTCCGAAATCCGGGATCTCCCTCGCTATGTGCAGAACAAACTGGGGTATGCCCAGGTGTCACTGACTTCCTCTATAGATACGATTCTGCAAAATATTCTCAGTGGCCCCTCTGTCCTTCTGGTAGAAGGTTTTGCACAGGCCGTGATCATCGATGTCCGTACCTATCCTGTCCGCAGCATTTCCGAACCTGACACCGAACGGATCACCCGTGGTGCCCGGGACGGTTTTGTGGAGACGTTGTTGTTCAATACCAATCTGATCCGCCGGAGGGTGCGTTCTCCGAAACTGACATTCTCTATCTGTTCTCTGGGTGCAGAAAGCCGCACGGATGTAGCTATCGCCTATCTGGCGGATCAGGTCAATGAAGAATTATTAGATACCTTAAAGAAAAAGCTTTCCCAATTACAGATCACTTCCCTGACCATGGGCAGCAAAAGTCTGGAAGAACTCCTGATCAAAAAACGCTGGTGGAATCCTCTGCCCAGTATCCAGCTGACGGAACGGCCCGATGTGGCCTGCAGCTATCTGTGCGAAGGGCATATTCTGCTCATCGTGGACAACTCCCCTGCCGTTCTGCTGCTTCCCGGTACGATCTTCCAGTTTACCCAGAGTCCGGAGGACTATTACAACAATCCTCTGACCGGAACCTACTTCCGCATGATACGCTTCCTGTGCATTCCGGTCAGTCTCCTACTCCTTCCGGTATTTTTACTTCTCTCCGCCTACTATCCCGAGATTACTGCCTCGCTGCAGCTCACACCCGTCAGCGATCTGTCACCCTTCCGTCTTTTTTTCTATGTGCTGGCGGTGGAGTTCCTGCTGGATCTTTTCAAGTATTCAGCGGCACTCAGCTCCAGCCGCGTCTCCGGTGCTCTGTCCATTGTCGGCGGACTATTAATCGGTGACATTGCTGTCAGTCTTAACTGGGCCTCCACGGAAGTCCTCTTCTATGCTGCCGTCACCATGCTGGCGAATCTGTCCCTCTCCAGTATCGAATTTGCTGATGCTCTGCGGATCTACCGTATTCTTTTGGTCGTCACAACAGGGCTCTGGGGATTGCCGGGATTCCTTATCGGTCTGACACTGGTGACAGTCTCTATTTTGACTACCCCGACCTTCGCGGGCTTCAGCTACTTCTGGCCCCTCTTTCCTTTTAACGGCCCGGCTCTCCGAAGCCTCCTGTTCCGCCGCCCCACCTACAAAGCCCAGCCCAGTAAAGTCTGGTCCCGCGGTCATGTGCATCACACATAATAAACGTTATAGCGTTATTCCCCCTTCTGTGGTACAATAACATTAACTCATGAAAAAAACAACTATTTTAACCTTGATAACCGTATGTATTTTATCTTTTGCTTCCTGTGGCAAGCAGGAAACCACATCCGGCAATGAATCCATCACTGCTACTGTTGAATCCGCACAGGCAGAAACCACAGTGCCGGAGGAAACAGAAACAGAAGAATCAAAAACGGTGTCACTCCCCTGGATTCCACTCTCAAGTTTAGAAACACATCCGGAGTTAAGAGCAGCCTTTGAGGAATATGTAGAAGTAACAGGAACCACAGGCAACAAAGAGGGTAACTTATACACGAATCCATTAACAACACGGCCAGACCAGAATATCACGTTACTTTTAGCAATAAAAAATCAATATTTTCGAGGCTATATGATGGTAGTGTCATCTGTTTTAGAGCTTGGTGAAATGGCAATAGAATATTATGCAGATATAGATGCAGATTATGCGAATGCTCCCTATGCAACTATCAATGCCTACTTTGAATTGCTTCCAGACCAAGAAGAAAGACAGTTTGATGGAGATGTCCCCCTTTCAAGAGCACAGGCAATGACGTTAACAATGAGAGCAATGACTCAGGTAAATGAAGCACAGGCACCAGAAACAGACAGTGACTTCACAGCAAAAGTAGGAGAAACACAATATACCAATTTTGCCGCACCAATGGATGAATATGCCTATGTGAATACTTCGACTGGTTTAAATGAAGAGACTTTTACGTCAGCAATGTCAAGAGGAGAGTACATTTATCTGTTAGCAAACTATTATAGCCAAGACTACCAGGCATATATGGATAACAATGGTTTTAAGAATAACACCTATCTTGAAGATGTAGCAATATCAACAGTATCCGATGCAGGAGACATCAGCTTTACAGAAGCAATCTCTGATCCGGGTAAGGGAGTTCCATCTGATATGTATAAAGCATTTGAAATAGCTACTAATATGGAGTTAATTTCAGAATCAGACTTAGAAGATTGGGATGCAGCAATTACAAAAGGTGAAGCGGTCAGATTATTTACGACAATGTCATTCATGTATTATCTTGCAGCAGGTGATGGTAGTTTAATGGATGAAATTGCCGAGAACATCATTTATCCTGATGTAAATCCGGAGGATGTAGATCCCAAGGCAACCAACATAGATGGAGACATCGCCTTTGCCCTTGGAAAACAAGAATTTAATGAAGTGACAGAAGAATATGGTGGTTATGAACCGTGGACGGGATATGCACAATCTCAAGGAGCAGATGGAACTATAGGTTGGTGCTGGGTTTACGACACTGGCAAAGGAGCAGGTTCCGAAGAAAGCTATGCCGTTTACATGAAAGAAGGCTCCCCACGATATGGAGAAGTTTTCCACGTAGGAGATTACTTACCTGATGGTTCCCTATTCACAGGAGCCAACCATCAGGAATATCGTATGGCTGAAAACAGGATATTATTAAGAATGTATGAAAATGGTGAATTGGGTGGAACAATAGTAACAGAAGATGAAAATGGCATGTTACATATCATAGTAGAATAGAAAATAGAATGGGAAAGTCACCAGTGGCTTTCCCATTCATCATTTTAGAAAAATACAAACCCCGATATATTATGTCACCCACTGTACGATCAGACACAGGTATTGCGAAACACAGAATTTATTAGAAAGAAGTGCTGACCGGAGCGGAGCGTAGACATCGAACTTTCGAGCCCTGGCAGGGCTCGAAAAAAAGAACGATACCGATTTGGTATCGTTCTTTTTTTCAAGCGCGAGACGGGGATCGAACCCGCGACCCCCTCCTTGGCAAGGAGGTGCTCCACCGCTGAGCCACTCGCGCATATCTTACGGACAAGTTATAATATACTATAGGGCTCCGGAAATGTCAATAAAAAAAGTGTGCATCTTTTTTGCAAATTGCATATACAATTAACGCAGCAGTATTCTACGCAGCCATCCGGTGAATTTCCGCTCTATCAGGATCCAGCACAGATAAGCCAGAACAATGCTTATTACAACGCTTACGATCAGTCCGACAACAGACAATACGGATAGGGTGGAAAAGTCAAATACCACACGGTCCAGAAACATAACCGGATAGTAGTGTACCAGATACAGGGAATAGCTGATATTTCCCAACTGCACAAAAAAGCGGGGCATGGAAAGCTGCAGGCCTGCGAGAAAAGCAAGGATTAACAATAGCAGAGCCGGGAGCCCCCACTGGGGAAGCCTGAGGAACCCAATCACATTGATCCGGGGCGTAAAGTAAGCAAGCAGACAAAAGATTACCGGGATACATACCGCGGATACGAGGCTTACTGTCCGCGAAACCGGATGAAGGGTATGCCTGCGATACAAATACCGCAGCAGATAGTAAGCCAGAATTCCGAAGAGAAATTCCAACATGACAGGATCTCCGTAAAAAATGAGGAAAGGAGAAAGTACATTACCTATAGGAGACTGCCAGGATGAGATCGCCGGAGCAAATATCTGTACCATTCCCACCAGAATCACCAGAAATGCGCTGCAGATCAGACCGCGGTATTTCATGCTGATGTGAAAGGCAATGAAAAACAGCAGATAGAACAGCATTTCACAGTTGATGGTCCAGCCGATCCGTACCAAAGGCTGGATCGCTCCGCTGCCGATATCAAAAGGAATAAACAGCAGACTTTTGACAAGATAGGAAAAATCGTGTCTGGTCTGTTGGAACATGGAAGGAAACAACAACAGCGACAGATAGGTTCCCAGTGTCATCAGGTAGTAAAGCGGAAGAATCCGGACCAGGCGTTTGCGGAAGAAATATTTCTGTCTCTTATACACATCTGACGCTGCCGACGACTTAATAG
>ERZ1027269.599-NODE-599-length-13179-cov-6.000610_pt1 | contig 13179 bp, 15 predicted proteins | sample MGYA00519471_ERZ1027269 | MGnify/ENA primary metagenome ERZ1027269 (study PRJEB26926, sample SAMN06164687) | human gut metagenome | biome: ENVO:00009003; feature: ENVO:2100002; material: ENVO:00002003 | host: Homo sapiens | place: USA | collected 2012 ...
TATTAAGTCGTTTAGCGTCATTTCTCCCGTTTTTCGAGGTTATTCCAGAGATTTTTTATAATTTTGTTTTTAATTAAAAAACGTGATTATATGCTTTTAGTACCCCTCCTGGGCGCAGCGACCCATTTTCCCGTCGAGGAGAAGATTTAGAGATAGAGCGAAGTACAAACGCGGACACGGATCGCGGACGAACGATTCTCGGATACGATGCCGCGACCGTCGGACAGCGACACATTGAAAGATATAATTGCCTTAACGAAATACACCATGGGATTTGTTCCGTTCACATTCATCGATTTCATAGATATCATCCTGGTAGCGGCGATCATGTTCTGGATCTACCGCGCTACCCGGGGAACAAACGCCCCCTACATCATCTCCGGGATCATCATGATCTACCTGATGTGGGTTGTCGTACGCACGCTCAACATGGAGCTGCTCTCCAACATCCTGGGGCAGTTCGTCAGCGTCGGCGTCATCGCCCTTATCATCGTCTTCCAGCCTGAAATCAGGCGGTTTTTGCAGATGATCGGCATGCGCCAGAAACGGTTCAACTTCATCGCCCGCATCTTCAACCGAAACGACAATACCTCGGTAACGATCATCGCACCGATCGTCCAGGCCTGCCGGGAGATGTCCGCCCACAAAACGGGTGCGCTCATCGTGATCGGCCGCCAGAGCGACCTGCGGCTCATCACCGAAGGCGGTATCGCCATCGATGCCAAAATCTCGACGCCGCTTCTCGAAAATATCTTCTTCAAGAACGCACCGCTGCACGACGGCGCCGTCGTCATCGAAGGCGACCGCATCGTCGCAGCCAAATGCATCCTCCCCGTAACGCAGAGCGACGTTCCCAAATCCTACGGTACGCGTCACCGGGCCGCGATCGGCATGAGCGAAATTTCGGATGCGATCATTCTGGTCGTTTCCGAAGAAACCGGCGGCATCTCGATCGCACACGGCGGGACGATCCACCGCGACATCGCTCCCGATCAGCTGGCCAATCTATTACAACGTCATTTCGGAGCCAACCGGCAAAAAGACCGTCACGCGACGATGGGTAGTTAGACACTCTTCACATCACCATACCATGCTGCTCCCCTCCCCGACGGACCGTCTTATTCTGCGCTGTTGGCAGGATGAAGATTTTCCCGCATTCGCCCGGATGAACGCCGATTCCCGGGTGATGGAGTATTTTCCCGCTCCGCTCTCCCTCCCGGAATCCGCCGCTTTCTTCGACCGCATCCGCCGGGAATTCGAAACGGAAAGGTTCGGACTCTACGCCCTCGAACGTCGCACGGACGGGGAGCTGCTGGGTTATACGGGACTTCACCGGGTCACGTTCGACGGACCGTTGTACGGCCGGGTGGAAATCGGCTGGCGACTGCGCAGCGACATGTGGGGCAACGGGTATGCCACGGAAGCGGCCCGAAGCTGTCTTCATTACGCCAGCCTGTCGAAAATGGAATCCATTATCTCTTTCACCGCCTTGAGCAATCTGCGCTCACAACGGGTCATGCAACGGCTCGGTATGACACGATTACAGGAATTCGACCACCCCGCACTACCAACGGGACATCCTCTGCGACGGCACGTCCTGTACATGATCCGGACGAACGGATACGCAGAGACAGAACCGGAAACCCGGCCGGAAAACCTTCGATAAAACCCACGACGCCCTCTAATCTGCGAGCCGCCGCCGGCAAAATTTCCCGGCAGCGGCTCGCCCTACAATACCCGAAAACGTTAGACCAGGACCGGAGCACCGCACAGGGAACCTTTCGAATATTCCAACAACTGTCGTCACCGAATATTCCATCGGTCAAGATCGCAAACGGGTCCCTGTCCCGGCCTCCCGGCCCAAACTATGAACCGGAACCTTATCGAAAATTCGACCGTGCGAACAGCCCTTCGTATCCGAATCTTGTCCTCCCGCCTAAAAACCGGCCCGGCCGAAGTTCTGACCTTATGGCCAACCAGACCGTTCGAAGCTGCAAAAAAAAGGCCGTGGAAAAATCCACAGCCTTTTATATCGGAATGAATCGCCCGCTTATTCGGCAGGAGCAGCGGCCGGCGCAGGCTGCTGATCGGAAGCCGGAAGTTCCGCCTGCGGAACCGCAGGAGCGGGATCTTCGACGATCATCTTCTCCATCAGCGCATTGGCATCTTTCTCGAGTTCCACGTTGCTGCGAGCCACCAGACCGCGATCCATAGCCAGCGTAGCCAACAGACTCAACACGACGATCACGACGGCCATCGTCCACGTAAATTTCTCCAGGAAATCCGAAGTCTGGCGAACGCCCATCACCTGGTTCGAAGCACCGAAATTGGCAGCCATGCCGCTTTTGGGATTCTGAACGAGTACAGCCAGAATGATGAGAATACTTGCAACCAGAATCAGAATGATACAAAGAGTGTATAACATGTTCCTATCGTTTTAATTATTTATTTGCGATTTTGTCAATAAGCGACGCAAAGTAAACACTTTTTTCCGGATTTAACAAACTTAATTTGCGATAAATGGCGATTGCTTCGTCGTAAAGCCCCTGGGCCAGGTAGATTTCCGCCAGATCCTCCGTAACGAGGTCGTCGTCACCGCTCAATTCGGCCTCGGTGCGGACCTCTTCAACGACTTCGCCCTCCTCGGCCACGATCCGATGCCCCCCCTCCTTCAGGAAACGGTCGATCAGGTCGGCAGGCGAAAGCGCACAAAGCGCCTCCCGATCGACCGTGAACCGTCCGAGCGGCAGCAGACGCGACACCGCCGCGATCGACACCCGACGGTCGGAACGCCCGGTTTGAAGCACGCGCAGGATACGGGCGGGAGTAAACCACTCGTAACGCCCGACGAGCGCATCGAGCTGCGCTTCATCGACCGGGCCTACCGTGCCTCCGGACATCGTATATTCCTTGAAATCCGCCATCCGCTACCAGTTTGCCGCCGATGCCTGGAAAATGTCCGTCACCAGTTTATCGACGATTTGGGGGATCAGTTCGCCCTCGATTTCATTCAGCAGTTTCGAAGAATCGAAATCCTCGAACGCCGAAAACGTCTTTTTCCACGACATGCTCTCGTCCACCGCATTGGTGAAGCGCACATTGACGGTAATGGTCAATCGGTTCAACAGGGCCGTTTCGGACGAACCCGAAACCGAAGCCGTCGTCGAAGTATAACCGGTGATCTCGCCTTCGAAAGCGAAATCGCCGCCTTCGTCCACCTGCGTCAAACGCGTCTGGCGCGTAAACTTGTCCCGCAAGGCATCCGTCAGCGTCGAGCTCAGGATCGGAGCCACCATCGGGGCGTTGTTCGGGAAGTAGGCCACACTGAAGGTCTTGGCATCGGGCGGAATCGAAGCGCCCGACAACGAATAGTTCACCTTGTACCCGCAACCGGCCAGCAAGAGGCCCGCTGCGACGACGATCGCATATTTGAGTACAGCTTTCATTCGATTATAAACGATATTTTTCAGGAGTTCTCGTCGATGCCGAGCTCCTTGATTTTACGGTAAAGAGTTCTCTCCGACATAAACAGCTCGGCAGCGGCTTCCCGGCGGCGGCCGTTGTTGCGCCGCAGGGCCCGAAGGATCTGCTCCCGCAGCACATCGGCTTTGGTCAGTTCCCGCGAAGGCTGTTCATCGACCACCTCCTCGCTCTCCGTATAGTCCGGAGAAGCGATACTGTGGGCGGAAGCCGGCAACAACCCCGCCAGGTCTTTGGTCGGCTCGGCAGGACGCTCGGCACGCTGCATCAGCTCGGTAAGCATCCGCTTCAGGTCATTGACGTCGGCCCGCAGGTCGAAAAGCACTTTGTAAAGCGACTCCCGTTCGAAAGACACGCCGTCGCCCGGACCGCTATGCAAGGCCGTACTCATCGACGTAGATGCTCCGCTTTGAGATTGTGCGGGCAGGTACTTCGTCAGGATGGCAGGCGTAATGAGCCGCGCCTCCTCGATGGCCGAAATCTGTTCGGCGACATTTTTCAACTGACGGATATTGCCCCGCCAATAGTAATTCTCCAGCATCTGCCGGGCCTCGGGGTCCAGAGAAATAGCCGGCATACGGTATTGGGCCGCGACATCGGCCGCGAACTTGCGGAAAAGCAGGAAAATATCCTCCTTCCGTTCCCGCAGAGGAGGCACCAGGATCGGCACCGTATTGAGCCGGTAATAGAGATCCTCGCGGAAACGCCCCGCCTGGATCGCATCCTGCAAATTCGTATTCGTCGCCGCCACCACGCGCACGTTGGTCTTCTGCACCTTGGCCGAACCGACGCGGATGAACTCGCCGGTCTGCAACACACGCAACAACCGCACCTGGGTCGAATGAGGCAGCTCGGCCACCTCGTCCAGAAAGATCGTCCCGCCGTCCGCCTCCTCGAAATAACCCTTGCGGGCTTCGACTGCTCCGGTGAAGGCCCCCTTCTCGTGTCCGAACAATTCGGAATCGATCGTTCCTTCGGGAATGGCGCCGCAGTTCACGGCGATATATTTATTGTGTTTACGTGCCGAATAGGCATGGATCACCTGCGGGAAAAACTCCTTGCCGACGCCGCTTTCACCCGTAACGAGTACCGAAAGATCGGTCGGCGCCACACGCAGGGCAACCTCCAGCGCACGATTGAGCGCCTCGGAGTTGCCGATGATCCCGAAACGGTTTTTTATGGATGTCAGATCTGTCATTCCTACTCTATCAATCCGGTTTTACAGCCAATACCGGCAAACTATTCCTGATTCGTATCCGGAACGGGCTCCACACCCCCGTCCGTTCCGGCAGCCACGGGCTCCGGCACGGCAGGTGCGAGTTGTTCGAGGTATTCGCGCTCCAGACGCTCGATCTTCGCCCGGCGCAGATAACCGTAAACGATGACGCCTACGGCCAGCACAGCGACCACGATGGCGATGACCATAAATTTATCGATCCTCCGGCGGGGCTTGGAACCCACATAGGTATATCCCTCGGTGGTTTTAAGCGGTTTGCCGTATTGCAATCCCTTTACATAAGGTGCGGGTTTGCGCTTGGCAGAAACGGAGATCCGAGGTTCGGAAATACCGTCGTCGATTACAGGAGAAGCCTTCGCTTCGGAACGGGATCGCACACGGGGTGCAACGGACTCCGCAGACGCAGCGACGGAAGCGGGATGAGAAGCTGCGGCCGAGGAAATCTTATTTCCTTCCTCCGGAGCCGATTCCCCGGCAACAGGTCCCGCAGCAACAGACGTGGCCGGAGCCGCCTGAAAGACGATGGCACCGCCCGGCGAAAGGGTCAGGCGACCGAAGCCCTCGATTGCATAGGCCCCCTCATGCTCGAGGGCATGACGCACTTCAAACACGAAGCGGTCGATCGCACCGGCAGCCTCCAGATCGTTCATTCCACCCTGCTGCACCAGCAACCCGCGCAAGATGCCGTCGTCGCGCCTGAGCAACTCCGAAAAGACCACACCGCCTTCGGGAACCTTCACGACAAAAGTTCCCAGTTGCGGCACGACCAGCCTCCTGTGCTGGGTCAGGTAATTCGTTATGATTCCAGTCAACACCGTTCTGTCCCGATTAAAATTCGACCCAAAAATACAATTTTCATCGGACAAAAACGAAAAAATTCACCTGTTTTTTCAAAATATACGGATAAACCATTGGCGATCTCGAAAATAATTACCTACTTTGCACCCCCAAATAAAAAACAATCCGCACGAGCTACTTTACTCCGGAATTTACAATGTAGCTCGCTCGGATTATACCGCAAAAAACACAAACGAGCCATGAAAGACAAGTACATCGACCTGATCGAACAGACGTTCGATTTCCCGCAGGATGAATTTACCGTCGAGGACAACGAATTGAACTTCCACGACATTCCCCTGATGGAATTAATCAAGCAGTACGGCACTCCGCTCAAGATAACCTACCTGCCGAAGATCTCCCAGCAGATCAACCGGGCCAAGCGCATGTTCAACGTAGCGATGGCGAAGGTCGATTACAAGGGGACATACAACTACTGCTACTGTACCAAGTCGAGTCACTTCTCGTTCGTGCTGGAAGAGGCGATGAAAAACGACATCCACCTCGAAACCTCATCCGCTTACGACATTCACATCATCAACGCCCTGTACGACAGCGGCGTGATCGACAAGGACCGCTATATCATCTGCAACGGCTTCAAACGCCCGCAATACGTCGAAAACATCGCCCAGTTGATCAACGACGGATTCGAAAACACGATCCCCGTGATCGACAACAAGGAGGAGATCGACCTCTACGACGATGCCATTACCCAAAAATGCAAAATCGGCATCCGGATCGCCAGCGAGGAAGAACCCAAATTCGAATTCTACACCTCGCGCTTGGGGATCCGCTACAACGACATCATCAACTTCTACAAAACCAAGATCCAGAAAAACAAGAAGTTCAAGCTCAAAATGCTGCACTTCTTCATCAATACCGGTATCAAGGACACGGCCTACTACTGGAACGAACTGTCGAAGTGCCTGAACATCTACTGCGAATTGAAGGCCATTTGCCCCGATCTGGACAGCCTCAACATCGGAGGCGGCTTTCCGATCAAAAACTCGCTCGACTTCTCGTACGACTACGAGTACCTGACCGAAGAGATCATCGCGCAGATCAAGAACATCTGTACCCGCAACGGAATCGACGAACCGCACATATTCACTGAATTCGGATCGTTTACCGTCGGCGAAAGCGGCGCGACCCTCTACTCGATCGTCAATCAGAAACAGCAGAACGACCGCGAGAACTGGTACATGATCGACAGCTCCTTCATCACGACTTTGCCCGATACGTGGGGCATCAACCAGCGCTACATCATGCTGGCGATCAACAACTGGGACAAAGAATACCAGCGTGTGCTGCTGGGCGGCCTGACCTGCGACAGCGAAGATTTCTACAACTCGGAATCGCACATCAACGCGATCTTCCTGCCCAAGCTCGAACCGGGGAATCCGCAATATATCGGCTTCTTCCATACGGGAGCCTATCAGGAGTCGATCGGCGGCTTCGGCGGCATCCAGCACTGTCTGATTCCGGCCCCCAAACACGTCATCATCGACCGGGACAAGGACGACAACGAATACTACACCCGCCTGTTCGCCAAAGAACAGTCCTACCGCTCGATGCTCCGCATCCTGGGATATTGACGGAAACGGATTCTCGGACAGAAGATTCCGAGTACATGCTCCGAATACGAAAAATTCATCATTTCCGAAGAAACCCATGAAACAAAAGAAAAAATTTATTCTGATAACGCTTTCAGTAATAACCATATTATTGTTGCTGGGATTTGGGACCACGAGATGTTATCTTTCGTCTAAATATAAAAAAATAGCGGAACGTATGAGATCTGATTATAAAGCGGCTCCAAACCAGCAGCAGCTTCCTCTTTCATTTTACCTAACGTTCGGTTATTTTCCTCGCTCGATGGACGAAGCCCTCGATTTCTATCATCGGGAGATTCAACCGGATGAGTCTAAAGAGACTCTCAGAGCACAACAGGTATTGCAAGATCCGTTTTCAAGAGATAGTTGTGAAATACAATACGTCCCCCTTTATGATTACGAAACAAAGAAACCTGTATCCTTCATTCTATTGAGTGCTGGTGTCGATGGCAAGATGGATAACAAAATAACACCGAGCGATACCCTGTATCTGAATAACTGGTGGGCAAAACTCGATGTATATAATTACGAAGAAGCTGTTTTGCTGCAAGACTATTGGATTAAATGGGAAGATCTGTGTCGTGCATATGGAGAAGATATAGAAGATATAGAAACACTCCTAAAATATAACCCGCCTTATCCCGAACTTGCATTACATTTTACCATGAGAAACTATCTGTGGGGAAAGAAAGATTGGATCATACAATTGGGACTCTTAGAATAATATCTCCAGCATTTCCTTCAAATAAGAGCAACCCCTGCAACCATATTGGTTGCAGGGGTTGCTCTTCCGCAGAACCCGAATTCCGCTCCTTTCAGATTTTCATTAGGTTATCATAATATAACTATTCCCGGCGACCGTTCGCATCACGCCCCCGTCCCGAAACACGTCATCATCGACCGGGACAAGGAAGACAACGAATACTACACCCGTCTGTTCGCCAAAGAACAGTCCTACCGCTCGATGCTCCGTATCTTGGGTATTGACGGAAACGGATTCTCGGACCGAAAATTCCGGAATGTACGACACCGATACGAAAGCACCGGCTTCCTTCAAAGTTTCCGAGGATTTACAAAACAATGCTGTAACCTAATAAGTTACGGCGTTGTTTTTTTATGAGGTAATGATTTAGAAACGCAAGTCTTGAATAAACTTACATCGAGGTTCATCCTGTCAAACAACTCTATACAAATATAGTGAATATCTGATAAAAAAGCAAATAGAATTTTTATCTCTCTATTTTCCGATTTATGGCGTACATCAGCGTCACCGCCGATCATTTTTTCCTTTGAGCGGACTGGATCGGTCTGGAGCGGACATGGGGATCGTTTTCTGAAGGCTTGGATTATCTTGCACATCCTTAACGCAGAAATCACCTAAACCCTCAGCATTATGGATTGCGTCCTTATGGAAACGAGCGCCTATAAAGAGATGCAGGCGCACCTTCAACGTCTTCTGGAGCGAGTGTCTGCGCTCCATTCCCTCTCCGCCCAACCGACAACTGTCCGGAGGCTTACGGCCGAGGAGGTCTGCAAGGCCTTGAGCATCACCAAGCGAGCCTTGCAATACTATCGCTCCGCCGGCATCATCCCCTATACGGCCTTGGGGAATAAAGTATTGTTCCGGGACGACGACATCCGGCAACTTCTGGAAAAGAACCTGATAAAAAGCCTGTAGCATGACCGAAGAGATCATTACCCGCGACAGCGCCGCGTTCAAGGAACTGCGCCGCGACATCGTCAAAGCCATCCGTGCCGTCGATATTCTGATCGACACGCACCGCCCGACCATCGGAAATGAACTGTACCTGACCAGTGAGGAGATTTGCAGCATCTTCAGCATCTCGAAACGCTCCTTGCAGAATTACCGGGACAACCGCCAAATCCCTTATACTACTCTTGGTGGAAAGATTCTTTATCCGCAGTCATCGCTTTATAAACTGCTGGAACAGCATTATATGAAAGCGCAGCGCTGATGCGGTCTGTGAAAAGGGGAAGATCATCACTCTTCCCCTTCTTTTTTGGATGTATAACTGATATAGTTGCTCGGATGGATCACGCATATCTGCCCATCCGGTGTCCCGAAATCAATGAGGATCGGATATTTGTAAAGCGGCAGATAGTATTTCCGTCCGAAAGATTTGCGGATTGCCTCCGCAGCCAGCAGGATTCCCGAGTCGGCCGTTATAGGACGTTCGTATCCGGGATATTGCCGCATGATCTCCATGCGGCATTTATTGATGTCGTCGAGCGTAAAGACCTCTCCGCGGATGATGCGCAGCAGACGCAAGGTAAGTTCGTATTCGTGGGACAAATTTCGACGTTGGTCGCCGTTTGGAGCTTCTTCCAACTCTTTCTTCAGCCGTTCGGCTTTTTCTTCGAATGTTGCCATATTTATAGTCTTTTTTGTGTAATGATTCTGTTATCGGCAAGGGGCAGTAAAATTCCGAGGCCTTTGCCGTCATTCATCCTGCGGTAGAAAATCCCGGACGTATTTCCTGGCCGTGTAAATGTCGCGTTCGATGGTAAGTCCGAACGGCAGACGAAGATATGCCAGCTCGGAGAGCATCAGGTAGCCCACTCCCATTCGTGGATATGACAATAACCGAACAAGCGCCAGTCGTCGCCTTCGCGTTCGGCTTCGGTGATGAGCCATGTGCCCGAGCCGCAGGGGTTGAAATACTTGACGAGGACTTCGGCATCCATTCCTTTCCCATCCTGTGAGTGGATAGGATGTTTCTCGAATTTCGAGATGATCTGTTTTGTGAGCAGTGTCATAGAGAATAAAATTTCAGACTGCCCGGAACGCCCGGACAGCAAGAGCCGAATAGCCGCCGTAAGCGACAAAGACAAGGCATTGCCTTGACGTGTCGCTTACGGCGGCTATTTTGCTGGACGGGTCGGCGTAAGATATATGGTGATTCAATATTAAGACGACGATGATTCACTCCGCAAAACTTGCTCGTTTCGTTCGGATTCGCTATATTTGGATTGATGTAATATATCCGAGATCATTAACAATCTTTATACATTTCTACAATGCCTTTACGTGCTTATATAGAAGACAAAGAAATTGTTTCCATTGATCTTAATGACGAAGAATGGAGTGCTTTGAAAGCCCGTCTTAAAGCCAAAGAAATCGTTTTAACATTGCCGTGCTGCGGGCAAGAGGGCTTTTTGAGAACAAGCAACAGAGGGTTGAAACATTTCGTTCATCTGAAATCTGCAAATCCATGTGATTGGAAACCCGAGTCTGCAGAGCATCTCAAAGCGAAAGTCGCGATCATGGAGGCTTGCCGGGAGCAGGGATGGAATGCCATCCCCGAATTTTCCGAAGCGGATTGGAGGGCGGATGTTTTGGCTGTACAGGGAGGCAAGAGGATCGCTTTCGAGGTTCAATGGAGCCGGCAGACTTATGAAGCAACCCGCCTCCGGCAGGAACGGTATAAGGCATCGAACGTAAGAGGTTGCTGGTTTTTCCGCATAGCCCCCAAAGAAATGTCGGATTATGACAAAACTTTAGTTGCAGACAAAGAGACTCCTGCGTTCAAAATATTCAAGGACGAAAATTCAAACATACTTGCCCAAGTAGGGAAAGTTCAAATGCCGTTAAAAGCATTGATAAGTAATTTACTGGCGCGTAAGTTGAAATTTTGCGAGCATATCAGAATAGCTCCTAAGCAAAAGATTACCATCATCTTCTTTGAAATGAAATGCTGGAAGTGCGGGACGCTGCAATACTGCTATACGGTAGAGCCAAGTCTGAAGAGCGTCTGCAACTGCGATTTCGATGTGGAGCGGTCTTCGTGGGACGATCATGATATAGACAAGCATCCTGGGGTCTATGCCGCGGTACAAGATTTCTTACAGACGGAAGAGGGGCGACAACTCAAGGTCGGCCCGGTAAAAAAACGGTATAGCCGGACGGTTGCCGATAGCTACCTATCGCACGGCTGTTATTATTGCGACGCTATTTTCGGCGATTTCCATCTCATAGAAGAAAAATTGTATGCTTTCACTGGAGTCTATACTATTATTGACAATGCCTTGATGCCAAAACCAATATGGTGGATTCTCCGTGTGTTCCAGCACGTCCTCCTTTTTTTATTGGGGTTATACTTCGGTTAATGTTCGTTGCGGGCGGAAATGTTCCGCCCGCAACGGCTTACTGCTTCCTCAAGGTAGGCAATGCTCCTTTAAGTTCGTAACGCCACTTTGAGCCTGCGTTCTGCAAGGCGGTGTTCATGGCATCGACGGCTTTCTGCCAGGTAACGACAGAGCCGTCCACCTTCGTGACTTTGGTGCTTTCCCTATTGTAGCCGATACCTTGTTCATGATTGTTCTTCCAATAGCAGGCGGTCACGGTAATGTAGTTATCTCCCAAAAAGCCGCCGATATGCACATTGCCAGTGCCACTACCCGTACTGGTTACGTTGCCCGTGGCATAGCAGGCAAGGAGGCTGCTTCCTGCGTTCATTCCCACCAGACTGCCGCCAGCGATATTCTTTTTGGGGTTTATTTCTATGGTCACGTTGCCCGTGGCATAGCAAGCGGTCAGGGTGGCACTCGAATTCGTCTGACCTGCCACGCCGCCGACATCGACCGTTCCCTTCACTGTGGCCGAGGAACTGCATCCGGTGATGGAACCGCCTATTTGAGCACCCACCACACCGCCGACATACACCGTGCCGCTGACGCTGCCCGACACCGAGCAGTTTTCAATGGTGCCCCAGCTATATCCTGCCACGCCGCCAATACTGCCGCCATATATTTGATTGCTTGTTATCTGTACGCCCTCCATCACCACGTTCTTCACCGTACCAGCTCTATTGAGCCAGCCGAACAGACCCGCAAATTCGTCATTTGTCGTAAAGGTCAGCCCCGTGATGGTATGGCCGCCACCGTCGAAGGTGCCTTTGTATGAGTTGTCGTAGTCTGTGCCTATCGGTGTCCAGTCTTTGCCTGTGAGGTCAATGTCTGTGTCGAGGGTAATGTTAATGTCGCTCTTACCTCCGTTCACTAATTCGGCAACATTCATCAGACCATCGGCGGAGGTCACGGTGTAGCTGCCGTTGCTCTCTATGGTATAGCCCAGGTCTTTTGCCGCAGCGAGGGAGACGGTGTAGGTATATTCACCGCCCGCCTGCCAGTCGGCAGCATTCTTCATCTTATAAACGAAGGTCTTGCCGTTATTGAAGGTGCACGTAATGAAGGTCGTGCCAGCTGCCACACTTTGCGGGGCGACGATGGCGGTGTAGGTGTTGCTGCCCTTGTCATACGGGACGATTATATCCGGGTTGTCGCCTTCAGTGGAGAGACCCGTCAGCTTCACGGATGCCAGCCCCTCGGTGTAGTCCGTCAGAACGATGGTCACCCGCGCCGTGCGGTGGGTGAAGCGAAGCGTGGGGCTACTGTAAGTCACCGTCTGTCCGTCGGCTACGATGAGGTCGCTGCCCTCAAAGTCTTTCTGGGTACTTTGGTTGGCTTTTACCTTTACCGCAGGCGGAGTTGTCTCGCCCTCGGTGTATGGCCACCACGCTGTGACGGTGATGTCGTTGTGGTTGGTCCAGTAGTACGGGTCGGTGGAGGTCAGCGTGGCGCTGGTGGGGTCGGCGGTGGAGGGCGTCACGTCGTATGCCTTCACCGTGCCGTCCATCAGCACTGCCACGCTCTGCACACCCTCCCAATTGCCATCCGCGGGGGCACGGGTGCCGGCGGTGGCTGTCGCGGCGGGGTTCAGCCCCGTGGCGGTGAAGACGATGGATGTGCCTTCCGCCCCTTCAGGCAGGAAGCCTGCTTCGTCCTGTGTGCAGGCGCCCAATAAGAGGGCGAGCGCTGCAAGTGCAAAAAATCTTATCCTCATAATATCTGTTATTTTATTACTCTGGTTCTTTCCATTGCGGGCGTAACTTTTCCGCCCGACGGTTTACTGCTTCCTCAAGGTAGGCAATACTCCGTTAAGTTCGTAACGCCACTTTGAGCCTGCGTTCTGCAAGGCGGTGTTCATGGCAT
>ERZ1027269.600-NODE-600-length-13178-cov-7.776347_pt1 | contig 13178 bp, 14 predicted proteins | sample MGYA00519471_ERZ1027269 | MGnify/ENA primary metagenome ERZ1027269 (study PRJEB26926, sample SAMN06164687) | human gut metagenome | biome: ENVO:00009003; feature: ENVO:2100002; material: ENVO:00002003 | host: Homo sapiens | place: USA | collected 2012 ...
TCTACACCTATTAAGTCGTCGGCAGCGTCAGATGTGTATAAGAGACAGGATTATAACATATCTGTTCCGGCTCTTTACGGCATCTTTTGTATATGGCTGTATCGCATAATATAGTGTAAGCTGGAGCACCGTAAAAAGACATGACAGCATCAATATTCCAACGCACACAGGAATAACGGTTCCTGCATTCGATTTGGAGACAATTCCGGCCACGGCATATACCACCGTCAGCACTGCCGCCGGTACAATGTCTATTATGAGCATATATCTGAGCCTTATGAAATAATTCTCAAGGATATCATTACGGTTATTATATCCTTCCTTCTTAAGAAGTTCGCAGTCACACTGGTAAAAAAATGAACGGCAGATGCTCATACTGTTTGAAAATACACACATAACAAATACCATCACAGGCATTGAATATGATATGATTTTTGACACTTCTTCCGCATGTCCGTTGAACGATGCGATAAGTGCTGCTGCCAGTGCGATTATCGAAAGCGCGATTTTGAACCGCATATTGGATGCTATACCTGACTTGTTTCGTTTAAAAAATTCACGGTTAATTTCCGAATATGCCTGTGCATTGCACTCACTGACATCTTCTGCCATGAATGCAGGTTCTTCCTCAAGCACCGCCGCATCATCTTCAGCCCCGTCATCAAGGCTGCTTTTCTTAAAAAGTCTTGCAGCCGCTTTCGGATATCCGCTATAATTCCATACATAATATATAAAGACCGCAATCATCAGCAGAATGACCATAAGCCATATCGTATTGAATACAAGGTCATATGCCCCGGGAACATATCCGCGCAGATACGGTATAAAATATGCTACAAAAAGAGACAAGAGCATTACCGCAATATTACCTTTTCTGTGCATGGAAAACGGTTTGGCAGTTGCCTTGAACATCATTATATTAAAGGCTTCTCCCGCATATCTCGAACCAACGATTACAATCGTCAGGTAAAGTGCTTTGGCCACATTCATGCCAAACACGGAAAATACGAGCCAGAATGAAATAAATTCCGTTATATTTTTACGCAGGATCACCATTCTGAAATAATCTGCAGGATTACATCTGACTTCGCGCAGCATAACATACGCCTCTTCGCCTGTCTCGAATATAACCGAATTATTAACAGAGCCGCAAAAACATATCATAACCATAGAGAAATAAACAAATGAATTCTCCAGTCCGTATCCTATATTGCCGGTTGCACTTAACCTTGACAGCACATACATCGGCCCAAGCATGGCGGCTGCCACAAATACGGCTTTCTTGATTATTTCCCATATTATCCTGCATGCAATGCCTATTATTCCGAACGCGCGCGCCGAATCCGAATGTATCTTCCGGCCCACAAACGGAATATGTTTTAATATATATGCCACCCTGTTGGCATCTGTCATATATGAAATATATCCGCATTGAAATATTTTCTTAACCATATTATTACCGTTTCTCCTGTATTAATCCGCCTGTAAGGATTCCGTCTTTAAGCCATACAAGTTCATCAACAAGTGTGTCTAATTTCTTATAATTATCAGATGAAATAATTATGATATGTTTATCCTTCATTCTGGCAATAAAATCTTTCAGAGTCTTATACATCTTACCGTCAAGATTCGGCTCGTCAATAAGCACCACCACCGGTTCCGTGATAAGAATACTTATAAACTGAAGTCTCTGTTTCTCATCATCCGAAAAACTGCCTATATATTCGTCCGTCCTGCCACGGCTTATTCCCGCAATCTCAAGATATTTGGCGGCATTGTGTTCCTGTGGGGCATGCATTGATATCATATATTCAACATACTGTCTTGCTGTAAGCATCTCAGGAAGCACCGGTTTATCATATACCAGTCCGAAATCCATATAATCTATCTTATAATATCCATTACCGGTGTCAAGCCTTATAAAACCGCCATCAGGCGCACATTCCGTACACAGGCATTTAAGAAGTGTCGTTCTTCCCGAGCCTCTGCTTCCTGTTATGCCATATACAACCCCGCTCTCAAAATCATAACCGGCGCGGTCAATTACGGTAATGTCATCAAATTTTTTTCTTAAATCCCTAACTATCAGGCGCACAATTAGTCCTCCGATATAAATTAATGTTTATCGCGTGACATTTTGTATTTTAATGTTGTAATGTCACTTCCTCGTGTGCTATAATTCCCACATACTATCCAGATATTTTGCAGGAGTTGTTTATTATGAAAAACTTTTTCAAAAAATGGTGGCACGGTCTGTTCGGCCTGTATTTATTCATATACCTGCCATGCTTTTCCTACCTTGAGAAGACTGTAACAGCTGAATATCATCTGATACATTGTCCTCTTGACGATATTATCCCATTTTGTGAATATTTTATTATACCATATTACTTCTGGTTTATATTTATCGCAACGGCTTGCGCTTATTTTTTTCTCCGCTCACAGAGCGAAGCTGTCAGAATGTACTCTTACCTTATAATAGGAATGAGCATTGCCGTTGCTATATACTTCATATTTCCGAACGGTCTCGGCAATCTGCGCCCGGCTGAATTTCCGCGTGAGAACGCATGCACAAAGCTTGTCAGGTTCTTATACAATGCCGATACTTCAACAAATGTTCTTCCGAGCCTGCATGTATATAATACTCTCGTTGTGCTTGTTGCGGTATTCCATTCAAAGACCTTTGGCAGATATCATACCGCTGTCAAGGTAATAACGTCGGTAATCGGAGCACTCATATGTGCTTCAACGCTTTTCCTTAAACAGCATTCCGTGTATGATGTAATCGCTGCAGTCATTATGGCAGGTGCGCTTTATCCGCTCATCTACCGTTCAAAGCTGTTTGCCAGACTTAATTAAAACCAAATATCTTCTGGACGATGCGGTAACCTGCCACGGAGATTTTCCTGCCAACCTTACCCGGCCAGTTCATCCAGATACCGAGAATTGAGAACCTGATATGTCTGTAAGCTGAAGGTTCTTTCTCTTTAAGCAGCGCCCAGAGTGCTGCTTTTTTATTTATATTTTCTTCATCATTTGATAAAATTGCCATTATCGATGATACCGTCATAATTATTGACAGGTAATTTCTCATATAGACACGGCACTTCTTATTGTGGATTGATTCGGAATCATAGCAGTCAATCATCATCCTGTTGACAAGAAGCTGCTGGTCAATTCTCTTGATCATCACATCCTCATTTACGGACTGGTCGTTTCTTCCTATAAAATACCAATAAAAATTGACATCCACATAATACATTATTTTGACCGACGGAAGCGGCTGGAATACAAAGAGATTATCCACATAAAAAGTGTGTTTAGGGAGATTCAGTCCACATTCCCTTAACAATTCCGTCCTGTAAATTACCGAATGCATCAATATGTATTGCGTATTTTTGAAATGTCCTATGTCATCCCATGTAAAATATGTATCTGTCGGAAGAACTGTCGTGTAACGCATTACTTTCTTACGCTTGGTGTTCTGCTTATCATATACATAGTTGGATATGAGCATATCAAGTCTGTGGCCTTCAAGTACGGACTTACGCATCACATTTAGAAGCTTCATATAGGCTTCTTTTCCGACTCTGTCATCGCTGTCAACAACCTTAAAAAATACTCCGGTTGCATTCTTAAGTCCTTCCATAACAGCATCACCGTGTCCGCCGTTGACTTTGTGCACGGCCTTACATATTCCGGGATATTCTGCGGCATACCGATCTGCTATCTCTGCCGTCTTATCGCCCGACCCGTCATCCACAATAATTATCTCAACTTCATCTCCTCCCGGGAGAAGTGAATCAATGCAGCGATGCATATACGCTTCCGAATTATAACATGGTACTGCAACTGACAAAATTTTTCTCATAATAACCTCACCTTGAACCATCCGTTCCTTCTGCGGCAACGGGTTTTCTTATTACTTTACGGTCTATCAGCCATAAAATAAGGAATGTTACGGCAAGTTCTGCCACAACAAGCAACATATATCCTCCGGTAGTAAGTCCTATACCTTCTTCCGGCATGACGTTGGTAATTATTACCGATATCAGATTGGCTCCGGCATGAAATATAACCGGTGCCAATATCGTCTTGAATTTCTCATAAACATATGCAAGCAGCAGTCCTATTATAAATGCATATAAGAACTGTACCGCATTGCCATGCAGTGCTCCGAACACCAGCGCCGACACTAACGCCGCCGGAACAAATTTCATACGTTCCCTTAATCTGTTATAGATAAGTCCGCGGAATAAAAATTCTTCCACAATCGGAGCAGCAACTGCTGTCGATATGATCTGGACAGCTATGCCGCCCGAATATATCATTTCTGACACATTGTCATACGTCCCGAAAAAGTCCACATTCCAGTCAACTCCAAAAAAAGACCTTCCAACAACCTGTATAAATCCCTGTACTGCCATGAGTACCATCGGTACAACATGATTAAATCCCATTGCAGCGAAAAATCCCACCACCGGCAGCAGAAGGAACCATTTCGGGCTCAGCTTCTCATATTTTGTATAACTTCCGTTTATCATGCTGCGTCCTTTATCCCGGCGCATAAACATAATATATAACGGTATCAGCACGGCGCTTCTGGCAATCGTAATATACATGCTGATATTGTAAGTATAATTCGTAAGTTCTTCCTCAAGGGCATTCACATCCATAAGTGACATTCCTCTTGAAGCAGCTATTCTGAACATATGAATGTACAGAGCGGCCATCTCTATTGCCATCTCTACTCCGACAAAAATCAGAATCGGATATACAAGTCTCCATACAAACGTTCCCACATTCTCTTTCTTAGGCAAAGCAAACCTCCCTGTGGTATTCTATCCGGTTCTTTTATGCCTCAAGCACCGGACCAAGATTAATATCAACATCATCCGCAGCTTTGATGCCGTTATCTGCTGCATTGGCAAGTGCCGGCATGATCGGAAGTCTCGCAAGAACCGGCGTATTGATTTCCTCAGACAGTTCTTCTATCCCGCTCTCGCCGAATATCTTATGTCTGGCGTTACAGTCCGGGCACACAAAATAGCTGTAATTCTCAACCAGTCCGAGTACCTTGATATTCATCTGTTCTGCCATATTATATGCTTTCATGACAATCATACGCACAAGATCCTGCGGAGATGTTACAATCACAATTCCGTCCACAGGTATCGACTGATATATCGTAAGCGGTATATCACCGGTTCCCGGAGGCATATCTATAAGGAGATAATCCAGATCTCCCCAATTCACTTCGCTCCAGAACTGCTTAATAACGCCGGCAAGCACCGGTCCTCTTAATATGACTGTCGACTCTTCCGTCTCTAACAGAAGATTCATGGAAACTATCTTGATTCCTTCTTCGGAAACCGCAGGTTCCATTCCCATAGATGTTCCGTACATCTGTCCCTTAATTCCGAACATTTTCGGTATCGACGGTCCGGTCAGATCGGCATCCATTATGCCTACACGCTTTCCTTCCGCCACAAGCTTCCTGGCAATAAGCGATGTCACGGTGGATTTGCCGACTCCGCCTTTACCGCTTACAATACCTATAACCTTGCCTATGTGGCTGTATTCATTCAATTTCTCCTTGGGAATAACATTACAGCCACCCTTAGAAGAACATCCTTCACAATTTCCGTTGCATTCTGCTGCCATTCTGACATTACCTCCAAAAATCACTACATTACTTCCAATTATACCCCCAGCTTACCTATTGTGCAAGAACAAAACATCACATTAAAAATACCGTAGTTTAATAAAGGCTGCCAATGCCCCGCGGTTTATGACAGCCTGAATGTTTTAGTAGTTTTCTTCGTGTACTTCAAAGTAACTCTGCGGATGATTGCATACCGGACACACATCCGGTGCTTTGGTTCCGACCACGATATGTCCGCAGTTGCGGCACTCCCATACTTTGACCTCACACTTTTCAAACACCTGTGCGGTCTCAATGTTTTTAAGGAGCGCACGGTATCTTTCCTCATGGTGCTTCTCAATTTCTCCTACAGCACGGAATTTGGCTGCAAGTTCAGGGAATCCCTCTTTCTCCGCAGTCTGTGCAAATCCCTCGTACATATCGGTCCATTCATAATTCTCTCCGTCAGCGGCAGCCGCAAGATTAGTCTTGGTATCGCCTATTCCTGCAAGCTCTTTGAACCACATCTTGGCATGCTCCTTCTCATTGTCCGCTGTTTTAAGAAAGATGGATGCCATCTGCTCGTAGCCTTCTTTTTTCGCTACAGATGCAAAATATGTGTATTTGTTTCTCGCCTGTGACTCTCCGGCGAATGCCTCCTGTAAATTTTTCTCCGTCTGCGTTCCGCTGTATTTGTTAGATGCCATTTTGTTTTCCTCCCAAAAATCTATGATGACACTATTTTACCATGTATTCCCGGTAAATTCTATTTTTTTATAATCAAATTAAAAAACCGGACTTGTATTCGGGTGCGTATACCACGATTTTCTCGATAAACTCGTGTACCACTTCGGGAGTGAGAGCTTCAAGACGGGTAACTTGCTTCGCTTTGTCAATAAATCTCTGTAAGCCTTCGGTCTTGACTTTGGCATTTTCAAGCTCATCTTCCAAAGTGGGCATACGGTCTTTCAATTCACTCTGCTCATTTTCAAGCGACATCGACATCGTGGCAAATCGCTCATCGCTGATTTTACCCATTGCGTTATCCTCATAGAGCTTTTGAATAAAACCGTCAATTTCCCGAACACGCTGTTTCGCTTTATCAAGCTCCCTGCACTTTTCGGTAAGCTCTTTCTTTTGCTTTTCGCCAAATTCCGCCAACTGCCTTTGTGCGAATAACTTTTCGTAACTCTGCACATACCACAATACCCTTTGCATACTTTCAAGCACAAGCTGATCAATGACTTTTTCACGGATATAGTGTGCAGAGCATACATCAGGGTTTTTTGCGGTAAGCAGAACAGAAGAAATAGTCAAATTTGACGATATACTTTTTCCGTGATTTTTAACTAAAGTCAAAACAGACAACAAAAGTTGTCTTAAATGACTACTATTTTCTCTGCATTTGTGGTACACTATAAATAGATAAAAGTTATGGAGGCAAACTTATGGGAAATTTGAAGAACAATATTGACCATTATATGGAATTAAAAGGGATAAAGATGTATAGTCACTTGCTAGTTAATATTGCACACGAATTAGGAATCAAAGGACAAGACGCATATAAATTTGCAAATAAGGAAAAATCGAATTTTTCAAAAATGTTAAAAGACGAACGACCTCTGAAATATGAGTTTATTATTCCTCTTGAAAAAATATTCGGTGTTTCACTAGCGAGGCTATTAGATGAAGATGCATATAAATTGCCGACAGAAAAAGATAATGTGCCGTTTAATAAAGGTTTCAGATATTATGCATACCTTGATGATACAAAACTATATAAAGAAGAATTCAATCTTTTACTTGCAAGGGATGGAAAATCAATCCTTACTCAAACAGACGAATTTGGAAAAACATTCCTTGATTATGTAGTTGAATATCGTTCGGTTAATGGTGTCAGATACCTTCACGAAGAATATGGAATAAAACTCAAATGGTCTTTTAACAACTTTGAGTTCAGAAAAGATTCTGGCATAACTTGGATAAACTTTGATAATTGTATTGCGTTTGCTCGGCTTGTTGCAAGTATGAACGATGCAGAACTGTTCAATGATATTTATGATTCTTACAATATGTTTTTGTCGAACGGGCACTATGTTTCAAATGATACTATTTTTTGTCAAAGTGAATATTTAGAAATAATGTTAGATAACGATAATTTATTCAATTCAATATTTGAAACAAGACCGTATGAATATGTGTTGGCGGGAAGCCGTGTCAAGCGAGAAAAGCAAGTTGATTCTATTACATATTATTCGATTAACCCGATAATAAATAATTGTTTAAGATATGCATTGGAGCACTTGGATAAGTATAAGTACAGGGCAATAGATATATTAAAATTTGGAATAAAACATAATACAGAAATTATAAATAAGGTTGGTGCAGATGCATATTGTATTTGTAATGAACTTGGCGGAGTAATAGATTCCGGACGAACAGATTGGTTTAGTTGTGATGTTGATAATATTGCCGTTTATGTTGACATGGAAGTAAACGACGATGAAATAAATGCTTTAATAAAACAACTGCCAAAGTTCAAAAAAAAATAATAAGAAGTGGAGGGACAAGTATGTATCATTTTCAATATGTCTCGAAAAATGAAATTGCATCGCTAAAAAATCAAGTGATAGAATTGATTGGGCTGGTACAAGACGAAATTAGAAACTTTTTTACATTTCAATACGAATTTATCGGTAGTGTAAAGCTAAATATGGTAACCTGCGATGTTAAAAGCAATATCGGATTTGATTTTGATGTGAATATTATGGTTAATGACGATGACGAAGAATATTCTGCTATTCAAATATGGAAACAATATCTTTTACAATGCTTGATGGAGTCGCCAAAGCGGAAAATGCTGGAAACCTTATTAAGAGCGTGTGGTACAATGCTATTTATGAAGAACGGAATAGTGAAACAGACCAATCCGAAGTTACCAATTTAATGAAACAGTTGAAAGAACCACCGAAAAAATATGAAGAAGCATACTCCGTGTTAAAGGTATACTATGACAATTATTTGAAAATGACAAAAATCGTTATAAATCCAACTGGAAGTCTTAATGCATTTTCAGAGGATTTTAATACCTACGATAATAATACGGTAGATTCATATTAAAAAATGAAACTATATTTAGATTAACAATCAGGAAGGAGATACTATTTATGGGTAAACATTTTTTCGATTATGAAGATGGAGATTTTGCTCGTTCAATCTCTGATAATATGGCAATAGATTCCGATGGAGATTTATTAATTCGAATGGGAGATAATATGGCAATGGATATGGATTCTGGAGAGTTGCACATTATATCTGATTGGTCTAACGATGAAGATGACGATTAAAATAATGGCGGCAGAGAGAGGGTGGTCTCCCTTGCCGTCAGATTTTTGTTCCTGACTTTTAAGGCCGGAAGAAAAGCATATTATTATTTATTATACATTCTTTTTACTGCGTCTTACAATAACCACGCTGCCTGCTGCTCCTGCAGCAGCGATGAGCCGGGCTTTTTATCATCCGGGTTATAATTGCATGAAAGATATGAAATTGTCAGAACACCGGTATCTGTTCCATCCATGAAGTAGAACACCGGTCTGAGACCGTTGACCGTGTATTCAGGTCCGGCTATGGCAAATCCTTCGTTATTGCGGGTTACATCCATTTCCGCCGGAGGATTTACAAGATTAACTGCCGGTTTGTCAGTTCCGTTAAACACAATCTGAGCTGAAATATTTCCATATCCGTCATCTGCACCTACCCACAAAATACCTTCATAAGAATCATAATCAAGAGCCATTGCACCGCCGATTCCCGGTAGAGTCCGTTCTTCTTTTCTCGACATTTGCATTTTCATATGTTATAATTTAACCAGATTACAGCCGCGATATGCAGGCAAAAATTCAGGAGGACACAATATGAATAAACTTAAGCGATTTATGGCAGCTTCCATGGCATCATTAATGGCCCTGGCATCAGCAGCCGTCTCAATTCCCGCAGCAACCGAAGATCCAGTGATTAATACAATCCGACAAGTAGATACCAGTTATACCGTGGCTTGTGAAGACACCGACAGTCAATATAATTATGACGGATTTCTGGGCTGCAAGTGTACCAAAGGTGCCTCAGAGTTCAGAGTATGGGCTCCGGTGGCTACCGATATAAAAGTCAATATCTATACCAGAGGAACGGATGATGAAGAAGGTGCCGGTAAAGTTGCCACTTACGGTCTTGAACAGATGCTTGTTAACGGTGAATGGAATGGTGTATGGACTATAACACTTATCGGAAACTTTACAGATTATTATTATACATATACCATTACAACTTATAACATAACAAATTCTTACAAATCATACAATACTTATGAAACCCCTGATTTATATGCCGTGGCTGCAGGCAAGGACGGAAAGCGCAGTCTGATAACGGACCTTAAAGATACGGATCCGAACGGCTGGGATTCAGACAATCATGTTTATGTGCAGAATCCTGCCGAGTCCATCGCGTATGAACTTGATATCAAGGACTTTACCTCTGATCCTTCATCCGGTATACCGAATGATCTTATGGGCAAATTCCTCTCTTTTACCAAATCAAGCACACTTAATGATAGTGCGGATATTTCGACATGCACTAATTACCTTGCACGTCTTGGCGTTACAACTGCACAGATCAAGCCTTTTTACAGCAATATGGGATTCATGATGCCGGATAGCAGCTACTCAACGAATGAAAATAATGCCCTTAAGACAGTCAGTGAATGCAAAAGTATGATTCAGGCACTTCATAAAGCCGGCCTTTCGGTTGTTATGGATATGGACATAACATCCGTTTCGGAAGATTTTCCGTTTCAGAAAACCGTACCTGATTATTATCTGAGAATAAAAACAAACGGTGATAAATCCAACGGCTCCGGCAATGGCAACGACTGCGCAACCGAGCGTCTGATGTTCCGCCGTTACATCATCAATATGCTTACCCAGTGGGTTAACGAATATCATGTGGACGGTTTTCATTTTGAGAACGGTGGTCTCATTGATAAAGAATTTTTAAATGAAATACGTGAAGAACTCAATAAAATATCGCCTGCCATCAGTATATCATGTGATACTGTACTTCCTTATCCGGACGATACGACGATCTGCACCAACACCTGCCGCGGCACCAGACTCCGCCTTGTATCACTTGCCAATGCCAAGACCGCAGAAGAGGGAATTTCATTCTATAACAGCACATACAGCAACAAGATCATGACTTACATAAACGGCGGCACAAATATGTCCAACGCTATTCAGACAGGCATTCTCGCTGACAAGGACCATAAGCTGACAAGTCCGGCCCAGTGCACGAACTACCTGCATGACAACAGCGGACTTTCTCTTTACGACCGCATTACCGATTCCCTCGGAATCGCACGCGGCACCAGGGACGATAACGCCATTGCACTAATCAAGCTTGCAGCTTCGATGGAATATACTTCAATGGGAAGCATCGTTATCCGTTCCGGTGATGAGATGGGTTACAGTTCCTCACAGTCATCAGCCATCAACTGGAATAACCTTATAACATATTCCGACCTTCATGCATACTACAGCAACCTGATACAGCTTAGAAAGACAATAAGCAAATTGACCTCGGGTTCAACATCAAGCTACAGTGATTTTGTTTTCGACACAACCTCAACAGACCAGATAGCTTATGTCATCAATAATGACGGAAACAATCAGTGGAATAAAATTGCCGTTATGCACAACAATTCGGACAGTAACAAATGGATGACACTCCCGGATACTTCAACCGACAAATGGGTAATCGTTGCCAACGACGAATCTGCAGGCTTTGAAACCCTCAAAATCGTTTCCGGCAATTCATTTTCCGTTCCTGTACATTCATCCATTATAGCAGTAGACGCCGAGTCATATTGCAATACCGATGTTGTTTCCGATATGCGCAATGTCATCGTTAAATATGTGGACGAAGAAGGCAATGAAATCAAAACCGCAGATGTCCTCCGCGGAAGAGCTTCATACAGTTACAACTACACTTCAATCCCATACGCTATCAAAAACTACACCTTGATCAGCATAGACGGTGAAACAAGCGGTGTGTACAATGACACCGAGAAGGTTATAACCTGCCACTATCAGAATGCGTTTTACGGCGTCGAAGAAGGCGGCGTATATTGTTCATCCGTCCGCTTCAAAGTCCTCAACCCGGATGATGTAATCTCCGTAGACTATGGTGACGGAATAACTGCCACTTACTTAACCTGCGACAAAGACGGTTACTATACGGTCACACCTCTTGTCTCCAAAGAACCGATTGAAATCTCCGTACTTTACAAGGACAACTCTTACGCAAGCGTACATATCATCGTAAACGATGACCACACACCGGCCGCTGATGACGACGACTGCACAACACCTATACATTGCTCTGTATGCGGCGAAATCCTGACACCTGCCAAAAACCACGTTATGTCCGACTGGAAAATAGCAGCAGACGGTTCGCACACACGCCACTGCACCAACCCAGGCTGCTCTTACAGCGAGTCCATCAGCCACAGCCTCACCCACGTTGCAGCCAAAGCCGCTACAACCAAATCAGAGGGCAACATCGAATACTGGCACTGCAGCATCTGTGGCAAATATTTCTCAGACGCAAATGCCGCAAATGAGATAACCGCTGCCCAGACGATCACAGCACGTCTCCAGGATGATGACGACAACAAGCCTTCCGGCGACAAACCTGGTCAGGATAAGCCATCCACAGATAAACCGTCCACAGATAAGCCATCCACAGATAAACCGTCCACAGATAAGCCTTCCACGGATAAACCGTCCACAGATAAACCGTCCACGGATAAGCCTTCCACGGATAAGCCTTCCACAGATAAGCCTTCCACGGATAAGCCGTCGGATGTTCCGCCTGCTACCGGCTGCAATACCGATATCGCATTACTCGTTGTAATGCTCATGGTATCCGCTCTCGCAGTTACTGCTGCCGGAACTGTATGCAGAAAGAAAAGAGCTTAAGCAGAAATAAAAATGTAAATAAAAGGGGTGTTATATAAGAAAAGCCGTCAGGCGCATGCCTGACGGCGAGGGGGTATTTTCATTTCAGAATAAAAATTTAGCATAACACTTCTATCATCAATTTTCTTTATATCCGAATCAATGGTAAATGTTGTTTTGGTTTACATTGCTCAATCAATACGCAAACCTTCTTTACCAATTCTATATTCAATCATTTACCAATAATACATATTTGTGAACCTTCTTTTCCCAAATATGTTTCTCCGGTCTTTAGAATATAATAATTATCATCTTGAGGTAAAACAAATTCAATTGATAGAATTGGTCTACGCAATTGGAAATCGCAATTAACATTTCTCAATACTGCCGACCAGGGTATATAATTCATATCCATTAATTTTCTAATCATCACTCCTGACTGAAGAAATGTTAAATAGCCTTCACTATTACTGCTGTCTCTTATACACATCTCCGAGCCCACGAGACCTCTCTACATCTCG
>ERZ1027269.610-NODE-610-length-13124-cov-4.622771_pt1 | contig 13124 bp, 9 predicted proteins | sample MGYA00519471_ERZ1027269 | MGnify/ENA primary metagenome ERZ1027269 (study PRJEB26926, sample SAMN06164687) | human gut metagenome | biome: ENVO:00009003; feature: ENVO:2100002; material: ENVO:00002003 | host: Homo sapiens | place: USA | collected 2012 ...
AATAAACAATCAATCCCAATCTGTAGCTTGCTTTTTCTTTTCCATTATTATATTTTGCATGTGGCAGAAAATCAACACAAGTTCATTAAATGGCATTAATACAATTTCTCATCTTTGTAGTAAGTCTTTACAGATGCGGGAAAACATTTTAAACTAAAGGCATATAAAATCAAATACATAAATACAGGGTACAAAGAGAGAAAAAGCAGGAGGAAACTATGGCAGACAACGCAGAAAAAGACAAAAAAGATAATTCCTTTATGATGAAACTTGCCACGCTCATTGTAGACAAACGAAAAGGATTTTATCTGATCTTTATTGTTTTATGCATATTTTGCGTATTATCCATGAACAGAGTCAAGGTCAACAACGATCTGACCACTTATTTGCCGGACACAACAGAGACCAGAAGGGGACTGGATCTGATGGATTCGGAATTTACCACGTATGGCTCCGCCCGGATCCTGATCTGTAACGTGACGTTTGACGAGGCACAGAAACTGGCAGATCAGGTGGAGGAGATGGACGGTGTCAGCATGTTGGATTTCGATGACACCGAGGATCATTATCATGACATGGAGGCTTTATTGTCTGTCACTTTTGATGAGGAAGCAGACACGGAAGCTACACAGCAGCATCTGGATGAGGTATTGGATGCATTGTCCGATTATGATGTTTACTATTCTTCCGATATCGGTCAGGAAGAGCGTGACGCGGATGACTTGAATAATGATATGATCGTCATCCTGCTGCTGGCAGCAGTGGTTATCGTAGCCGTATTGTTATTTACCTCTACGACTTATGCGGAAATCCCGGTTTATCTGACTACATTTATTGTGGCAGCTATTTTGAACAAAGGTACGAACTACTGGTTCGGAACCATCAGTTTTGTTACGAACTCTATTGCGGTGGTGCTGCAGTTAGGTCTGGCGGTAGACTATGCTATCATTCTTGCTCACCGTTTTATGGAAGAACATGAGGACAAGGATGCCAGAGAGGCTGTGATCGTGGCCCTGAGTAAGGCAATCCCGGAGATTTCTTCCAGTTCCCTGACCACTATCTCCGGTATGGTAGCCATGATGTTCATGCAGTTTAGAATTGGTTATGATATGGGTATCATTCTGGCAAAATCCATTATTTTCAGTATGGTAGCCGTATTCTTCCTGATGCCCGGACTGCTTTTGACCTTTTCCAAGGCCATTGACAATACTCACCACAAGAGCTTCGTGCCGAAGATCACGGCGGTCGGTAAATTCTGTGTGGCTACCCGCTACATTATACCGCCTATTTTGATCGTTGGTGTTATTGCGGCGTTTTTCCTGTCCAATAAGGCAAATTATGTGTACGATACCAACACGCTGGAATCCAGTACTATGAGTGATAATAAATTCTCCGTCAGCATGGTAAATAAGGAATTCGGCATGGTGAACCAGCTGGCAGTCATTGTGCCCAACGGTGATTATGAAAAAGAGGCACAGACACTGAAAGCTCTGGAAAAACTGGATGTGGTGAAATCCTGTCAGGGACTTGGCAATATCGAGGCCATGGACGGCTATATGCTGACGGATAAGCTGAATCCCAGACAGTTTGCGGAACTGATCGATCTGGATATTGAAGTGGCAGATATGCTGTATTCCGCATATGCAATGGATCAGAGTAATTACGGAGCTCTGGTCAGTGGTGTCAGCGAATATGAAGTTCCGTTTATTGATATGTTCCTGTTCATTTATGACCAGAAGGAAAGTGGCAACATCACGCTGGACGATGATCTGGAAGAAACTCTGACGGATGCCTATTCCCAGATCTGTATTGCGAAAGATCAGCTGCTGGGCGAAGACAATTCCCGATTTGTTCTGGAACTGAATGTTCCTTATGAGGGAGAAGAGACCACAGCAGCACTGGATCAGATCCGTAATACCGTGGCAAAGTTCTATAATATAGATGACATTCTGCTAGTCGGTAACGCCACCAGTGATAAGGATCTGGGCGATTCCTTCGCAACGGATAATACGATCATCACGGTGCTGACAGCATTGTTCGTTATGATCATCCTGCTGTTCACCTTCCAGTCCGCCGGTCTGCCGGTACTGTTGGTTGTAACGATTCAGGGTAGTATCTGGATGAACTTCTCATTGCCGTATCTGTTGAATGAAAATGTATATTTCCTGGGATATCTGGTAGTATCTGCGATCCAGATGGGTGCAACGATCGACTACGCTATCGTTATCACCAGCCGTTACATGGATCTGAAGACCTATATGCCGATCAAGGAAGCCGCCATCGAAGCACTGAACCAGGCGTTCCCTACCATTGTTACCAGCGGATCCATGCTGGTATCTGCGGGATTTATTATCAGCTATGTATCTTCCAATGCAGCGGTAGCGGCCATCGGACTGGCTCTTGGTCGTGGTACTCTGACATCTATTTTGTTGGTACTGCTGGCATTGCCGCAGACACTGCTGATCGGAGATATCATTATTCAGAAGACAGCATTTACACTGAAACGGGATCTGGCAAAGCCTTTGCCCTCCGCCGGAAGAATCCGTATGAACGGTCACATCAAGGGTTATGTCAATGGTGTGTTGGAGGGTGATTTCATCGGTGTCATTGATGGTGAGATGGGTGCGGTGGTGCGTCCCAAGGATACCGTGACGATGGAGGAGCGGGACGATGCCCCGGAAGAAAACTATCCCAGACTGGAAGCCCAGGAGCTGCCGGAGGATGAGACAGCCGGACAGAAAGCAACCGGAGCAGATACAGAAGCTGCGGATAAGAAAGCTTCGGATAAAGAAAAAACAGCAGAAAGCGAGGGAACAGAAGATGAACAGTAAGAGATTATTATGTTTCCTGCTGGGAGCAGCATTGATCCTGCAGACACCGGCCACCGCCTATGCAGCAGAAACTTTGACCTATGAGCAGTACAGAGGCGGCAGCGGTTATAGCAGCACGATAAAGGAGCAGGATTATGCAGTCATAGAGATCAGCACGGAGGAGGATCTGCGGAAACTGGTGGAGAACTGTGTACTGGACAGTTGGTCCAGAGATAAAAAAGTAGTGCTGCAGAACGACATTGTTCTGAGCATGACAGGTGAACTCAGTATTCCTACGTTTGCAGGAATCTTTGACGGCAGCGGTTTTACTATTTCCAATGTGAAACTGACCGGAGACGGTTCGGCAGTGGGATTGTTCCGCTATGTGCAGGAGGGAGCAAAAGTCCGCAACCTTACGGTCACGGGGGAAGTATCTCCCTCTGGAAGTCAGGATCAGGTCGGCGGTATCGTCGGTGTGAACTATGGCAGCATTGAAAATTGTAAATTTACCGGAAATGTGGTCGGTGATACGGATGTCGGCGGTATTGCCGGAGTCAATGCCGAGAGCGGAGAGATCCGTCGGTGTGAATCCTCCGGAAATGTGATCGGCAATCATTCCGCAGGCGGTATTGTGGGCAACAACCACGGTATTCTGAATAACTGCAGCAACAATGGCAATATCAATACGTACAGCACGGAAGTGACTTATGATCTGGAAGATATCACCATGGACAATCTGGAGCAGATCAACAGTACCTCCAATGTGGCAGCTCATACGGACACCGGCGGTATCGCAGGTATTTCGGATGGTAAGATTTATTATTGCTCCAATTCCGGGGCCATCGGCTACCAGCACGTAGGCTACAATACCGGAGGTATCGTAGGCAGACTGCATCAGGGCTATCTGCAGAACTGCACCAACACCGGATATGTGCAGGGTAGAAAAGATGTGGGCGGTATCGTGGGTCAGATGGAGCCGTTCCTGGAAATCCAGTATCTCAGTGACAAGCTGAAGGAACTGGATACGGAGACAGACAAATTCCTGGATATGTTGGATGCCACCCAGAAAGATGTGAGCAGCTATAGCAAACAGGCATCCAGTATTGCCAAGAGTATCAGTTCGAACCTGAAAGATGCCAACAATGCGGGAAGTTCTCTGACCGGGACCGCTCATGATCTGTGGTATATTTACAATCAGGAGCTGAACGGCGTCAGCAACGATCTGAAAGTCCTGAATGACGATCTGAACAAGCAGGCGGATAATGACAAGAATAACGGCAACAGTCATGACGTTACCATCAGTGGAAATGATATTTGGAATGGTAACTGGGGTGGCGATCATGACGTCAGTGGCGGAAACATTACCATCACCGTACCGGACGATACGGAGAGCTATAAATCGGCACTGAAAAAATTCGGAGAGAATGCCACCAAGCATCTGGATAACATGGCGAATGCTTCCACGAATCGCAGTGGCGGTATCAAAGATAATCTGGACACACTGAATGACAGGCTCGACAAGGCTTTTGACCAGTTGGGTCAGTTGGGGGATGTACTGGAAGCCGGGACAGACAGCACCAGTGCCCACATGGATGAGCTGATGGATCAGGCCAGAGTTCTGCGGAATCTGGTCAGCGAAATCCGGGATGATCTCTTCCGGTATGAAGGAATTTCTGTAGAAGATACTTCGGATGAGTCAGCCAGCAAGGAAGAGGTGAACCCCGGAGATCCCGATGCAGAGGATGACACCGCAGAACCGGAAGGAACCGAAGAAGCGCGCTATGATACTTCCAGCTTCCAGAAGGGAAAGGTCACCTTATGTGTGAACCGCGGTACGGTGGAAGCCGATACGAATGTGGGCGGTATCGTTGGACAGGTGGCAACGGAATACGATTTTGACCCTGAGGACGATATCACTTTAACCGGAACGGAGAGTTTCGATGTGGAGCAGACGGTCAAGGCAGTCATCAGAGACAGCCGCAACCTTGGAGACGTGACCGGTAAAAAAGACTATATCGGCGGTGTGGTTGGTAAAGCAGAATATGGCGCAGTCATTTCCTGTGAGTCTTATGCACCCGTAGAGAGTACCGGAGGCAGCTATGTGGGAGGAATTGCCGGATCTGCCAGCTATGCGATCCGCAGCTGTTACAGCATGGGCAGGATCACCGGTAAAAATAATATCGGAGGTATTGCCGGAGAAGGCTGTGATATTTTCTACAGCTATGCGTACAATGATCTGGATATGTCTGGCGAAGGCCAGGGCAGCATTGCCGGAAAAGTCAGTGATGATGGAACTCTGTATGGCAACTATTATGTGGAAGGCGGAGCCGGTGGCGTAGACGGCATTGGTTATCAGGGCGGTGCTACCCCGTTGTCCTACCAGGAATTCTGTAGCAAAGACGTTCCGGACGCTTTCTCACAGTTTACCATTACCTTCCAGGCGGATGGTGTAGAAGTGGCTTCCTATAAATGCGGTTACGGGGATTATCTGTCGGCAGACCAGATTCCGGAAGTACCGGAGAAGGATGGCTATTACGGTGTGTGGCCGGATTATGATTTCAGTGATATTACCGGTAATAAAGTGCTGGAAGCAGAGTATGAGGAATGGACCGCATCCATTGCTTCCGCAGAGAAAAACGATAACAATAAGGCACTGGTTATGGCAGAAGGCAACTTCTATCCCAATGCAGCATTGCATCTGCAGGTAGAGGGAAATACTTATACAGTATCCATGACCAATTCCATGGAAGAGGATGCACCGGACTATACCGGAGAAGCAACCTTGCGTGTCTACTGTGAGGATGCGGATAACACTGTCATAGAGGTAGCACAGGATGGAGAGTACACGGAAGTGGAATCTACTGTGATCGGCAGCTATAGACAGTTTACCATGGAAGTGCCCGGCAGCTTCCGCACGGTAGAGGCCGAGGGCAGTCATACACTGCTGATCGTACTTTGCATCGTCGGTGGTGCAGTCGTGATCCTGTTGATCGTATTGTTAGGGAAAAAAGCGGCAAAACGCCGGAAGACGCGCAAGGCGGCAAAACGTGACCGGAAAGCCGGAAAAGCTGACGAGGACCAGAGCGGCACAAACGAAAGTGATTCAAAGGACAGCCCAGCAGAAGGTACTGATGTTACGGATGCAGCAGAAGATGCCGGACAGACGGCTGACGCAGAGGAATAACAATGATTCAGGCAGTTTTATTTGACATGGACGGTACGCTGATCGATACCGAAAAATATTACCGTATTTTCTGGCCGAAGGCACTGGCAGCCTGTGGGTATACCATGACAGATGAGCAGGCACTTACGATGCGCAGTCTGGGACGCCCCTTTGCCCCCAGACAGCTCAAGGACTGGTACGGTGAAGATTTTGACTATTATGTGGTGCGTGACAAACGAAAAGAGATGATGGAAGAAACACTGGACCGGGATGGCATCAAATGCAAGCCCGGTGCCGTGGAGCTTCTGGAAGATCTGAAAAAAAGGCATATCACCGCAGCGGTTGCCACAGCGACGGATCTGGAGCGGACGGAAAAATATCTGGCGATGGCAGGACTTCGGCCGTATTTTGAGAAACTGATTTCGGCCACTATGGTAGCAGAAGGTAAGCCGTCCCCGGATATTTATCTCTATGCCTGCAAGCAGCTGGGACTGGCACCGGAAGAGTGCATGGCCGTGGAGGATTCTCCCAACGGAGTCATGAGTGCTTACCGCGCCGGCTGTAAGGTTGTGATGGTGCCGGATCAGACACAGCCAGATGAAAAATTAAAAAAATGTCTGTACGCCTGCGTACCGACCCTGGCAGATATCAGCCACCTCATTTAGAGGTGGCTATATTTGTTATAGTAGCTTGATTTTTGTATTCCAGTGTGTTATTATTTTAACGATTAGAGTGACTATTCGGAAGACAATGAAATCAAGCGGGACTGCTTTGTCATGCTTGCATGTAAAAAGTAGTTTTGCTTGATTTTAGGTGACTCGAATAGAGTCACCGCCACACATATGAGCAAAAATAGCTGCGCAGCAGCGAAAGCACGATTTATCGTGCGATTTTGCGAATAATGTGTGGAATGTATTCATACTTGGAGCCCACGAGGGGCGGAAAGGAATGGAAGAAAATGAATTTTGATGACATCGTAGCAAAAGTAAAAGAGTGTGGGAAGAAGACCGTCGCAGTCTCCGTTGCACAGGACAGTGCAGTACTGGAAGCTGTACATGAGGCCAAGAGACTGGGCATTGCAGATGCAATCCTGGTAGGTGATGAGGCAAAGATCCGTGAGATCGCAGCCGGACTGAATATGGACCTCTCCGATTATGAGATCATCAATGAGCCGGATATGATCGAAGCTTCCCTGAAAGCTGTAAAGCTGGCACATGACGGCCGTGCAGATATGTATATGAAGGGCCTGATCGACTCCAAGAACTTCTTAAAGAGCGTACTGAACAAAGAAGTAGGCCTTCGTACCGGTGGAACCCTGTCTCATGTATGTGTATTTGAGATTCCCGGCATTGACAGACTTCTGTTCCTGACTGATGTTGCATTCATGACCTATCCTACACTGGAGGAGAAGGTTCAGATCATCAAGAACACCATTCCGGTATGTAATGCCTGCGGCGTTGCAGAGCCTAAGGTAGCACCTTTAGCAGCAGTTGAGGTTGTAAATCCCAAGATGCCCGTTACCGTAGATGCGGCAGAACTGACTAAGATGTGCGAAGAAGGACAGATCCCCGGCTGTATCGTAGACGGCCCGCTGTCTCTTGACCTGGCGATCGATCCCGAGGCAGCCAAGCATAAGGGAGCTACCGACCGTAAGATCCAGGGTGATGCAGATGTATTGCTGTTCCCGGATATCCATGCAGGCAACCTGGTATACAAAGCAATCGTACATATGGTAAAAGTAAAGAACGGATGCATCCTGACCGGTACCAAGGTACCCGTAGTCCTGACCAGCCGTTCCGATACCTTCGAGACCAAGGTATACTCCCTGGCACTGGCTGCAGTTGTAGCAGAAGAGATGCAAAAGAATCAGAAATAAGCTATGGATATCGTGATCGGAGTCGCTGTGGAAGCTGCGGGAGAACTGCTGTCGGCAGGTATAGATGCTGTAGTGGACAAAGCGGTAAAGCATAAGAGCGAATATAAGAGTGAATATAGGAGGAAACACACAATGGCAATCAAGAGTCTGATCATCAACCCCGGTTCCACCTCCACCAAGATCGGTGTATTTGAGGATGAGAACTTATTATTTGAAGAAACCCTGAGACATTCTACCGAGGAGATCTCCAAATACGATACTATTTTCGAACAGAAGGATTTCCGTAAGAAGATCATTACCGATCTGCTGGCAGAGAAGAACTGCGATCTGAAGAGCTTCAACGTGATCGTAGGACGTGGCGGTCTGTTAAAGCCCATCCCCAGTGGTACCTATGCGGTAACCGATGATCTGCTGGAGGATTTAAAAGTAGGTGTACAGGGTCAGCATGCTTCTAACTTAGGCGGTATTCTGGCAAGAGAGATCGGTGATGAGATCGGCGTTCCCTCTTACATCGTAGACCCCGTTGTAGTAGATGAGCTGATGCCCATCGCAAGATATTCCGGTCTGGAAGAGATCCCCAGAGGAAGTATCTTCCATGCCCTGAACCAGAAGGCAGTTGCCAAGAGATATGCAAAAGAGGCCGGCAAGCCTTATGAGTCCTTACGTCTGGTAGTCGTGCACATGGGCGGCGGTGTATCCGTAGGCGCACATGAGGACGGCAAGGTTGTAGACGTATTCAGTGCATTTGACGGCGATGGTGCATTCTCTCCGGAGCGTGCAGGCGGTGTGCCTTGTGCAGCACTGGTAAAAATGTGCTTCTCCGGAAAATATACCGAGAAGGAGATCAGTGCAAAGCTGATCGGCAAGGGCGGCCTGAATTCTTACCTGGGTACCAACGATATGCGTGAAGTTACCAAGCGTGCCAATGAAGGCGATGCCAAGGCAGCGGAGGTGAAGCAGGCATTCCTGTTACAGGTAGCCAAAGACATCGGTGCTATGGCCTGTGTGCTGAACGGCAAGGTAGACCAGATCGTTATCACCGGAGGCATTGCATATGGTGAGGATGTAGTGGCTAAGCTGAAAGAGAGATGCGGCTGGATCGCTCCTGTGACCGTATATCCCGGTGAGGACGAGCTGTTAGCTCTGGCTCAGGGCGCTCTGCGTGTCATGAACGGCGAAGAACAGGTGAAGCAGTACTAATTTAGAGTAAGAATATAGAACTCCCGGTGGAATGATTCCATCGGGAGTTTTTTACTTTAGGGAATAGACTTTCTGTCAGCATTATGATTTTAACTAAAAATCAGCTTTGACAGAATCCCCAGTACCAGCATGTGTACCGGATAAAAGGCATAGCAGGCAAGCTGGATCTTGCGGTTATGCGCGCCCTGGCGTCCATGGTAGCACCACAGAAGCGGCAGACACAACAGCGCCAGTCCCTGTTCTGAAATCTCGAAGGCATGACCGAAAAGCTGTAATGGAATCTGCATTCCTGCCAACAGCATGACATTGATCCAGTAGAGCCCGGCAAACTGTCCGGCAAGCTGCCACCAATTTTTCCCATGGAAGAGATAGAATACGATAACAGTCAGAACGCCTTCTCCGTAATAGTCGAACATGAGGAGGGTTGCCAGCACGTAGCCCACTGCAGATAGCAGCAGGATCGACGGAATCCACAGCCAGACCGGACATTTTTTCCGTAGGGTATCTATTGCCCAGATACACAGGAAGCCTGTGAGCAGTGTCCAGATCACGTTCTGATGAAACGGGTAGAATAACAGCCCACTGTACATCAGATTGATGGGAAGCTCAGAAAGAATGGCCAGAAGAAGCAGGCGCATGCAATATTTTTTCCTATCGTGGGTATGGAAGAAGCCTTCCACCAGGAAAAAGGCGAACATGGGAAATGCCAGTCTGCCGATGCCGGTCAGCCACCAGGCATCTCCGGCGAGGGTAGCCCACAGGTGATCACAGAACATGAACGCCATAGCGAGGATATGCAGCGTCAGAGCACTGAGATCCGGTGGGAAAATAGAACAATGGGATACTTTGTTTTGCAAAATAAAACTCCTTTCAAAATTCCTTACGGAAGGATATAGTTGCATTATATCTTGTTTATGCGCTATAGTAAATATATCTGTGAAAGAGTATATGAAATTCCAATGATGGCTTACCCGGCATTTATATGCCGCAAAGCCTGTCGGGCGCACAGATATTGACAGAAAAACAAAATGCAGCACAGGAGGAATACAATGCGTCGTAACGATCGTGAGATTACAGAATTTTCGGAGATGACAGATGTCATGAAGAGGTGTGATGTGTGCAGACTTGCACTGAATGATGAGGATGGCTATCCGTATCTTCTGCCGTTGAATTTCGGAATGGAAGAGACGGACGGCAGAGTGACACTCTATTTTCACGGGGCAAAAGAAGGAAAAAAATATGACTTGATCCGTAAGGATGTCAGGGCAAGCTTCGAGATGGATTGCTCCCACAGACTGGTGCTGTCGGAGAAGGAAGACGGCTGTCAGTGCACCATGGAATACGAGAGCGTGATCGGTCAGGGAACTATAGAGATCCTGTCGGATGCGGAAAAACAGAAAGCATTGAATCTTCTGATGAAGCAGTACTATCCTGACAGAACGGAGAATTTCGTATTCCGACCGGAAGTCGTAGCCATGACGGAGATATTCTGCCTGAAAGTGGAGCATATGACGGGGAAGAAACGTTTCAAAAAGTCGTAGAAGATATCTTCTATTGATATCCCCACGGGATAGGGCAGCAGGAAAATAGAGATAAAATAGAGAGGATGAGGGACAACTATGTATACAGACGGACAGATCTATATGGGCCTGGCAGATGGTCAGCGTGTGAATATGCCGCTGAATATGAGTAACCGCCATGGACTGATCGCAGGAGCCAGCGGCACCGGCAAGACGATCACTATGAAGGCTATGGCAGAATCTTTTTCAGATGCGGGAGTGCCGGTATTTTTGTGTGATGTGAAGGGGGATGTCTCCGGAATTGCCACAGCCGGTGTGGCTTCGGAATCCATGGACAGGAGGATTGATAAATTCGGTATCCGCAACAGTTTTTCCTATAAGGCTTATCCGGTCTGCTTCTGGGACATCTATCAGGAGGGCGGCCATCCGGTGAGAGCCACCATCTCCGATATGGGACCGGAGCTTTTATCTCGTATTCTGGGGCTCACCGCTGCGCAGGAAGGTGTATTGAATATTGTCTTCCGGATCGCGGATGACAAGGGACTTTTATTGATCGACTTAAAGGATCTGCGTATTCTGCTGAATTATGTGGCAGAACACAAGGATGACTATCTGACCACCTACGGAAGTATCTCCAGGCAGTCCGTGGGCGGTATTCTGCGGGCGCTACTGCCTCTGGAGAATCAGGGCGGAGATCTCTTTTTCGGAGAACCGGATTTGGATATTTATGACTGGATGCGTACGGATGTGTACGGCAAAGGTATTGTCAATGTGCTGAACTGCGTAAAACTGGTGCAGAATCCCACACTGTATGCCAGCTTCCTGTTATGGATGATGTCAGAATTATTCCAGAAGCTTCCCGAGGCGGGAGATCTGGAAAAGCCGAAGCTGGTATTTTTCTTCGATGAGGCACACCTGTTGTTTGCTGATGCACCGAAGATACTGGTGCAGAAGATCGAGCAGGTGGTAAAGCTGATCCGTTCCAAGGGCGTGGGTATCTATTTCGTGACCCAGAGCCCCAGTGATATTCCCGATTCCGTGCTGGCACAGTTAAGCAACCGGGTACAGCATGCCCTCCGGGCGTACACCCCGGCGGAGCAGAAAGCTGTCCGGGCAGCAGCACAGTCCCTGCGGGCCAATCCTGCCTTTAAGGCAGAAGAAGTCATCATGGAACTGGGCGTAGGTGAGGCACTGACTTCCTTTCTGGATGAGAACGGCGTGCCCGGCATTGCCCAGCGTACCTCCATCATCTGCCCCCAGAGCTTTATGGGACCTGTGGATGAGACGGAGCGCAGGAATCTGATGGCGAGAGACGGCATGGGACGCTACGATGAGGCGGTGGACAATATTTCTGCCTACGAAGTGTTGACAGATACCATGGAGCATGAGGCGAAAGCGGCACAGCTGGCAGCAGAGCGGGCACAGCTGGAGAAGGATAAGGAAGCGCTGGCAAAGCAGCAGGCAAAACTGCAGGAATCCACCGTAAAGCAGAAGCAGAAGGAATGGGAAGCCGCACAGAAAAAGAAGGAAAAGGCAGCGGAACGCAGACAGGCCCAGATCGAGCGCCAGCTGATTAACACCGGTGCCCAGGTCATCAAGAGAGGAATTTTGAGTACACTGTTTGGAAAGTAATTAGGAATAAAATTCTTTTGATGCTTATTCTGCCATCGTCAGCGGACGGAAAGATTATGCAAAACGATGGAAAGGCTAGAATAACTGGAACCAGAGAAATTGTCCGCCAAAGATCAGCCAGAGGACGGACAGAACCGACAGCAGGATACAGACGATGGTCTTCGCCGGCTGCCGGGGGCGTCTGCAAAGTAACGGCGGTAGAGCGATGGCAAGCAGAAGGATCGGAATCCCGTACCGGAAAAGCATAAGCCCGATGGCAAAGGCACCCAAAGCCAGGGTGAAGAGTGCTTCGTCTAAATTTGCTTCATTTTGTATAAATAAGAACGCACCAGTAAAGAAGAGAAACGCAAGAAGGATCACGGAAAAAATACTAAGACAGAGGATGCGAAGCCATTTCGCGGCTCTGTCTTTTTTCTGTTGTCTTACCTCGGCGATGACATCGCTCAGGAGTGTATTGGTGTCAGCAGAGGGCAGGGCAATCCGCTCACCGCGACAAAGCTCTTCAACCGATACCGACAGCGCAGCCGCCAGATCGTCCAACAGAGAAATGTCGGGGTAAGCATTGCCGGTTTCCCAACGTGAGATTGCCTTGTTCGTAATATGTAACTGTTCGGCCAGCTGTTGCTGCGTCATTCCAAGAGCTATCCGCTGTTCCTTGATGAAAGTTCCCATTTTGGCCTTATCCATGTGCCCCTCCTGATTGTTGCATACGAACTGATATTTGATTTCAGTATAGAAGAATCCGGGGAAATTGGCAATCTACCGAAGCGAGAATGCCGGGAAATTAACTTGAAAGTTAGTAAAGAAATGCTATCAAATCCCCGTAGCCCTTGGCAAGGTATAAGAAACGCGGCACGCTCGTACTTTATAGTACGATGCGCTCCTGTCGCAGAGCGTAGCGGTACATAAGCGGTCACAATACG
>ERZ1027269.615-NODE-615-length-13054-cov-5.057697_pt1 | contig 13054 bp, 8 predicted proteins | sample MGYA00519471_ERZ1027269 | MGnify/ENA primary metagenome ERZ1027269 (study PRJEB26926, sample SAMN06164687) | human gut metagenome | biome: ENVO:00009003; feature: ENVO:2100002; material: ENVO:00002003 | host: Homo sapiens | place: USA | collected 2012 ...
TACGAGATGTAGAGAGGTCTCGTGGGCTCGGAGATGTGTATAAGAGACAGTTGAAGCGTTGGTCGGATTTGTCTTTAAAGTGGTACACATAATATATGCCTTCATACCGGAATAAAAGCTGTCGGTATAGCGTGTATTATATGCTGCAAAACAGGTCGGAATATCTACTCCATGCGGGCATGGCATACAGTAGCCGCAGCCGGTACAAGGTACCTTCATATGCTGGTTAATGGATTTCTTTACCTTTTCAAAGATTTCCAAGTCTTTCTCTGTCAATGCATCTGCTGTGGCATCCGATGCAATTCTTACATTTTCCTCTACCTGTGCAATATCATTCATTCCGGAAAGCACTACTGTCACCTCCGGATGGTTCCATATCCAGCGGAGTCCCCATTCTGCCGGGGAACGATGTGGTTCTGCAGATGCAAATATGGCTTTGGCAGCCTTTGGCAGTGCATTCACCAGCCTGCCGCCCCGCAGCGGCTCCATGATAATCACCGGAAGTCCCTTCGCTGCAGCATATTTTAAGCCTTCAGTTCCCGCCTGGGTATGTTCATCCATATAATTATACTGTATCTGGCAGAAATCCCAGTCGTAAGAATCTATGATTTTCTTAAACTGGGTGGCTCCGCCATGGAAAGAAAATCCGATATTTCCAATCTGACCGCTTTTCTTTTTCTCTGCAATCCAGTCCTGTATTCCAAGTGCAGTCAGCCGCTCCCATGCTGCAATATCATTCAGCATATGCATCAGATAATATTCCACATGGTCTGTCTGAAGGCGTTCTAACTGTTCCTTAAAATACCGCTCCATATCACCTTCTGCCTTAATATAATAATGTGGCAGCTTGGTGGCAATTTTTACCTTATCACGATAGCCTTTTGCCAGGAACTTTCCCAGGCATGCTTCACTTCCACCGTAAGTATATGCGGTATCAAAATAATTGACCCCGGCTTCCACTGCCGCTGCCATCTCCCGCTCTGCCTTTTCCTGGTCGATTGCGGTTCCTTTCTTAGAATAACGCAGGCAGCCATAGCCTAAGATGGACAGCTGGTCTTTGTTTCCCGGATTTTCTCTATATTGCATGTTTATTCTCCCTTGCACTTGTTGTTATGGTTGCTGCGAAATGGGAAATGATAATAAAGATATCTTATTGCTGCTTTGACGGGATGCGCCTTTTGTTCACCTGTAGCGAATACTGCTCCAGCTGCAAGGGGCTCTAAGAATTTTGAAAAAGCTATTTTATATATGGCAAAATTCTAAGAGCCCCTAACAGCCTGCGCAAATGTATTCGTCTACAGGCGAACAGAAGACTGCATCCTGACAAGCATTAAGAAAACAGACATCCCTATTTATCATTTCTCCATTTCGCAGTCACCGATTCTGCATAAGTTGCCGGGTGATGATATTTTCATACCACCACCCGGCACATATACTGTCATTATAAAGCTATCGGGAAAGTTTTGCAAGAATCACTCCCGCTCCTTTAACATTTTAAATCCATCGGTCATGTCATAGGATGTAATGTTATCATTAATCCAGAGGTAAAATACATTGCCACTATACATTCCACGGACATTCTCGTAATTGACTCCGTTAATGCCCGGAATTTCTGCCTGTTTCTTAAAGGTTCCATTTTCATAGGAATATATCTGGTAGGTCTGCTTTGTTCTGCTGCTGCTATAATCCTCACAAACCAGACCGATTAAATTCTTATCTTTTGAAATGATGACACTCTTATAATCATATAATGCTTCGCTATAATCTACATCCTTTAATACAAGCTTTGCTTCTTCGGTTACTTCTCCCGGATTTTCTATATTAAACATGGAAAGCTTAATGTTTTCTATATTTCCGGTCTTCTCATCAGATTCATAACCGATGCCCAGCAAATGTGTATCATCCCAGAAATGCAGATATTCGGAGAAGCCGGTCACCTTGAGTTCGCCGATAATTTCCGGTTTTGCCGGGTCTGATAAATCCACGGTAAACAGCGGGTCGGTATTCCGGTAGGTTACAAAGTAACCAGTGTTTCCCATAAAGCGGGCGGCATAGATTTCTTCTCCCGGTGCAATGCCCGTCAACTGTCCGGTTAATTTCATGTTCTCATCCAGAATATAAAGTGCATTCACCTCATCCTCTGTACTATAATCGGTGGTCAATACCCTGAGATATCCATCACTGGCATTGATTGCAAAGGTATCTCTGACATAACCCCTTACTGCCGTTGCCGCCACACCACTGATTCTGCCCTCATCCAGTGCAAATTTTGCAATATTGGTAATCATTGCTCCATCATAATCTTCCTCATATAAATACAGGGCATCTTTGCTGATATAAGTCTGGGCATATCCAGAGATTACAAGCTTACTGTCCAGCACTTTATCCGGCTTATTTACATCCAGCGAAGAAACCAGTATACCACTTTCTCCTGATGACTCCGGCAGATAAATTTCACCGGCGGCAACCTTTTCTCCATTTACCTTCGGAATCACTGAGGTATATTCCTTTTCTACATATCCCACCACATCGGATGTCATATGATACTGTGTAAAAAGATAGACTACATCTCCGATTTTCCGGGAAGTATTATAATAACCATCCTGGATTAATCTTCCTTCAAATTCCGGATTCCTGCGGTCTACGATACTGTATACCTGAATCTGTGTGGTGCTTTTTCCATTCATTTTATAGCAGAATGCACTGTCTTCAGAAGCATCTGATACAGCAATTTCTTCATCTGAGCTTTCTTTATCTGAGTTTTCCTTATCAGAGCCAGCTTTGCTGCTTTCGCCCAAGGATGTCTCATAGCCCTGCACAACCAGAATCAGCTGGTCTCCATCCACATAAATTTCCATCACCCGGTCTGCTGCGCCACAGTCTTTCGGGAGAAATCGTGTTACTTCTTCTAATTTTCCATCCTGGATATCCGTTATAACAATGTATTTATCCTCTACCGTATAAATGTAACTGCCATCAATTTTAGCAATATCACTCTCGTCTACACCTTCCATCTGCAGATTTGTCGTAGAATAATCTTTTCCGCCTTCCTTGCTGCCCTCCGACAAATCGGCAACGGCACTTCCGTACTCAGTTCCATCACTGTAGTAATATTTGTCACTGCCGGAATTCATTGCTCCCGATGCAGCATAGCTTGTCTCTGCACTTGTTTCCTCTTCTATCCAGTTCTGCTGATACCCCTTAAGAAGAGTCTGATATACCTCCTTATAATCCGATGCAGGATGATACATTGTTCCAAGAGCTGCCACATCCACATACCCTGTTTCACCTGCTTCTCCCACAGTCTGCTGCGTATCTGTCATTGCTACGGAATCCGTCTGCCCTGTACCGGAATTCTTATCGAAACGGGTCACTGTTATATAAATTCCGCTGCATACTACCAGTGCCAGCACTGCCACCATACTTCCAAGTCTGCGCCATGGAATTATTTTCTTCGATTTTTTCGGTTCCAAGTGCTGATTTTCCTGCTGCTGTTTTGCTTTCTGTTCCTGTAATTGTTTTTCTATCTGTTCCGGTTTCAGAGTCTCTGGTATCTCTATCTCTTCCGCCGCTTTTCTTAACTGGGTTAAAATCTCCTGTTCATTCATACCGGCACCTCCATCTCATCTGAATTTTCTGTTGTTTTCCAGACTTTTTGCATATCTTCCGTTTCTCACTTCCAATATTTCTCCACCATTTTCTTTATTCCCCGGCTCTCTTTTGAGCGGACGGTATTTTCGTTAAGGTCTAACAGTTTTCCGATTTCCTTACTGCTATACCCACAGAATAAATGCATGGCGATAATCATTCGTTCCTCGGAAGGCAGCTCAAAGAACAGGCTCCGGACTGCTGCATGCTCATCCATTCCGGATTTTCCCAGATGCTCTAAAAGCTCCGGTGTCAGCTCTTCCGGACGGGTCGCATACTCTTTTAATTTCCGTTTGCACTTATTACTTAAAATACGGAATATCCACGCCCGGAACGCTTCTGATTTCCGAAGCTCCCCGATTTGTGCAAATGCATCTGTCACGGTATCGCTGACCACATCCTGTGCATCCTGTGGATGCTTCAGCACATATAACGCAAAGCGATACAAGTCCTGATAAACGCCTTCATATAATTGTGCAAATGCACCGGTATCCCCACTTTGTGCCCTGCACACCAGCTGCAGTTCCTGCTCCATATGCTCACCCTATACCTTCCTAAGTCCTTTCCTTTGACCGGTCTCATATATATAGTGTCGCTGAATTCCATTCTGTTGCATATATTTTAAATTTTTTATAACTGGCTGATTACCAGCACATCATTTTCACGAATCACAGTATTTCCGTTCGGTATCACAACCTTCTCATTCCGCTTTAGAACAAGAACCAGCTTCTCTTCTCCCAGTTTTATTCTGGATAATGGCTTTCCAATCCACTTGCTGTCTTTTTCGATTGGGATTTCTGTCAGACAGATGCCAAGATTTTCTTCCGGAGATAAAGCACTTAAGACAATCTTGTCTCCGGCAAGCACTACCGTGTTGCCATTTGGAATGATACGCTCCTCGCCTCTTAGAATCAGCACCAGTAATAAATCCGGCAGGGAAGCAAGGTCTTTTATCCTGCGGTTCTCCCATGGATGTCCCGCCTTGATGCTGATTTTAACAAACTCCACCGGCATTTCATCGGAATAGTCACTGAAGGTTTTCATGACGTTGCCATTTTCGTCTATCATGTCAAGCTTCTTTGCCACCAGTCCAAGCAGTGTACCCTGAATACTGATAGAGAACAGGACAATGAAAATAACTATGTGGAACAAATCATTTTTCGTATATGCCGGGCTTACTGTTGCCATAATTGCAAATACTATGGATGCTGCTCCACGAAGCCCTGCCCAGGACACCAGAAGCTGCTGCTTTACCGGGCAGCGGAATGGCATCAGGATAGCAAATACAGAAACCGGCCTTGCCACAAATGTTAAAAATACCGCAATTGCCAGTGCAATCGGCAGTATCTTCGGCAGCTGGGATGGATATGCCAGCAGACCAAGCAGGAAGAAAATCAGCATCTGCATCAATCCGGTGATTCCATCAAAGAAATGCACCAGTGATTTTTTGTGATGAAGAGGAGTGTTACCAAGGATAATTCCGGCAATGTATGCTGCCAGATAACCATTTCCATTTATCATGGATGCTCCGGCGTAGGATACCAGTGCCATACTGAATACAAATATCGTATCAAATCCATCTGTTGCAAAATTCACTTTTTTCAAAATGAATGCTGCTGCCAGTGCCACAACTACCCCCACTAATATGCCAAAAATAATCTGTGAGAATATCATGACAACCAGTGAAGAACCACTTAATTCTCCGCTCATTATTGTTAATATAATTACGGTCAGCATATAAGAACATGGGTCATTACTACCGCTTTCCACCTCCAACATGGATGCAGTATTGTTCTTAAGATTCAGCCGCTTGGAACGAAGGATTGAAAAGACCGATGCCGCATCCGTAGAACTGATTACAGAGCCAATCAGCATACTTTCCCAGAAATCCATTCTCAATATAAAATGACAGAATGCTCCGGTTGTTACTGCGGTCAGTATAACACCTACTGTTGATAATAATACTGCTTTACCAGCCACCGGCTTTGCCTGTTTCCAGTTGGTTCCAAATCCACCGTAAAACATGATAAAGATTAAGGACACCGTACAAATCTGTTCGGCAATCGTAAAATTATCAAAAGGAATCTTTAAAATTCCATCTGTTCCAAACATCATGCCAAGAAGAATATATGCCAACAGCATTGGAATTCCCAGTTTGTTGGACATTTTATTCAATGACAGGCACAATAAAATCACTGCTGCTACCAGTAAAATATAACTTGTCATAAATACCTCTCTTTCCTGTTTTTATTTACCTGTTGCTCTTACGTCTTCTTCTATCCCCTTTTCTTTTATTACTTCTACCTATTCCTTCTTTTCTTCTGCCTCCATGATACTTCCAGCCTTTACCAGTCCTCTCTGCAGTGCATCCCTTGCATTCTTCCAAGGCTGCTCCTTATAACGGTAATCATTCTTACAGATGAACCATTCCAAATCATCCCGCACCCTCTCATATCCGTTAATAAAAGTCTCATTTAAAGTCATCAGAAATTCATTCAGGTATTTCTTACCCATATATTCCGGGGCACCGGAAAACAGAACTTTATAATGGTTTACACAGAAGCCTTTGGATGCTGCAAACTGTCTGCGGAAGTCTTCTTCTTTTTCATATAAATAGTAAATGGTATTGATATAATTTGTAAAGCTGTGATTGATATAATCACACACAAAGCACTTTTTCTCTTTTTCTTCCACAAAGGTAATCACCGGATGGACTGTCTGGCTCTTTTTCCTGAAAAGTCCGGCCGACTGCGGCAATGGCGCTTTCATTGCTTTTTTTAACTCCTTAGCAGTCTTATCCATATGGGTCTTTAACATCATGGCAAGCCCTAATTTATTCGGATATTCATATAACATTTCCAAATGTTTCTGACAGAAGCCCTGTTCATCACTCTGCTCCCGGATATCTCCCTCCATGTAACTTGCACCCGGTCCAATGGTATAATTGATGGCATTTTCTTCTAATTTCTGATACATTCTGCAGACCGGACATTCGCTTTCCTCTGCAAATGCATCCTGTATTGGTATCGTATAAATCTCTGTTTTCATTTTAATCTCCTTAAAGATACACAAAAAGGTATTCCATATGCACTCCTTCGGCCTGTGGAATACCCTTCTCTTTGCAATTGTATACCGTTTATTACATCATGTTTTTCGTTACTTCTTCTTTCATGGAAGAAACGTTAAACTTACGGATATTTTCATCCAGTTCTGCTGCTACAGAAGTAATTCTGGCAGTTGTATTCTTACATTCTTCTACCAAAGCTTCAAACTCGTTCATTGCCTCAGAGGTGTCTCTGGCACTTGTTGTATTTGTCTCTGCTGCTGCAGCAAGCGAATCCATTTTCTCTTCAATGGCACTCTTATGTTCATTCAAGCCACCGACTTCTGAATTGATTCCCTGAATAGAAGTGCTGACACTTTCAATTTCATGATTCAAGGCAGTAAAGATTGTCTCTGTCTCACGAATCTTTGTATTCTGCTGTTCAAATGCTTCTGATACTTTTCCGGTAATCTCTACACTGACATTAGAATTATCAATCAGTTCATTAACAATTTTATTAATCTGCTCTGAAGACTCTCTGGACTGGTCTGCCAAGGTACGGATTTCTTCTGCAACTACGGCAAATCCTTTTCCCTGTTCTCCTGCCCGTGCAGCTTCAATACTTGCATTTAAAGCAAGCAGATTTGTCTGGCTTGCAATTCCTGCAATAATCTCTGTTGCAGTACGAATCTGTAAGGCAGACTGATTGGTTCTGTCTGTCTGGCTCTGCACTTCATCAATAGACTGCCTGTTCTGTCTGCTGATTTCCACCAGCTGCTGCATAATCACCTCTGCTGATTCATTGCAGTCTTTCATTTTTAATGCACTGTCTGAAAGAAGTGTAATATTGCTGGCAATTACTTCAATAGCATTGCCGATTTCTGCTACTTTCTGCTGTACATGCTGTGTTTTCTCTGCCTGTGAAACGGTATTATCTGTAATGGAAGCAACTTCACCGCTCACCTGATCCAACGCTTCATTCATAGTGTCAAAGGACTGGCTGAATGTCGTAGACAGTTCGCTTAATTCCCTGCTGGCTCTACGGATTCCGGTCACAATCTGTGCAAAACTTCTTACCATATCATTGGCAGAGCCTAATAATTTGCTGATTTCATCATTTTTTTCATTATGTTTTGGTTCTTCTAACTGAAGGCTTCCATCCGCAATCTTATCCATACTGCCAATTACTGCTTTCAGTTTTCCGGCAATTGCTACTGCAAGCCACAGGGAACCTGCCACAAATACCGCTAAAACCACAATTAAAATAATCGTTCCCACACCTGCATTTAATGCTGTATTCTGTACCAGATGCATTATGATAATTCCGGCAAGTCCAACCAGAAGAATCGGAAGTGAAATTACTGCAATTAATCCAAGTGCCAGTTTCTTTCCTATATTATTTTTTTCTGAAGATTTACGTTTCTCTGCCATTACTGCTCTTCCTCCTTATAGCTCTTATCGCTTATTCTTATGTATTGTCTTTTTATCCGGTTATCTTTAAATAAGCTGCGGAAAATGCCGGCATATCGAGACCACCCTGAAATACCTCTTTTTCTCCGGTCAGCAGGTCAACTGCTTCTGCTGCTCCTGCATCAAAGGATGCATGGAAGGGATTCTCTTCCAGATTGATTGCCACAAGAATCCGCTCACCATCAAAGCTTCTCTCAAATACAATCTGCCGGTTTGTTAAGAATACCTTGCGGTAGCTGCCATAGCAAAGTGTTTTTTCCGATTTATGAACCTTCGCCAGTCTGGAAATATAATCGGTAAGTTCATTCCATTCCGGTGCTTCAAAAGACGGACGGAGTGCTTCATCCCCACCATTTTCTTTCTTTCCTTCTGCAGCCCATTCACTTCCATAGTAGACACATGGGATGCCAGGAATTGCAAACAGCATTGCATATACCAGTGGAAGATGTTCTTTTTCCTTTAAAGTGCTTGCCAGACGGTTCACATCATGATTATCCAGGAAATTCAAAAGATGCCTGCCCTGATACATTCCGCAGAAATGCTGCTCCAGGGTATAATTGATTTCAAAGAGGTTGCGGTCATTAAAGCTGGACCACATTCCCTTATATGCCTGATAATTTGTTACACTATGCAGCATATTCTGTTCATCCAAAAGACGGTTATAATCGCCATGAATCATCTCGCCCAGGAGATAAAAATCATCCTTTTTCGAATCTACGAACTGACGTAATCTTCTTACAAAATCCATATCCAGACTGTATGCAACATCCAGACGCAGTCCATCAATATCAAATTCTTTTATCCATCCTTCTACTGCTGAAAAGATATGCCGGATTACTTCTTCATTCCGCAAATTCAGTTTTACCAGCTCATTATGTCCTTCCCAGCCTTCATAGGAAAGTCCGTCGTTATAATTATTATTCCAGCCAAAATTCACATTTGTGAACCAGTCCTTATATGGAGAATTCTCTCTATTTTTCAGTAAATCCTGAAATGCAAAGAAACCTCTTCCCACATGGTTAAACACTCCGTCCAACACTACTTTGATATTGTTGTCATGTAATTTTCCACATACTTCTTTAAAGTCCTCATTGGTTCCAAGTCTTACATCTAACTTTGTATAATCCCTGGTATCATAACCGTGACGGTCCGATTCAAAAACCGGACAGAAATATATTGCATCCACTCCAAGCTTTACCATATGTGGAATCCAGTCTTCCACTTTCTTTATCCGATGAGCCAGAACACCATCATTTTCTATTGGTGCCCCGCAAAATCCCAATGTTGAAATCTGATAAAATACACTGTCATATGACCACATAAAAACTGTTCCTCCTGTCTGTCCATCATGTGCTGTGGTTTTTCCGCTACTCGCGGAGCGTTTTTTACTTTACAGGAAAGCAATTTCCTGTAAAGTAAAAGAGGACGGTTCCTTTTGCGGGAACCGTCCTCCTAACTTCTTCCCTCTGCCTTCGCCCATGTTGTTTCAATTACATTTATTATAACATAACTTTATAGCATAAGGGAATTTTTTCTTGCATTTTTCCTAATTTTTTTGATTTTTATAACGTTATTTTGTTATTTTTCAACACCGGTAAGCTGATATCCAGCTTTTTCAATCACTTCTGCAAATGCTGCATCCGGAATCTCTTTGTCCATGGTTACTTCAGCACTCTTTGTCTCAAGGTTGACAGCTGCCTTTACTCCTTCCATGGCATTTAATGCTTCTTCCACATGTTTCTTACAGTGTTCACACATCATTCCTTCTATTTTAAGTGTTTCTTTCATCTTATTATCCTCCTTATAATTTTCATTATTATCTGTCACTTTTTCTGCTGTCTGTTCTATCTGACTTCCTGCTGCTTTTTCCGCTATCTGTTCTGCCACCTTTCCTTCTGTCTGCTCTAATCGCTGCGGTTTAAAAAGCTTTAACCGGAGAGCATTGCATACTACACAGACGCTGCTTAAGCTCATTGCTGCTGCACCGAACATCGGATTTAATTTAATATGAAATGCCGGGTATAAAGCGCCTGCTGCCAGTGGAATTCCAATGCTGTTATAGAAGAATGCCCAGAACAGGTTCTCCTTGATATTGCGGATAACCGCTTTACTTAACCGGATGGCTGTTACGGCATCCATCAGATCATTCCGCATCAGTACCGCATCTGCACTTTCGATTGCCACATCTGTTCCTGCTCCAATGGCAATTCCTACATCGGCTCTTGCCAGTGCCGGTGCATCATTGATTCCGTCTCCAATCATGGCAACCTTATGTCCCTGCTGCTGCAGTTTGGCAATATGCCGTTCCTTATCCTCCGGCAATACTTCTGCAATTACTTTTGGAATTCCAAGCTTCTTACGAATGGCTTCGGCGGTACGTTTATGGTCTCCGGTCAGCATTACTACCTCAATGTGCATCTTACGGAATGCTTCAATGGCATAGCGGCTGGTTTTCTTTTCCACATCTGCTGCTGCAATGATACCCAGAAGGCTGTTATTTTTCGCAAAGATTAATGGAGTCTTTCCTTCTTCTGCCAGCTTGTCCAGAGTATCTCCAAGGTCATCCAATGACACTCCCTTTTCTTTCATAAAGGCTTCGTTTCCCGCATAATAAGATGCATTTTCGTCTTCAGCCTCAATTCCTCTGCCCAGAATTGTCTTAAAATTTTTCATGGCAAGGGGCATAATCTCCTGCTCTTTCGCATACTGCAGAATTGCCTGTGCCAGCGGATGCCCGCTTCCCTGCTCAATGCCTGCTGCAATTGCCACAAATTCTTTTTCGTTTAATTCTGTGGTTCCAACACTCACATCTGTAACTCTTGGCTTACCTTCTGTTATGGTTCCGGTCTTATCCATAACTACGGTGTCGATACTGTGTGCCGTTTCCAGTGCTTCGCCGGACTTAATCAGTATTCCGTTTTCTGCACCTTTTCCGGTTCCTACCATAATAGCTACCGGTGTTGCAAGTCCAAGGGCACACGGACAGGAAATAACCAGCACTGCAATTCCAATAGAAAGTGCAAATTCAAAGGTTGCCCCACTGATGAGCCAGATGATTGCAGCAATCACGGCAATTGTAATAACCACCGGCACAAATACTCCTGCAATCTTATCTGCCATCTTGGCAATCGGTGCTTTACTGGAGCCAGCTTCTTCCACCAGATGAATAATCTGGCTGATGGTGGTATCTTCTCCGACTTTGGATGCACGGATTTTCAAGAAACCATTCTGGTTAATCGTTGCGGAAATTGCAGTATCTCCCACTTCCTTATATACCGGAATGCTCTCCCCTGTAATGGCAGATTCATCGAGGCTTGACTGTCCCTCTTCAATCACTCCGTCCACCGGAACGATTTCACCGGGACGAACCAGCACCAAATCACCTTTTACCAGTTCCTCTGCCGGAACCGTAACTTCTTTGCCATCTCTTAAGACCTTTGCCTGCTTCGGAGCCAAGTCCATCAGCTTCTCAATAGCTTCACTGGTCTTTCCTTTGGAACGGCTCTCTAAATATTTTCCAACAGTAATCAAAGTCAGAATCATTCCTGCAGACTCAAAATAAATATCCATGCTGTACCGGCTTACCAGTGCCATATCCTGATGTCCCAGGCCATAACCAATCCGGAAAATGGCAAATACACCATAGATAACGGAAGCCGATGCCCCAAGTGCAATCAGCGAATCCATATTCGGGCTTCTGTGTACAAAAAGATTCTTAAATCCTACAATAAAATATTTCCGGTTCAGATACATAATCGGAAGCAGCAATAAAAACTGGGAAAAGGAAAATGCCAGTGCATTCTCATCTCCGTGAAATGCAGCCTTGATAAATCCCGGTACCGGAATTCCAAACCATTCATAAAACATATGGTGCATGGAAATATACATCATCGGAATCAGAAAAATAACAGACCAGATCAGACGGATTTTCATCTCATGAATTTCCTGCTCTGCCTTATTTATCTTTTTCCCTTTGCCGGTACGTTTCTCATTTCCGGCATTTGCCAGTGCAGCACCATAACCTGCCTTCTCTACTTCTGATACAATGATATCTTCATTAACCTTATTCTCGTCATAGGACACCTGCATACTGTTGGTCAGCAGATTTACGGATACATTTTCCACTCCGTCAATCTTTGACACACACTTTTCCACACGGGAAGAGCATGCAGAACACGTCATACCTGTGACTTCATAACGTTCCTGTTTCACACTTTTGTCCTCCTCTATTTCATCAGTTTCTGAAGGGTCGCACAAAGCTCATCCACCGCTTCTTCCTTTCCGGCACGGATGTCATCCACCACACAGGATTTGATATGCTCCGCTAACAACACTTTATTAAAGGAGTTCAGTGCAGAATTAATTGCAGACACCTGCGTTAAAATATCCACACAGTAACGGTCTTCTTCCAACATTTTCTTTACACCCCGCACCTGTCCCTCAATCCGGTTCAAGCGTTTTAATAAATCCTGATATTCTGCTTCCTGTCTGTGCTTCTTCCGTTCACAGCAGGATGGACACATCTCTTTTTCTTCTGCCATAGTCAGGCTCCCTTCTATCTTCACATTCCAATACACATTTCCCGATAGTCATATACCCCCTACCGGTATGCTTATATTATACCCCCATAGGGTATTTGTCAATCATTTTTCTATTGATTGTTCCAATTCATATTCAAGCCATCTTCTTCCGCTCTATGATATTATCTTGACTTTTCTTATGATTTATGCTATTTTCATAACGCTAAAACTGGTGTGGATTTTTCTAGTCTGACTACTTTTCGCCACACAATTATCCTTGTGATAATTGTGTGGCGTTTTTTACTTTACAGAAAATTGCTTTCCTGTAAAGTAAAAAACGCTCCGCGAGGATGCACACTGCGGCGTATAAGGT
>ERZ1027269.618-NODE-618-length-13014-cov-5.221622_pt1 | contig 13014 bp, 5 predicted proteins | sample MGYA00519471_ERZ1027269 | MGnify/ENA primary metagenome ERZ1027269 (study PRJEB26926, sample SAMN06164687) | human gut metagenome | biome: ENVO:00009003; feature: ENVO:2100002; material: ENVO:00002003 | host: Homo sapiens | place: USA | collected 2012 ...
CGAGATGTAGAGAGGTCTCGTGGGCTCGGAGATGTGTATAAGAGACAGATGTTTTTCGCCGCAGTCGCCATAATCTTTTCACCTGCAGAGACGCTGCCTGTCATACTGACCATTGCGACCTTTGGGTTACCCGCCAGTTCTTGCCCAACGGTTTCACCACGCCCGAGTACAAGGTTAAACACGCCGCGCGGAAGGCCTATTTCATCAACGATTTTGGCGAATGCAATCGCATTGTTTGGCGTAAATTCACTGGGTTTAATGACGATGGTATTACCGGTCAAAAGAGCGGGAGCCATTTTGCGGGCAATGAGGAAGAACGGAAAGTTCCACGGCAGAATGCCGGTAGTCACGCCAAGCGCACGTTTAAACAGAAGGATATTTTCTCCTGGACGATCGCTTTGAATAATCTCGCCCTCGTAACGCCGTGCCCACTCCGCCATATAATCGATATAGTCCGCAGTAAAAGCCACTTCGACTTCAGCCAACTGCTGGATCTTGCCCCCTTCTTCGACAATCAGCGCACTGATTTCAGCGGCACGTTCCCGGATCCCGGCGGAGATTTTGCGCAACCAACTGGCGCGTTCAATAGCAGGCAACGCTTCCCATTCTGGTTGTGCACGTTCTGCTGCATCGATTGCCTTACGGGCATCCTCGGCCTGACCATCGGGAATGCGAGAAATGACAGCCTCTGTAGCAGGGTTTACCACATCAATCCATGCGTCTCCACGCCAGGTAACAAACTGTCCATCGATATACATAGGATGTTGAACGGGTACTGACATGGGCGACTCCTGTGATTTACATGTTTGTTTTTGGTAAATTTATTGTTAATTAACATCAATTATCAGAGAGACGGCATCGTGAAAGGACAATTCTGTGAAGGGCTTCATAAAAACAAGTGTAAAAGGAATTAAAGGCAGAAATAAAAGTCAGAAGTCATGCCCGTTTGCAAACAAGTGGTTCACAAACGGGCAATTTTTAACGTAACGAGCGACTTTCCATCGCCTCGATGAGCACCGCATCATGTTTCAGCGTTTGCCATGCCTGAATGACTTCTGCCGGAAAATCAACGTGAACGATAAAATCTCGCCCGCGGGGGCCGTAGCCATCGCTATCATCGCGTAAACGCGGCAGCTCGCCAGTGAGTAGCGATAGATAACGCTCAACCGGCCATAATCCTTGCAACGGATTAACAAAGATTACACTGTCTGCGTTATTTCCTAACTGAGGAACGAATCCGGGATAACTTAACCAGCGTGGTGCATCGGGATTATCCCCGGTTATACGGCGGAACGTCGCCATCGTGCGCCGCTGCATGGTGGGGTCCTGAACAACGATAGCCGTATGAACTCGTTCTACGGCCTGATTCAATAGCGCGATGCTAAAGCGTGCGTTTTCACCGCAGTTTGTTGACTGGTCTTCAATCCAGATTTTTTCATGCGGAATATGCCAGAACTGATGAGCGATATCCGCCAGGATGGTAGCTTCAGCTCTGCCAGTGGTGCGGATAGTGTTGTAGTGTGGATGCTGTGCGATGGCGCTATACAAAAAAGTTGTCGAGTGACCGATACCACCACTAATCAGTAAAGGAATTTGCTGATCGCGGGCAATCTTACATGCCGCATCGATAGTCGGCATAACCGCATTGCCTGCAAGGATCACGCAATCGGCCTGATACGGCACCTCACCGGAGAAATCATCCTGCGCCAGCCACTGTCCGATAACATTTATGGCATCTATGGTTGCCGGCGAAAGCGTCGGAAACGGGGTAATATTCATGGTTCCTCCTTATCGTTCCCTTAAGAATACTGCGTGAGATAATAGTGAGAAGCGGAGCACTCTGAAAGGAGGAAGTCGTATTTCCTTAACTGCCACTCCGCAAGCCTGACATATTTTTTAAGGAAATGCTGTAGATAAACATTATTCATCTTGCAGCAGAGAATTGTATTTTTCTGAACTCCTGAATTTTTTCCCTTATCGTTTTTAGAATTAATAAAAAACCCGGCGCTAAATGCTTACCGGGTTTTAGATTTATCAGGCAAATAGCAGTGTTAACCGCTAATCTGCTCCATCGCCTGCAAAATACGCTTATCCGAAATCGGATAAGGCGTCCCAAGTTGTTGAGCGAAGTAACTAACGCGCAGCTCTTCTATCATCCAGCGGACCTCTTTCACGTCTTCATCCTCACGACGTGCAGGCGGTAGTTTGTTGATCCATTGCTGCCACGCCTGCTGGACGTTTTCGACTTTCAGCATCTGAGCACGGTCGCGATGTGGATCGACCGCCAGTTTTTCCAGTCGTTTTTCAATTGCCTGCAAATATCGCAGCGTGTCGCCCAGTCGTTTGAAGCCGTTACCAGTGACAAAACCGCGATACACCAGCCCGCCCATCTGCGCTTTAATGTCAGAAAGCCCCAGCGCCATGGTCATATCCACCCGCCCTTTCAGACGTTTGTTGATATTGAACACCGCAGTGAGGATTTGCTCGACCTGCTTCGCAATATCCACCACCGTGTCGTTCAGTTCAGCGCGGACTTTTTCATGCAGCGCAGCAAAGCCTTCTTCCGTCCAGACCGGGCCACCATTGGCGTCGATCAGTTGATCCACACCGCAGGAGATACAGTCATCGATCAGCTCCAGCACTTTGCCATACGGGTTAAAGTACAGCCCCAGCTTGGCTTTGTTTGGCAGCTTTTCGTGCAAGTACTTGATCGGCGATGGAATATTTAGCAGCAGTAAACGGCGAAGACCGCTCCACATTGCCTGCTTCTGTTCCAGCGGGTTATCAAACAGTTTGATCGCTACGCTGTCACGCTCATCCACCAGCGCCGGCCAAGCCTTCACTTTGTAGTTGCCGCGCTTCTGCTCGTAGCTTTCCGGCAGTTGACCAAAACTCCAGATATGTAAACCGCTCTGCTCGATACCGTCATCCGCCACGGCAGACAGCGTTTCCTGCACTTTGCCTTTCAGGGCGTCTTTCAGATCCTGTAATGAGCGCCCTTCTTTTAGCTTCTTGTTTTTGTCATCCACCACGCGGAAAGTGATTTTCAGGTGATCGGGCACCTGATCCCAGTGCCAGTCTTCGCGGTCAACGGTGACGCCAGTCATCCGCCGTAACTCTCGTTCAAGGCTGTCGAGCAACGGCAATTCCAGCGGTGTGACGCGGCCTAAAAACGCTTCGGCGAAGTTTGGCGCGGGCACAAAATTACGGCGTACCGGCTTCGGCAGCGATTTAATCAGGGCGATGATCAGCTCACGACGCAGACCGGGGATCTGCCACTCAAACCCACTCTCCTCAACCTGGTTAAGTAGCGGCAGCGGGATATGCACGGTCACACCGTCAGCATCCGCGCCGGGCTCAAACTGATAGCTCAAACGCAGTTTGAGATTGCCCTGATGCCAGAAGTTCGGGTAATCCAGTTTGCTGATTTTTTCCGCCCCTTCTTTGATCAACATGCTCTTTTCAAAGTTGAGCAAATCAGGCGTTTCGCGGCTGACTTTTTTCCACCAGCTGTCGAAATGGCGTGCGGAGATCACATCGTGGCTGATGCGCTGGTCGTAGAACTCAAACAACGTTTCGTCATCCACCAGAATATCGCGGCGACGAGTTTTGTGTTCCAGTTCTTCCACTTCGGCCCGTAGTTTCAGGTTTTCACGGAAGAATGCGTGACGCGTCTGCCAGTCACCTTCCACCAGCGCGTGGCGAATAAAGAGTTCACGACATAACGCCGGATCGATCTGGCTGTAGTTGACCTTGCGCGCGGCAACAATCGGCAAACCATAAACAGTGACTTTTTCCGTTGCCATCACCGCGCCCTGCGCCCGTTCCCAGTGCGGTTCGCTATAGGTGCGTTTAATCAAATGCTGAGCAACTGGCTCCACCCATTCCGGGTCGATCCGCGCAGCAATGCGTCCCCACAGGCGGCTGGTTTCTACCAGTTCCGCCACCATTACCCATTTCGGCGGCTTTTTGAATAAACCAGAACCGGGGAAGATGGAGAAACGCGCGTTACGTGCGCCGGTATATTCTTGTTTATCGGCATCTTTCATGCCGATATGCGAAAGCAAACCGGTCAGCAACGCAATGTGAATTTCGCGATAATCCGCCGGTTCGCTGTTAACCGGAATGCCAAGTTCTTTCACCACCTGGCGCAACTGGGTGTAGATATCCTGCCATTCGCGCACGCGCAGATAGTTGAGATAATCAGTACGACACAGGCGACGGAAGGCGTTTGAAGAAAGCGCCTTTTGCTGCTCGCCAAGATAATTCCACAGATTCACAAACGCGAGGAAGTCAGACTCTTTGTCGTGGAAGCGACGATGTTTTTCGTCAGATGCCTGCTGTTTATCCATCGGACGCTCACGCGGATCCTGAATGGAGAGCGCGGACGTGATAATCATCGCCTCACGCACACAGCCATGTTTTTGCGCTTCCAGCACCATACGCGCCAGACGTGGGTCGACAGGCAACTGCGAGAGCTGGCGACCGAGCGGCGTCAGTTTATAGGCGCTGGCCTGTTCATCCGTGGTGATCGCGCCCAGTTCTTCGAGCAGACGCACGCCATCCTGGATATTGCGTTTATCCGGTGCTTCGACAAACGGGAATGCGGCGATATCGCCCAAGCCCAGTGCGGTCATCTGCAAAATAACCGAGGCCAGGTTAGTACGTAGAATTTCTGGGTCGGTAAACTCCGGGCGCGAGAGGAAATCGTCTTCGGAATAGAGACGAATACAGATCCCTTCTGACACACGACCGCAGCGGCCTTTACGCTGATTAGCTGAAGCCTGCGAAATTGGCTCAATCGGCAAACGCTGCACTTTGGTGCGATAGCTGTAGCGGCTGATACGCGCCGTACCTGGGTCGATAACGTATTTAATACCCGGTACGGTCAACGAGGTTTCCGCGACGTTGGTCGCCAGTACAATGCGTCGCCCGCTGTGCGACTGGAACACGCGGTTCTGTTCGCTGTTGGAAAGCCGTGCATAAAGCGGCAAGATTTCGGTATGGCGTAAGTTCAGCTTGTTCAGCGCATCGGCGGTATCGCGAATTTCTCGCTCGCCGCTCATAAAGATCAGAATGTCGCCAGGGCTTTCCTGGCTCAGTTCATCTACGGCGTCAAAAATCGCCTGCAACTGGTCGCGCTCGGTGTCATCGGCTTCTTCAACAATCGGGCGATAGCGCACTTCCACCGGATAGGTCCGACCGGAGACTTCGATAATCGGCGCATTATTAAAGTGGCGCGAAAAGCGTTCCGGGTCGATAGTCGCGGAAGTGATAATAATTTTTAGGTCAGGACGCCGCGGCAGCAACTCTTTCAAATAGCCGAGCAGAAAATCGATATTCAGGCTGCGTTCGTGCGCTTCGTCAATAATGATGGTGTCGTACTGCATCAGCAGGCGGTCTTGCTGGATCTCTGCCAGCAGGATACCGTCGGTCATCAGCTTGACCATCGTGTTATCACTGACGTGATCGCTGAAACGCACTTTGTAACCGATGCAACCGCCCGGCTCCGTTTTTAGCTCTTCCGCAATACGGTTCGCCACCGTTCGCGCCGCCAGCCGACGCGGCTGGGTATGGCCGATCAGCCCTTTAATCCCGCGACCCAGCTCCATACAGATTTTCGGTAGCTGAGTCGTTTTACCGGAACCCGTTTCCCCGGCGACGATCACCACCTGGTGGTCACGAATCGCTTCGAGAATGTCCTGCTTTTTCTGACTAACCGGCAAATTGTCCGGGTAAGTAATCTCCGGTCGTGCCGCTTCACGCAGCAGGACTTTCCCTGCCGCATGGTCAATCTCTTTCGCCATCTCCTGGAAAATGGCCTGTTGTGCATCAGGATTTTTAACCTTCTTCACACCGTGCAGACGGCGTAAAAAACGCTGTCTGTCGCGCAGCATCAGCGAATCCAGCCGCTGCTGCAAGTCAGCAAAGGTCAATTTTTGTTGTTCTGTCATAACGTTAGTGGGCAGTAGTCTGCCTGATTAATTTTCTTTTAAATGATAGATATAGAGTACCACATCGCGGCTTTCTATGCGTTGTTCAATAAATTCGAACATAGGCTTCGATTTATTGCGCTATCTCTGTGGCAGGATTGTGAATAAAGTGTCAACAAGCAACGGGGCATTGCCCATTCAAATATCTATAAGGAAACACCATGAGCAAGGTATTAGTTCTTAAATCCAGCATCCTGGCAGGGTACTCTCAGTCTAATCAGTTGTCCGATTATTTTGTTGAACAATGGCGCGAAAAGCACTCCGCTGATGAAATCACCGTGCGTGACCTGGCTACAAATCCGATTCCGGTCCTGGATGGCGAACTGGTTGGTGCACTGCGTCCGAGCGATGCGCCGCTGACTCCGCGTCAGCAGGAAGCTCTGGCGCTTTCCGATGAGCTGATTGCCGAGCTGAAAGCCCACGACGTTATCGTTATTGCGGCACCGATGTATAACTTCAATATCTCGACCCAGTTGAAAAACTATTTTGACCTGGTTGCACGTGCAGGCGTTACTTTCCGCTATACCGAGAAGGGTCCGGAAGGCCTGGTCACCGGTAAAAAAGCCATCGTTATTACCAGCCGCGGTGGGATCCACAAAGATGGACCAACGGACCTGGTGACGCCGTATCTGTCCACGTTCCTCGGCTTTATCGGCATTACCGATGTGAAATTTGTCTTCGCCGAAGGGATCGCATACGGTCCTGAAATGGCAGCGAAAGCGCAGTCTGACGCGAAAGCAGCTATCGACAGTATTGTTGCTGCATAAGATTTATGATGCCTCCCACGAAAGTGGGAGGTTTTTTTATTTAACCCGCCTTTTGCGAAATACTGTCCAGCGTTGCCAACACGTCATCCGTTAGCACTAATTCATCGGACGCCATATTCTCCCGCAGATGCCCCACCGAAGAGGTGCCAGGAATCAGCAAAATATTCGGTGAACGCTGTAACAGCCACGCCAGCGCCACCTGCATTGGTGTCGCATTAAGGCTTGTAGCAACATCGGAAAGCGTGGAGGATTGCAGCGGCGTAAAGCCCCCGAGCGGGAAGAACGGCACGTAGGCAATGCCATCACGAGCCAAAGCATCAATCATTGCGTCATCAGCTCGATGGACAATGTTGTATTCGTTCTGCACGCAGACGATTTCGGCAATCTTTCGCGCCTCTGCAACCTGCGTCGGTGTGACGTTACTCAGGCCAATATGTTTTACCAGGCCTTGTTGTTGCATCTCCGCCAGCACTGTCAGGCTGGCTTCAATCGATCCTTCCGTCGGGCCATGACCATCCCCCATCATAACGCGCAGGTTAACCACATCCAGTACGTCCAGGCCGAGATTACGTAGATTATCGTGTACCGCTTTTTGCAGCTCTGCCGGAGAAAATGCGGGTAACCAGGAAGCGTCCTCTCCACGCCGCGCACCAATTTTAGTGACAATTGTCAGGTCGTCAGAGTACGGATAAAGCGCTTCGCGGATAATCTGATTGGTGACGTGCGGACCATAAAAGTCGCTGGTATCAATATGATTGACGCCCAATGCCAGCGCCTCGCGCAGCACGGTTATAGCGACGTGGCGATCTCTGGGCGGGCCAAAAACCCCAGGACCAGCCAGTTGCATCGCGCCATAACCAAGACGGTTAACGGATTTTGTACCGAGAGTAAATGTGTTGCTGCTCATCGTACCCTGCCCTGTAATAAAACGGATTAAGAAAAATCAGTATAGAAATGAATAGAGATAAATAATGCGAAGGCGTAAACAAGATTACTGGATGAGTAGCTCTAATATCCTGAAAGACACCAAAACAAAACGCGTCAAGCACCGCATCCGGCAATAAAAAAACCGCAACCTGTATCAGCGTTGCGGTTTATGTATTACATGCTAAAAATTAGAATGTTTTCTTGAAGTTTAGCATCACACCTTTATCACTGATGCCGTCTTCTTTCCAGTGGAAGGCATCTAACTGCAATGCACTCTCCTGGCTACTGTATTTCACACCCATCGTCGCCAGGCTGTTGAAACCACCGCCACTCTGACCATCGTCAATGTTGAAACGCTGGCTTCCCGCGCCCGAAATACTCGCAGTACGTTGACTTTTCACATAGCTCAGATTCGGCCCACCTTCCAGCGTGGCGTTCGCACTCCAGCCTTCTTTCCCTGCATAGTCCAGTTTCAGCCCAACGATGCTGTCCACCGCCGTTTCGCTGCCGCTGTTCATGCTCAGGTTAAAGTCGCCCGCATTACGCTCCTGATAACCGTTTTCCAGCGTATGACGCAGTTTCACACCCGCATAAGGCGTCACATTCAGACCTTCACGCAGTTCAAAGGTTTTTGCCCCTTCACTACGGAATTCCAGATACTGCTGTTTCACATTAGCATCAGCGGTTTTGTTGACGTCGCCGTAAGCTATCGAGCGACTGCTATCGAGATTATGCACATCATAACGCAGGGCGTTATTCCAGCTCATACCGTTGTCAAACGCCATCTGGTGTTTCAGACCGAAGAACTGGCTGTAACCGCCTGTCACACCATTATCGCCTGCGGTATCTGAACCATTACCCTCCAGACGAGCAATCCCGTATTCCAGACTCAGGTTCTGATGTTCAGTCAGCGTCAGAGATTTACGCAGCGCCATCATGTCGTACTGTGTGTCGTTACCCAGTTCAGCACGCGGGTCGCCTTTCGCTACCACGTTGAAGGCCAGACCGTTTGCAACTTCCGGTGCTGCATCGGACAGCATGCTGAAGCGGTTACTTAACACTCGTGCTTCATTGAATACCGTGGTTGCCTGGCTGCCGCTAATTTGTTTCAGCGCACTGTTCAGTTCAGCAGTCGTTCCTACGTTCAGACTAGTGTACAGGTCGTTATTGGTGTAACCCGAATCCAGTACCTGAGCGACATTATTAACTGAAGAATCCGTCACAACATCCGTATAGGCGTTTTTGGTCATCGTGACGTCTACGTTGCCGCTGGCATCAGTGCTGCCCTGAGCATTCCACATTACCGTGGAAGAAGAAATATTCTCAGCCCCGGAAATATTTTCACCTTTGAAAACATCATTAATCACAACAGTCGTATCGGCAGTACCTGCACTGAACCCGGTATTTACCTTGACGTTGTCGCTGATGACCAGGTTATTGGCTTTCAACATACCAGAGGTGCCATCGCTATTGGTACCAATAGTGTAGTTAGTCAGTTTTTGCTGTGCACTGGAGTCCGCAGGTACTGTGGGTACTGACCCCTGCGTAGGTGTGCTCGTTGCTGCAGGAACGATAATATCAGTAGTACTGTTATGATCGTTCAGCGTACCGGTGGTACCCGGTGCATAGATATCACATCCCGTATCACACAGCAGGTTAATTTCACCATTGTTAATGATCGCTTTGGTCTTTCCACCGAAGGCCCAGGAATTATCTGCATAAACGTTAATTACACCGCTTTGTGCGTTATTAATTGTCGTATCACTGCCATTCCCCTTGATACCAATTAACCCAGTACCGTTAGTGCCGTCCGCTTTACCCTGCGCCGTACCGACATTGATGGTCCCACTGTTCACCAGTTGAACCGTATAGCTGGTGGTTCCCCCGCTGATAGCGACTGCACCATCACCCTGCACATTAATAGTGCCGGCGTTGGCAAAGTTATAGCCGCGACCAAGATCAATTAACGGTGCATTTGGATTCACGCCGCTAATTACCCCCGTGTCGGTATTCCAGATCCATTTCCCGTTGCTGTTAGAACCCGTACTTGCCGTTTTAATTGCACTGTAGCCGTTGACCGCAGTAATGGTGCCACGGTTAACTTGCGCGAGTGAATCGCCGGTGCGGGTTACGTTAACAATGGCATTTTCTCCACCCGAAACGGCGCTGCTGCTGTTGCTGAGTGTTGCGCCTACTTCGTTATAAAGCAGGAAGCTGCCACTGATAAGCGACTTACCGTCAGCCATTACAGCCATCGTTCCCGTGTTAACCACATTTTGCTTATAGCTTGAGCCAGCAACCGAACCGCTGAAGTTGCCCTCATTGAAAAACGAGTTGCTACCCGTTAGCGATAACTGATCAGTGATAATGCTACCCGATGCTCGGTTATAGACATTCGCGGCTGCGCTAATGGTGTCAGAATCGAGTAAGCCGCTGTTTTCCAGCCCTTGCCCGATGGATAGCTCTCCGTTAATTGTCAGGTTGGCCTTATCCTGGTTATAAAGCCACGCTTTGGCAGCCACATTGCTATTCAGCGTTTCATTGCCGTAGTTTGCCAGCGCTTTGGTCGTCACAAACCCGCCACTTGAAGCAGTTCGCATATCCGTTTCGCCGCTGCCTGTCAGTGCTGTCAGCAGATCCAGATTTTCCGGAATAGCCCCCATGTGAGAGTCTGCACTGTCCATTGGCGAGCCGAGAAGGTTTATCTCACCATAGTTCAGAATTGTCCCTGTACCGTCGTTATAAAACGCCTGCCCCGTATCGACGTTAATATTGATCACGCCTGTTTTATCGTTGATAGCGGTGCCTTTGCTATAGACCGCCATCCCCACGAGCATATTCGCGCCCAAGCCGCCATCGTAATTTCCGTTTTTCTCCAGATTGATAATGCCCTGGTTAATAACCATGTTGCTGGCACCGTAAGCAGCCATAGCAGCACCGGCATTATAAACAGTGATTACACCGCCTTGTTGGTTAGTCGCAACACCGTTGCTTCTTGCACCACCACCACTATTCGTTCCGGTGGCCATACCAACACCGTAATCTATAGCCGTGTTGGAAGGGAGGTCAGTACGCAGCGTCGTGGTGTCGTTTTGATCGACCCAAAGCGTATCCAGCGTGATTTTCCCGGCATTATTCGCCACGGAATTATCAATTGCCAACATGCCAATGTTGCCGCGCCCGTACATGTCAATAACGCCGTTTTCGCTGTTAAGAACAGTGCCTTTACCGTAGGCCTCCATTCCCATCATACTCGACACGCTATTATTGAATACCCTCGGGTCTGCAACACCGGCTGCAGCTCCCATATCGAGAACACTGTGCTGCTCCATCACTTTTGCAGTGATCGTTCCGTTGTTCACAGCACTTCCGCCACTGGAGCTTAAAAAGGCCATGTGGTCAGGTTCTGAGAACGGTGTCTCCGGAGAAGAATAGTCATATTGAGAAAGCGTAATATTTCCGTTGTTAATACCGGTAGAGTTTTCGCCCCAAATGCCTGCAAAACTGATATTCCAGATATCCACATCACCATTGTTGACGACCTGTGAACCCGTATCAACCTTGATAATTTGCGGAGTTTGCGCGAAATAGTGCTCGTAAACACTGATGTCCTGCATACTGAACGTAGCGTCACTACCAATTTCAAGCGCCGCCTTATTGCTTAGCTGAAGAATGTTGGCATAGCCTAACGGCAAAGAGCCGCTGATAGTAGAATCACCGTTCAGATAAACTTTGGATTGTCCATCGACACTAACAAGAGGTGTATTACCAAAGTAGCTGCGATTAGCGGCGATAGTTGAACCGTCTGCCAGCGCGTTTTTCTCGCCCACAAACTGAATGCCGCCATTCAAATTAACGGTGTTACCATCGCCAGACACGGTAAGCCCAGAAATATTCTCCTGGCTACCATCAAACGCCATGTATTTGCGTGAGGTTAACTCACTATCTGCAATAACGGTTAGCTTACCGTCCAGTGATACCGTGTTACTGTTGCCGCTGATATTCACACCAACGGATGGGTCGTAGAAATAATCTACCGCGTTATCTGCGGTTTGATCTTTATCCACCAGAATATTACCGGTGATATCAACGGTATTACTCTCGCCTGAGATGTTAACGCCTGTCGCTTTCTGCCCGGTGACATTGATATCTTTCGCCGCCAGCGTCACGCTGTTGTTGTCGCCGCTAAGCGCCATGCCCGTTGAAAAATCGCCCACTTTCATGCTGCCAGCCAGCGAGATAATCCCCTCATTGGTAACGAGGCTGAATCCGGTAGCCGAATTGCTGACGTCAATATCGCCCGTATTGGTCAACGTCGCACTGTCGCCATTGATGGACACACCAACCGAGTCAGTACCTGTGATGGTCATTTTGCCTTTAGTGTCGACCTTGGCATTGTTGCCTGTAATGTCGATACCGCGGCCGCCGCTGCTAACCGTGAGTTCACCTTCCTGAGTAACGGTGGCGTTATTACCTGCGATCTCGGTGCCGGTGGAATCTTTGCCGTCAACGGTGGTGTTGCCGTTATTGTTCACGGTGGCTTCGTCGCCGTTAACCTGCGTGCCGGTGCCGCCGTTGCTGATGGCATTGTCACCGTCGTTATTGACAACCGCCTTGTCGCCGTCGATCTGAATACCGATGGAATCCGGATCGGTGACAGTCATGCCGCCTTTGTTGTCCACCGTTGCGCTGTCGCCGGTGATATCAATACCGTGACCGCCGCCGCTCACATCCAGCTCGCCGTCCTGGTTCACCACCGCGTTATTACCCGCGATTTCAGTTCCGGTGGCGCCTTTGCCGTCGACGATGGTTTTTCCAGTGTTGTTTACTGTGGTATTGTCGCCCGTAATAACGAGCTCACCGTTGTGATTATATTGCCACTTCGTTGCACCATCTGCGCTCATCCCTTCAAGGGCAACCGTGTTATTCGTTTCATCAATCTGCCAAAGATTAATAGTCGCCTTACGCCCATTGCTATCTTGCAGAGAAATAGTCCCGTCAGCATTCTCGGTATAAGTAAAAACTGAATCGCGAATAGTTAACGTTTTTTCTGTTTTATCGAGGATAACGTCATTATTAAACGAAATCGGTTTGGGAGGCGTCGGGGTATCATCCGGACCATCGTCTGGTATTATCTCATCTCCGCCAGGAGTTGGAGGAACTGGAGTGTCGTCTGAATCATCATCAGGTGGAGTTGGTGGAAGTGGAGAATTATTGCGATGATGATCATCATCGTCGTTTAGTTCCACTATGGCTAAGGTTGTGATTAACGCAGTAGCTGTCTCTTATACACATCTCCGAGCCCACGAGACCTCTCTACATCTCGT
>ERZ1027269.619-NODE-619-length-13007-cov-4.891059_pt1 | contig 13007 bp, 9 predicted proteins | sample MGYA00519471_ERZ1027269 | MGnify/ENA primary metagenome ERZ1027269 (study PRJEB26926, sample SAMN06164687) | human gut metagenome | biome: ENVO:00009003; feature: ENVO:2100002; material: ENVO:00002003 | host: Homo sapiens | place: USA | collected 2012 ...
GCTTTCAAAATGTGAAACTCGTTTACAAAACGGGAATCTCGGATGACTATTGAACAAAGAAAGATATTATAATCAAAACATAAAGAGAAGCAGCCGCCCACAAGTGGTTAGCCTCCCGGTGGTGATAGTAAACCTACCTGTACTGGCCAAGTGACAAGGTAGGTTTATTTATTTTCGCTTGTTTATCCTACTGTCTATGTAGGCAAGCAGCGCAATGAGAAATGTACCACCTAAAAACAACAGGTTTAATACTTCATACATATCCATTAGCACCTTCTCCGCTCCGCTTCGGTCCGCGCAAGGCCGAAGTCCCCCGGACTTCGTGCGCCCTCCCTTCTTAATTAGAGCTATAAGCCGGGAGGCTACCACCTTGCAACACGGTTGCTTCTCAAGAAGTGTATCATGCAGAGTAGTGCGTTTCAATTCTAATATTTCGTATACAATTCCACAACAAAAAAGTGCACAATACCATATTTAGTAGTCAGAGGAATAAAAAGAAAATTAAACGGACTATATATAGCAAAATAGAATTTTGACCCGGAATAGGCTGAAAAGTTTTTTCTAAGGTAAAAATTAGATTTTGTTATTTATCCCTGGGACATTTTCACAGACTCTTCCGTCTAATAGTCATAAGACGTATACTTATGAGGAAGAAAGGACGAGGCACATGGGAGAGATAGAACAATTGGTGCGCAGGGCAAAAAAACGGGATCCGGATGCTTTTACAGAGCTGATGCAGCTTCATGAGAAGGACATGTACCGGACAGCCAGTGCCATCCTTGCGCAGGATGCGGATATTGCGGATGCCATACAGGAGACCATTCTCACTTGTTGGGAAAAAATCGATACTTTACAGAAAAACCGGTATTTTAAGACATGGATGGTCCGCATCCTGATAAACAAATGTAAAGACATTTTACGTTCTGGGAGGCGTGTCGTATGTGTGGAGGAATTTCCGGAGCGGGAAGAGAAGAATACCGTGGAGACAGAAGCTAATCTGGAATGGAAGGAAGCCCTAAGAGGACTGGACGAAAAATATCGTCTGATCGTGGTTCTGTTCTATGCAGAAGGACTGCGGACAGCAGAAATCGGGAAGCTTTTGAAGCTGCCGGACAGTACAGTGCGCACGAGGCTTGCCAGAGGGCGGGAGCAGATGGCGAGATATTATGCAGGGACAGAGAAAGGAGGCAGAAGATGAGGCAGAAACAGGTAAAGCAAGATTTATGGATAGAGAAACAGCTCGTAACAGAAATGCTGACACAGGCAAAGGAGATAGAGATTCCACAGATTGTGTTGGAGCGGGCAGATGCTTCTTATGCGCAGATCCGGCATGAGGCAGCGCAGGAAAAATGTATGGCGGTCGCTGCAAATAGGAACGGATGCCGACAGGGGGCAGCCGGCATCCTGTTGGCGGTAGTAATACTTTCCGCCACAGCTGTCTCTGCCACTGCCGTCGGAATCGCCGGTTACCGTAGGTACATGGCAGAACGCATGGCGGACATTGGCACCGAGGAGTTGGGGCATTTGGAGATGGTAGCGGAGCAGGGTAATGTCACAGCAGAATTCAGTAGAGAGTTGACAGCGAGAGAACGGAGCATTTATGAGCAGCTGACAAGAGAATACGAAGCGGACGGCAAATATCCGGCGGGACAGATCCGGGAACTAGCCGAAGACGAGAACTATTCCGGCACTGGTGTGGCAGTCCGAAGTACTCCCGGAGAAGAATACGGTTGTCTGATCTATCTGCCGGATACTGTGCTCACAGAGGAAGAGTGGCTGGAGATTATAGAGTATCTGCATAAACTGGACTACAGCCTTCGGGAAAAACTATGGCAGCAGAAGTATTCCGAGGTTTCCTATTTTGACAGATATGAACAGATGACGGATGAGGAGATTGATGAATTATATGCCTTACTGGCTTCTGCACCAGTAGATGTATGGGGAACAGACAGCCGTAACCTGACAGTAGAGGAACAGAGCCGCTATGAGCAATGGACGGAAAAGTATGAAGTGGAAAATGCCTATACAGAGTCACCAATTAAGGTCATAACTGATCCGGAAGAATATGATGGACAGGAGCTTGCCTATTGCATCAGTGATGCGAGGTTCTATGAGCCGGAGCGTGAGCTGACGGATGAGGAACTGCTGCAGATGATTGATCTGGAGCACAAAAACCAATATATCTTTGAAAGGATCGGCCGGGAGATCGAGTGCGGAAAACGGGCAGGATGGCCACAGACATATCATTTGCAATAGAAAAGATACTTGACAATAGAGACCACATGTTGTAGTCTGTAGTTAGACCACAACATGTGGTCTCTCTACTTTTGCAAAAGTAAAATAAGAAGATCAAAAGAAATCTATGTAATCAGGAAAACAGTAATAGGAGGAAACAACATGGCAGAGATTCAGTTAGGTGTGGTCGAGGCGCGGTATGCGGATATCATCTGGGAGCATGAACCGGTGTCTTCTTCGGAGCTGGTGAAGCTGACGGAGGAAGCATTTCACTGGAAGCGCACCACGGCGCATAATGTGCTGCGCAGACTGTGCGATAAGGGGCTGTTTCGCAATGACAACGGAACGGTGACTTCCCTGATCTCCAGGGATGAGTTCTATGCGATGCAGAGCAGACAGTTTGTGGAAGACACCTTTGAGGGGTCATTGCCTGCGTTCCTTGCCGCATTTACGAAAGATCGTGCGCTGACCGCAGAAGAAGCTGCGAAGATCCGTAGGATGATCGATGAGGCAGAAGGGGGAAAAGAATGAGCCGCATATTTTCGGGTGTATTACAGATGAGTATTGCCGCGGCATGGATGATCCCTGTCGTAATGGTGCTCAGACTCTTGCTGAAACGGGCGCCGAAATGGGTAAATCTTGTGCTGTGGGGACTTGTGGGACTGCGGCTGGTGTGCCCTTTTGTGCCGGAGAGCCGGTTCAGTCTGATGCCGAAGCTGCCGATATTGTCGGGCTATTTGTACGGAAATATGATAGGCAATCCGGCAGGAAATGCGTTCCGGGCTGATACGCTGCAAACCGGAACTAATTTTTCCAACAATATTTCCCAGGCAGCTTTAGACGGTAGCATGGGCGCAGCCGGATCCGGCATGGGCGGAGTGTTCGGAATTACCGGAAGCGGCATCAGAGCATTTGGGACAGGAGTGTGGAGGATACCGGAACGGCTATTATCTGCATTCTCGATTCTCTGGCTGACAGGTGTGATCCTTTTTACAGGTTATGCGGTATACAGTTACGTCAGGGTGCGGAGGCAGGTAGCGGAAGCTATGTGGCTGCGGGAGAACCTGTGGATCTGTGATGAGGTAAAATCCCCCTTTATCCTGGGATTGCATAAGCCGAAGATCTATCTGTCCTCGAGTATGGACGAAGCGCAGTACCCTTACGTCATCGCTCATGAGCAGGCGCATCTGAAACGGGGCGACCAGTGGTGGAAGCCGCTCGGATTTCTGATCTTAGCGATTCACTGGTTCCATCCTTTTGTCTGGGTGGCGTACCTCCTGTTCTGCAACGATCTGGAACTGGCATGCGATGAGAGCGCGGTGAAGAAGCTGAATGCTCAGGAGCGAAAGGACTATTCCTATGCACTGCTTTCCAGCAGTATGCAAAGGCGGCTGGTGACGGTATGCCCGTTGGCCTTTGGGGAAGTAGGGGTGAAAAAGAGAGTGAAAGAGATATTGAATTATAAGAAGCCGACCTTTTGGGTGGTGCTTGCCGCTGTGGCGGTCTGTGTGATCGTAGCGGTATGTTTTCTGACGAATCCAAAGCAGGGGACGACAACCACAATCCTGCTGACGAATGAGGCCGGAAAGAGCGAAAACGGTGTGGATGCCGGGAATGTCGCAAGCGCAGACGAAGTCAATGCGCAACAGGAGACGGACGCCGCATTGCAGGAGGCGCTGGATAAACAGAGAGAACAGGCAGAGGCGGTGAAGGAAGCAAGCGCTGCAGAGCAGGAGAAACAGGCATCGGAGAATCCTGCCGGCTGGATCCCAATGCAGAATGGTAATACTACTACATGGATGAATATGCAGGACGGTGCAACCGCCGGTTTTGTAACAGGAAAGGGAAATGCAGCGTATGCGCAGGTAAAAGTCGGTGATACGACTCTGTTGTTATTATCGGACGGAATTTATCAGGACGGAGAGCATACCTATGCCATGTACTGTGATGTCTACGGTATCGGAGAGGATGCAACACCGGTGCAGATCGGCAAGCTCCTAAGTGAGGGAACCGCATATCCGATCTGCGTCGGAATGTCTGGGTTCTACGTGACCTCCGGGCACAGCATCGAAGTGTACAATCTTGATACTGCGACCGGACAGCTGGTACTGACCGGTTCCAATACAGAAAGCTTTGACGAGAACGGCAATGCAACCTATTATCGTCTGGACAGCCGGGGACAGCGTGTGGAAAGTACCGAGGAGGAGTATCTGCAGGCATGGGAGGAATACAGAAAAGATGCGCAGCCGGTAGAATTCACCACGCAGTAGTAAGAAACGATTTTTCCTCTTGACAAAAAAATGAAATGTGTTTATATTCATAACAGTGTTATATAACGCTGTTATGAATATTTTTTTGGAGGAAAAAGTGACAAAACCAATCGAAGGAGTTTCAGAGAGAATTCTCGTCTGTGCCAGAGAAGAATTCCTGGAGAAGGGCTATTCCGAAGCGTCGCTTCGTACGATCGCAGCCAAGGCAGACACTACTACCGGATCCATCTATTCCCGGTTTGGGGACAAGGAAGGATTGTTTTGTGCGATTGTGGAACCGGCTGCGGAAGGGCTGACGCAGATATTCCTTAAGACCCAGGAGGCGTTTCATGCCAGAGAGGCAGAGGAACAGCCGAAGGTAATGGAGGATTATGTGGTAGGCGGTATGGATGAAATGCTTGACTATGTCTATGATCGGTTCGATGATTTCCGGTTACTGCTGGATGCCTCTTACGGTACCAAGTATCAGGATTTCGTGGAACATCTGGTGGACATTGAGACGGAGTATACCTACAAGTATATGGAAGCCACACAATTCCTACAGGAAGGCAGCATGATCACCGAGGAGTTCCTACATATCATGGCGAGAGCCATGTTTGACAGCATGTTCGAAGTCGTCAGACACCGCATGGACAGGGATACTGCCAGAAAATATCTGCATATGCTGGAGAAATATCACTATGGCGGATGGGGAGCCATCATCAAGCTGGGGTGAATCATAAGATAAGACTGCTATGGAAGATTACGGTAGCAGTCTATCTTAAAAACCGACGGTTAGTTGAAACTAATTCTCAATAAGCAGTGTTAGATAGGAAAGACAATAGAGCCTCAAATGTCCGGAAAAGAGAAATGATGAAAATCCGGGCGAAAGGAAAAGAAATTTTAGAAATTGAAGAATCAAATAAAATCAAAGGAAAAGAGGAAAAGATCACATGAAAAAAGAAAGCTCTATGCAGAAGCTGTTCGCTTATGCGGGCAACTACAAGTACCTGACTATCGTGTCATGGATTCTGTCCGCGGTCAGTGCACTGATTGCATTACTGCCGTTTTATGATATCTGGCGGATCATGCAGGAGGTGGTGTTGGCAGCACCGGATTACAACAAGGCCCGGAATCTGTCGGGGCTTGGATGGAGTGCCGTGGGATTTGCACTGCTTTCCATGATCATTTATATCTGCGCACTGCTGTGTTCCCACATTGCCGCCTTTCACGTACAGGCCAATATGCGAAGCACTCTGATGCGGCATATTCTGACGCTGCCCATGGGATTCATGGACAGTGAGGGCAGCGGTAAGATCCGTAAGATCGTCAATGAATCCACCGCAGCCACAGAGACCTATCTGGCACACCAGCTGCCGGATAAGGCAGGTGCCATGGCAACGCCGGTAGGACTGTTAGTATTGCTAGTGGCGTTCGACTGGAAACTGGGGCTGTTAAGTCTGGTACCCGTGGTATCTGCATTTCTCATCATGGGAGCCATGACCGGACAACGCATGAAGGATAAGATGACAGAATACCAGAATGCGCTGGAGGAAATGTCCAGTGAAGCCGTGGAATATGTCCGCGGTATCCCGGTGGTGAAGACCTTCGGACAGTCGGTATTTTCTTTCAAACGATTTCAGACCTCCATTAAAAAATATGAAAAATGGGTCATTGCCTATACCCTGGAACTGATGTGGCCTATGGTAGGCTTTACTACATTGATTAATGCCATCTTCGCTGTCCTGATCGGTGCCGCATACTGGTTCGGTGGGGCAGGGGGAGATCCGGAATTACTGATCAACCTGCTATTTTACATCATCATTACGCCGGTACTGACAGTTACCTTAAATAAGATCGCATACAGCGGAGAAAATCAGATGCTCGTGGAAGATTCCCTGAACAGGATCGACAGCATCCTCAACAGGAAGCCTCTGCCGGAAGCGGAAAAAGAACAGAACATCCGGGAACATTCCATTGCCCTGCAGAATGTGTCTTTCCGCTATGAAAATGCAGAGCGGGATGCCCTGCATCAGATCAATCTGGAGATCAGAGAAGGGGAGCATGTGGCTTTCGTAGGCCCCTCCGGTGGCGGTAAGACCACCCTGGCCAGCCTGATCGCCCGCTTTTACGATACTACGGAAGGGAAGATCTGTATCGGCGGTGTGGATGTGAAGGAAATCCCTTCCCGGCAGTTGATGGATATGGTGTCCTTCGTATTTCAGGACAGTAAGCTGCTGAAGATGTCCATTTATGATAATGTCCGTATGGGCAAAAAGGATGCCACCAGAGAGGAAGTCATGGAAGCTTTGAAAAATGCCCAGTGTGAGGACATTATTGCCAAGCTGCCGAAGGGAGTGGATACCGTAATCGGAAGTCAGGGCACCTATGTATCCGGCGGCGAGGCACAGCGTCTGTCCATTGCAAGAGCAATGCTGAAAAATGCGCCGATCCTGATCCTGGATGAGGCGACAGCCTTTGCCGACCCCGACAATGAGGCAAAGGTACAGAAGGCATTTACGAAGCTTTCCGCAGGCAAGACCGTGATCATGATTGCCCACAGACTTTCCTCCGTCGTGGAGAGCGACCGTATCTGTGTGTTGAAGGATGGCGGAATTGTGGAACAGGGAAATCATGAAACATTGCTAGCCCAGGGCGGTCTGTATGCCCATATGTGGGAAGCATATAACAAATCCGTCAGCTGGAAAGTAGGAAAGGGGGAGTATTAGAATGAGCAGTTTACAGGCAAAATTGCAGCATAAATATGCACTTTCCGAAAAAGGTGCAAAGGATATGATAAAGGCATTTATATCCGTGACATGTTCCAATCTGGTATTGATGTTCCCGGTATGGATGCTGTATTTTCTGGTAAGAGATTATTTGCAGGGGACGATGGCAGGCAGAGGTATGTTTTATTTCATTGGCTGTCTGTTGTGTCTTTCGCTGATCGCCATTACCACGTTGATCCAGTACCGGACTACCTTCCTGGCAACTTATGTGGAGAGCGGGGTACGGAGAATTGCCCTGGCGGAGCAGCTGCGAAAGCTTCCGTTATCCTTTTTCGGAAAAAAGGACCTGTCCGATCTGACCAGTACCATTATGGTGGACTGTGCCGCCATGGAGACCGCCTCCTCCCATTTCATTCCGGAACTGGCAGGCTCCTGCATTTCTACGACACTGATCGCCATCGGTACCTTTTTCCTGAACTGGAAAATGGCTATCGCGGCATTATGGGTACTGCCCGTATCCTTCCTCATTGTGGGCTGTTCCGGCAGGGTACAGAAGAGTCTGAGCAAGAAGCAGATGAAGTTGAAAATGGACTGTGCGGACGGTATTCAGGAATGTCTGGAAACGGTACGCGACCTGCGGGCCAACAATGCACAGGCAGAGTACATGGAAGGCTTAGAGAGTAAAATCCGTGCAGTGGAGAAACATGCACTGGTGACGGAGCTTGGTACGGCAGTATTTGTGGGGAGTGCCCAGATGATCTTAAAACTGGGCATCGCTGCCGTGGCGCTGACCGGTGGCGTGCTGTTGGTAAGGGGAGAGATCGATATTCTGACCTTCTTCGTATTCCTGCTGCTGATATCCAGAATGTATGATCCCCTGCAGGTGGCATTGCAGAATCTGGCGGCCATCATCAGCAGCAGTGTGCAGAGTGACCGTTTGGATGAGATCCTGTCCCATGACATCCAGACCGGTGCCGACACCATGGATCCTAAGGGGTATGATATCGAATTTTCCCATGTGGGCTTTTCCTATGACAGTCAGGATACTGTGCTCAAAGACGTGGACTTCACAGCAAAACAGGGCGAAGTGACAGCGCTGATTGGTCCTTCCGGCGGCGGTAAGACCACCGTGTCCAGACTGGCTTCCCGGTTCTGGGATATCAATAAAGGTAAGATTACCGTGGGCGGTATGGACATCTCCACCATTGATCCGGAGACATTGATGTCCCTGTATGCCATCGTATTCCAGGATGTGACGCTGTTCAATAATACGGTGATGGAAAACATCCGTATCGGCAAGCAGAATGCGACGGATGAAGAAGTGCTGGCTGCGGCAAAACTGGCGCACTGTGATGAGTTCGCGGAGAAGCTTCCGGACGGCTGGCAGACCATGATCGGTGAGAACGGTTCGGAACTGTCTGGCGGTGAGAGACAGCGAATTTCCATTGCCAGAGCATTCTTAAAGGATGCGCCCATCATCCTGCTGGATGAGGCAACCGCTTCTCTGGATGTAGATAACGAGACACTGATTCAGGAATCCCTTTCCAAGCTGATCCGCAATAAGACCGTTATGATCATTGCGCACCGCATGCGTACCGTGGCGGACGCAGACAAAATCGTTGTATTGAAGGATGGCGTGGTGGCAGAGCAGGGAACGCCTGCCGAACTGGAAGCAAAAGACGGCATTTACCGGCATATGAAAGCCACTCAGATGGAGGTCGCCGACTGGAAGTTGTAATCATAATTCCACCATAGAAAGTCAGCGAGACTGCTTGCAGGCAATATAAAGCTTCAAAAATCCGGGACAGTTCATCTCCCGGATTTTTATTATTTAAGGTAATAATGCTATGAAATACATGCATAAAGCTTGAAAAAAAGATTTGAGTATGTATAATTGTCAAAGAAACACATGCGTAGGAAACAAAAAAGGAAATTAGGTATGTGTGCCGGCAGGGAAAACACATGCGTAGGAAACAAAAAAGGAAATTAGGTATGTGTGCTAGCAGGGAAAACACATGCGTAGAAACTAAAAAAATAAATCAGGTATGTAAGGAACAAAAATAAAACAGAAAATGTGAGGAATATCATGCAGATAACAGCAATGAAAAAAGACGATTTTTACAGGCAGATGTTCAAACTGACCATCCCGATCATTATACAGAATCTGCTCAGTGCAGCGGTGAATTCCGCGGATGTCATTATGTTAAACTATGTGGGACAGTCTGCAATATCCGCAGTATCCCTAGCGGCGAATTACTCCAACATTTTATTTATGGTGTACTACGGACTGGGGACGGGAGCGTCCTTACTGTGTGCCCAATATTACGGAAAAGGAAATCTGGAAGCCATCCATACGGTGGAGGGCATTACCCTGCGATTCTCCATGGTAATTTCCGGACTTGTGGCGCTGGTGGCATTTTTTATGCCGCAGTATATGATGCTGTTATTTACCTCCGATCAGGAACTGATCACCATCGGTGCCTCTTATCTGCGGATCATGGGCATCACATACCTGTGCTGGGGCATCACGGAAGTATATCTTTCCATCCTGCGAAGCGTAGGTCGTGTGACGGTCAGTATGGCGTTGAATATGCTGGCTTTTGTATTGAATGTCATTCTGAATGCCACATTTATCTTCGGACTGTTCGGCATGCCGAAGCTGGGAGCTACCGGTGTCGCCATTGCCACAGCCCTGTCCCGACTGGTGGAACTGGTGGCATGTTTCATTGTATCTTTCTTGAGCAAAAATGTAAAACTGCATCCGAAGTACCTGTTAGTTCACAGCAAGGTGCTGACAAAAGATTTCATGCGTCTGTCTCTGCCTGCACTGGGCAACGATGTGTCCTGGAGTGTGGCGTTTTCCATGTATTCCGTGATCCTGGGGCATCTGGGAACAGATGCGGTGGCCGCTAATTCACTGGTCGTCGTAGTGCGCAATATCGGTACGGTGTTCTGCTTTGCCATTGCCAGTGCAGGTGGCATATTGCTGGGAAATGTTATGGGACAAGGCGATCTGGAGAAGTCGAAGAGTTACGCTTCCCGGATGTTGAAGATGACGGTCATCGCCGGAGCCATAGGCGGTCTGATCATACTGGCAATTACACCCTTTGTGTTGCGGTTTGCTACACTGAATGACACTGCCATGCATTATCTGAAATATATGCTGCTTATCAATACTTATTATATTATGGGCGCTGCCGTGAATACAGCGCTGATCGCCGGAGTATTCCGTGCCGGCGGAGATACGAAGTTCGGCCTGATCTGCGATACGATCGATATGTGGTGCTATGCGATCCCTCTGGGATTCTTCGCCGCATTTGTACTAAAACTCCCGGTGCTGTGGGTCTATTTCCTGTTATGCACCGATGAATTCGTCAAATGGCCCTGGGTCATTAAGCATTACCGCAAGGGCAGATGGGCGAAGAATATTACCAGAGAAGAAGTATGAGCCTGATTTAATTACATAGCCTTTTCCTGCTCTTCCTGAATCTCGGGGAAAACAGATAACATGGGTTTCACGTCTTCTTTTTTAATGATACGTGCCACGTAATTTTTTGTGATCTTCATTACTACGGGCGACAATGCAATGACACCAATCAGGTTGGGAATCGCCATCAGTCCGTTGAAGGTATCCGACAGATCCCAGGCAAGTCCCAGATTCATGGTACAGCCGATAAAGATCATCAGCACGAAAGCTACCTTATAGATAATCGTTGATTTGGTGCCGAATAAATATTCCCATGCCTTGGAACCGTAATGACTCCAGCCAAGTACCGTGGAAAAAGCAAACAGCAGGATCGCAATCGCAATGAAAGCAGGACCGAAGCTGCCGAAAACCGTTGCAAAAGCCTGACCTACCAGAGCGGAACCTGAAGAATCAACGAGCACAGCACCAGTGTCTAAGTCGATCAGTCCGGAGGACAGCACGGCGAAAGCTGTCAGTGTACATACGACCATGGTGTCGGCGAATACTTCGAAGATACCCCACATACCCTGACGTACGGGCTCTTTCACGTTGGAACTGGAATGCACCATAACGGAGGAACCAAGACCGGCTTCGTTAGAGAATACACCACGCTTCATGCCCCAGGTCAGCGCCAGCTTCACACCGGAACCCACGATACCGCCGCCTACGGCTTTCAGACCGAAAGCGCCTTTGAAAATAGCGGTAAATACAGCACCTATGTGACTGATGTTGGCGAAGAAGATTACGAGAGCACCGAGGACATAAGCAATTGCCATAAAAGGCACCAGCTTCTCAGTCACGGAAGCGATTCTTTTTAATCCACCGACGATAACGAGGGCACCTACGAGTACCAGAACAATACCGGCCACGGTTGCGGGAATCGAAAAGGCGGAAGTCATATTGGCAGCGATGGAATTCACCTGACTCATGTTACCGATACCGAAGGAAGCCAGCAGACAGAAAGCTGAGAACAGCGTTGCAAGTATTGCGCCGATCTGTTTACATCCCTTATAGGAACCGAGACCATCCTTCAGATAATACATGGCACCGCCGCTCCATTCGCCCTTGGAATTCCTGCGGCGATAGTAGATGCCAAGTACATTTTCCGAGTAGTTCGTCATCATGCCGAAGAAAGCTACGATCCACATCCAGAAGATAGCACCGGGGCCACCGGCCACCAGAGCGCTGGCCACACCGACGATATTACCGGTACCGATGGTGGCGGCCAGTGCGGTACACAGAGACTGGAACTGGGAGATGGACTGATCTCCGGCTTCGGTATGTTTCGTTACATGTTTGTCGTGGAAGATACCGCCGACTGTGTTTTGGAACCAGTGCCCGATATGGGATAACTGGAAAAATTTTGTCAGCACGGTCATCAGAATACCTGTCCCCACCAGAAGCACCAGCATGGGAACACCCCACACGAAACCGTTGACAGCATTGTTCACATTTGTAATGAGCTCTACCATAACATTCTCCTCCTTTGTCTTATCGGGCAAAAGAAAAAGCGTGGGCATCCGAAGATGTCCACGCTGACATTGCTACCTGATTTTTGTTTCGATTTATTTTTCATAGTATAACATACCATTTTCTGTGATGCAATTAAAAATTTATGACTATGCAGGAACAAATATTACCGACGTAGCAAAAAAGTATTGACCTAAAGTTAGCTCCAGGTATTATGATAAAACTGTCCGAAATGAAACATTATTATGCAGACAGGACATATGCAAGATTTCGGGCAGAATGAGCAAGATCGTCAAATAGAAAGATTATGGAAGGAGCAGAAGAAATGTATCAGAATGAATTAACTTTAAATAATGGTGTGAAGATTCCACAGCTGGGACTGGGAACATGGTTCATTGATGATGACAAGGCGGCAGATGCCGTGAAGGCAGCGGTAAAACTTGGTTACAGACATATTGATACCGCCCAGGCTTATGGCAATGAGCGCGGTATCGGGGAAGGTATCCGTACCTGCGGTGTACCCAGAGAGGAACTTTTTGTTGTATCAAAAGTTGCAGCAGAGCACAAGACCTACGAATCTGCTGCAAAGAGTATTGATGAGACACTGAGCAAAATGGGACTGGACTATCTGGATATGATGATCATTCATTCTCCCCAGCCCTGGGTTGAGGTAAATCGGAGTGAGGATCGTTATGTGGAGGGAAACAGAGCCGCATGGAGAGCTCTGGAAGATGCTTACAAAGCGGGTAAATTAAAGGTCATCGGTATCTCCAACTTCCAGATCGGTGACATCGAGAGTCTGCTTCAGACAGCAGAGATTAAGCCTATGGTGAACCAGATCCTGCTGCACATCAGCAA
>ERZ1027269.639-NODE-639-length-12726-cov-6.044906_pt1 | contig 12726 bp, 10 predicted proteins | sample MGYA00519471_ERZ1027269 | MGnify/ENA primary metagenome ERZ1027269 (study PRJEB26926, sample SAMN06164687) | human gut metagenome | biome: ENVO:00009003; feature: ENVO:2100002; material: ENVO:00002003 | host: Homo sapiens | place: USA | collected 2012 ...
GCATCAGGGTTTCCCCCATTGTGCAATATTCCCCACTGCTGCCTCCCGTAGGAGTTTGGGCCGTGTCTCAGTCCCAATGTGGCCGGTCACCCTCTCAGGTCGGCTACTGATCGTCGCCTTGGTGGGCCGTTACCTCACCAACCAGCTAATCAGACGCGGGTCCATCTTGTACCACCGGAGTTTTTCACACTGCTTCATGCGAAGCTGTGCGCTTATGCGGTATTAGCAGTCGTTTCCAACTGTTGTCCCCCAGTACAAGGCAGGTTACCCACGCGTTACTCACCCGTCCGCCACTAACTTTTCAATCGCTAGGCTTCATGAAAAGTCCGTTCGACTTGCATGTGTTAGGCACGCCGCCAGCGTTCATCCTGAGCCAGGATCAAACTCTCATGTTAAAATGGTGTTTGTGTCCTGCCAGTTTTATCTGGCATTGTTTACTGTTAATTCGGGTAGCTTGTCAATCTTTCGATCAACTTGCTTGTTCTTGAATTTCTCTGAAAATCTTGGAATTTTCAGGGTTGCATTACTGTTTATTTGTCAAAGATCATAACCTCTTGCTTTGCAAGAGCTCGTTCGTTCGTTGCTGTTGTTCTCAGCGGCAACTCTGATATCTTATCATAACCGCTTTCGTTTGTCAACAACTTTTTTGAAATCTTTTTCGTCTTGGAAAACTTTGTTTTCCGTGACAGTTATTTATATTAACATATCTGTCAGACTTTGTCAACAACTTTTTTGAAATCTTTTCATGTTTCTTTCGAGCTGTTGTGTTGTCTTGGCGTTGCCTCAACAACGAATCTGAGTATATCACCCTGTGCCACACTTGTCAACATTATTTTGCATATTTTTCAAACAATTTTGCAAAAGCAGTAAAAAAGCCCATAATCATGGGCTTTTTTGTCATTTTGGATCTTATTGTCTTTTCTCTTTTTCTCATAATTTACAGTATATATGCCTATAAAAGTTGAATTGTATATTCATTTGATGTATTTTTGAGACGAAGAGAAATGTTTTGTATCCCATTTGCCATATCTTCATTTACTTCCAGTAGCAGGACCAATCCCTGTGTCTCACCGGGAGCAATGGTTTCCACATACGTAGACATGTCATTGGGCAGCATTGTGGTCAATGCATTTCCACGTGTGCTGTCATTTACAGTAATGATGTATCTGGATGCGGTACTCAGGAAATCAACATTCTCCTCCTGGTCTGTTCCGTTGGTCAGTTCAAAGTTCAATATCAGAAGCTTTTTCCCGGTGGAGGCATCCAACGCAAAATAATCATCTGCAGATCCGTCCTCCGGATAAGAGTCTGCTATCTGGTAATCTCTGTATGTCAAGGTCACTCCCTCCGCAAGTCCGAAGAAATCCTCCAGACTGGTGGTAATATCCTCCTGTGCGGTAGGTGCCTGGGCTTCTGAAGCAGTCGATTCCGCAGGCTTCTCTTCCGTCTGTGCATTCTCCTGTCTTCCGGTTTCCTTGGCCGCGTCTTTTTCCAGTTTTGCAATGACGATTTCCGGGTCCACGAGACGGCTCCGGTGATTCGCATCATATTTTAAGAGCGTTACCGCCGCATATTCTCCGACTCTTTGTGATTCCGCTTCTGTCAGATCCGGAATTTCATTTCCGCAGGCTGTCATGCCAAGCGCCATTACACACAATAACGCTCCGCATACAATCCTCTTTTTGTTTTCTGTCATTCTTCTATCCTTCCCTGTCTGTTTTTCCATTGTTTCCTGTATTTTTCTCAAGTACGATATAAATCCCGGCAATCGCCAGTGCGATCACACCCACTGCAAAGAAAAGGACCGTTTTCTGCAATACCGGTGCTCCCCAGTAATCATATAATGCTATTTTACCACAAGTGCACAAAGAAAGCACTAGTCCATATATTCTTACCGGCTTATCTTTTTTCAAAAAGCCCAGTGTTACACTTACCAGCGCAATCAGCATAATCAGAACACTATTGATCACGGGAACATTGGTCTTAACGATCAGTGCCATATAGGTCAGAAAGATCACAATGATCAGTTCTCTGTGTTTAAACTTCTTATAGTATCTCTCCTGCAATGTCAGTACCAGATAAGCCAGTACAAACACAAACATGCACAGATAAGTAAGATAAGAGTTCCGGTACACCGGATTTGCCAGAGCGATCAACGCTCCGATCTGCCCCACCATTACAGATACATTAAATACCAGGATGTTTTTCCCGCGCATATATTTCACATTATTAAACAGCAATATACTTACAAACAGGATCCCCGCAAAAGCCGGCAGCTTTAGCATCGGCATCAAATTGGCCGCTGCAAAAAATGCCAGGGAAAAAGTAAGCAGGAGCTCCTGTATCGTTGTCCATCCATAGACCAGGAACATACTGAGGATGGTTCCCGCAAGGAGCAGGTATGCATACGGTATTTCCTTTCCGTTTGCCAGAAGTTCAATACAGTACAGTGATGTAACGATCACATCCAGTGCCCTCAGTCCGCCTTCCGCAAAACGGGTCAGTATCTTCGTCAGTAAAAGCAACGCTGTCAGGCATATGAGTATCGGCCAGTTACTTTCTATTACAGAAAAGGCACATACCGCAACAAAACTGAAAAAGTAACAGGGCAGCCATTTTTTCCACGTTCCACGTATGGCAATTCCCGCAAGAACCGCGACTACAAACGCCATTCCCGTCAGGGCGATGATTCCGATATACGCGTCGTTCTCCGCTCTTCCCCAATAATTGTTCATCGCCGTACCGGTTGTAATTCCGGCTACCAGAAGAAATGCTATATAGATTGCCAGCAAGCCGTTTTCATTCACTGCATGGCCCGCCTGTTTTTCTTTTAATATGTAATTGCTCTGCACTACCAGGATCAGATGTGCGATCAGGAAAAAGGTTCCAAATGCAGCTGCTGTCACCCAGACCGGCATTCCCTGTGTACTGATCACACAGGATACCGTTACCGGGAAAAGGATCGTAGTGCTGACAAGTTGTATCAACTGCGAAGCCGTATGATATCTTCTTACCGGCACACAGATGCTCAGTACACTCAGTAACAGAATCAATGCCAGCACCAGCAGGCCTTCCGGCTCCGAAAGCAATGAAGAACCGAAAAGCGGATACGCACAAAGCCAGCATGCTGCGATTCCCAGCATTCTGTGTATCAGGGAATCCCTTTTTCTGCTCAGTAAAACCGTGCCCACTGTGATCACTGCAATGATCGCCGCTGCAGGAAGCATACCGAAATTATGTAGGGAAATCGTATTGATCATGGTCGACAGATATAACGCCGCTATGCCGATAGCCGAAAAGATCCGGGCCAGTTTCGGAAGCTTTCTGTGGATCAGTAATTCTGCGATCAATACCACTCCCAGGGAAACTGCATATAAAGAAATACCTTTGATCCAGCCGTTCATAAAATACATACCAAGCAATACCAGTGCGGTCAGAATAAAGATTCCGCCAACCACCGACAATGCAATGGTTGCGACCAGATATTCCGCATTCTGCTTCTTCTGTGCCGGAGCCTGCGTCACCGGTGCCTGCACCTGTTGCATGGTAAACTGCCCCACTGGCTGTGTCTGTGATTGCCCGGCTGTCTGCTGTTCTCCGGCGGCTGCCTCCTGTGGTACACTCTGCTGCGGCACAGATGACTCCGCTCCGGTTTCTCCGCCTCTGTTTGCATTGATCTGCTGTCTCTGGTACCAGAATTCCACGCTTTTATCCAGTTCTGCCTGTAGCTGTTCTACATATTCCGGCTGTCTCTGTATTCTTGGAAGTAATTGCTGTAAATACCTGGTAAATATCGGATCATTGGACTGCATCAGGTATTCTCTTGCCTGTTGTTCCAGTCTCTTTGCTCGTTCCTGTTTTGTATTGGTCTCCATCTTTTATCCTTCCCTCATTGTAATTTCTGTGATCTTATGACACTATATACTCTCTGTATCTGTCCATATCCTGTCTATGGCAGTCCGCATGGATCAGAATACCGTCCTCCCTATACTCTCTGGAAAGTATCTGCGCCTGTTCCATCAGATAGGAAGCCACATTTCCTGCACTGTACGGGATCAGAAATACGCACTCTGCACTATCCGCATAGACTTTCTGTTCAACAGCCTCTGCCAGTTCACGGATACCGATATTAAGTCCTGCCGCCAGATACCAGTTGTCCTGTCTCTTTTGCGGCAGTGGTTCCATCTCACATTTGTCTGCCTTATTATACACTATGATCTGCGGAATGTCACCTGCTCCCAGTTCTTTTAAGGTATCAGCAGTTACCTGCATCTGCTGTCTGTAATTTTCATCGCTGAAATCCACCACCTGGATCAGCAGATCCGCATACTTCACCTCTTCCAGTGTAGAGCGGAAGGCTTTTACCAGTCCGTGGGGCAGCTTGTTGATAAATCCAACCGTATCCGTCAGGAAAAAGGGCTTATTATGTCCGGTATCCACACTGCGGACACTGGTCTCCAGTGTAGCAAACAGCATATCCTTTTCCATGACCGTTTTATCCGGCAATTCGCCGAACTGCTCTACCATACGGTTCAGAATTGTAGACTTTCCCGCATTGGTATATCCTACCAGAGCCACCTGCGGGATGCGGGACTGCTGCCTCTTTTTCCGCTGCACCTCTCTGGTACGTCCCACATCTTCCAGTTCCTTTTTCAGTTCTGTGATACGATGCTCGATCTTACGCCTGTCCAGTTCCAGCTTTTTCTCACCGGTGCCTTTATTACTCATGCTGCCACTGGCACCGCCCTGTCTGCTCAGTGCATCATACATTCCTACCAGTCTCGGCAGCATATATTGCAGTCTGGCTGTCTCCACTTGTAATTTTGCCTCTCTTGTCTGGGCCCGGATGGCAAATATATCCAGGATCAGATTAGTCCGGTCGATGATCGGCAGTTCCAGTTCATTTCCCAGATTTCTTACCTGCGAAGGTGTCAGAGAATTATCAAACACAATCTCCTGTGCCCCGCATTCTTCCGCCAGCCTGCGCACCTCTGTCACTTTTCCGGTGCCGATATATAACGCTTTATTGACATGATCCATCCGTTGTACAATCTGACCGGCCACTTCTTTTTCCGCAGCTTCCGCCAGACTTGCCAGTTCCTCCATGGAACGCTCAAAATCCGGTTCTTCACCGACATCCACACCGACTAACAGTACCTTTACCGGTGCCTCCTGTATCTGTTCTTCCCTCATATAAAAATATATCCTTTATATTTACTATTTTGTCTCTAACTCAAACCAGAATTCCACGCCGTTGTTGTAATTGTTCACACCGAATTGCTGGTTCATGGATTCCATGATGGCCTTCACGATAGACAATCCCACACCGCTGCCTCCGTATTCTCTGGTTCTGGCCTTATCCACCTTGTAGAACTTCTCCCAGATATGGTGAATAGAGTCCTCCGGGATCGGTTTGCCTGTATTGAATACAGATACCCGTACTTTGCCGTCCTTTTGTTCCATTTTCACTTCGATGATCTTATCATCTTCACAATGATTGACCGCATTGGAGAAAAAGTTCATGAACACTTCTTCTATTTTAAATTCATCCGCCCACGCATAGATCGGCGGATACTCTTCCATCCGCACAGTGATCTCATGCTGTTTTGTCAGAATTGCCGCTGACTGGATATAATTTTTCACCAGCGCCGTAAGGTCGAACCGCTCCATGGCCACCACATCATTACCAAATTCCAGCTGGTTCAGGGTCAGAAGCTTTTTCACCATGTTGTTCATCTTCGCCGCTTCGTCCACGATGACATCACAATAGAACTGCCTGCTCTCGGGATCGTCATTGATCTCCTCCTGCAGCCCTTCCGCATAACCCTGAATCAGCGCAATGGGGGTCTTGAGTTCGTGGGATACATTGGCCAGAAATTCCTTGCGCATTTCGTCAATGGCTTCTTTTTTCTCCACGTCCCGTTGCAATTCATTGTTCGCTGTCTTCAGTTCCGAAATGGTTTTCTCCAGGGAATCGGACAACTTATTGATATTCTCTCCTAACAGATCGATCTCATTATGTGCCTTCCCCTGATATTTTGCCTCAAAATCCAGCTGTACCATCCGTTCCGAAATATTATTCAGTTCCAGGATCGGCTTGGTCACACTTCGGGAGACGAACCAGATAATAATACCACCCGCCATTGCTCCCAGACATCCTGCAAGGGCATAGAAGCGGTTGGCGATCTTTGCACTCTCCTGAATACTGGAAAGAGGTGTCTGCATAATAAAAGAAATGCCGGTATTCAGTCTTCCGTAGATTTCCAGATATTCCTTGTCCTCCTGTCCGGTTCTCTGGATCACATAGTCATCGCCGTTCTCGATCACCCTCTGGTCATTGAAAGGTATGCTGAGTCCAAATACATAACCGATCAGGCGGTTTTCCAGTCTCTCACCGCCGTTGATGGACACATATTTCATATTGGAATTCACATCCATAACGCATACCGTCATGTTGTAGCTTCTGCACACATCATCCAGTTCTCTGGCAAATTCTTCCGTGTCATAGCTGTCGCTCTCCGCTGCCTGCTTGATGGTTCCGTAAGCATCATGAATAACATCCAGTTTGCTCTGCATATAGACTTTTCCCAGAAATAAATAGTTGATCATCAGGCACAGCAGGATCGTACCGATCATCAGGCCGATAAAGATCCAGGCAAACTGTCCCCTGATAGAATGTACTTTTCTCTTTTGTTGTTTATTCCGCTGTTTCATCCATCTTGTACCCCATGCCCCATATGGTCTTTATGAGATTGCCTTCCTCGCCCAGTTTGCTGCGCAGTTTTTTCACATGTGTGTCTATGGTACGGGCATCCCCAAAATAATCATAGTTCCACACATTGTTCAGGATCTTTTCTCTGGACAGGGCAATGCCTTTATTTTCCATAAAATAGGTCAGGAGTTCAAATTCCTTGTAACTTAGATCCACATCTTTTCCATCAATGATCACGCGGTGTGCCGCCTTATCCACGGTAATGCCGCCGCAGGTCAGAGCCTCTTCCTGTCCCAGCTGATTTGTTCTGCGCAGGATTGCTTCCACTCGGGCCACCAGAATCTTGGGACTGAAGGGCTTGGAAATATACTCGTCCACTCCCAGCTGAAATCCCTGCAGTTCGTCTCTCTCATCTCCGCGGGCTGTCAGCATGATGATCGGTACTTTGGAGTTCACCCGGATCTCCCGGCACACCTGCCATCCGTCCATCTTCGGCATCATCACATCCAGAATGATCAATGCGATATCTTTTTCTTTATAAAAAATATCCAGTGCTTCCTCACCGTCACCGGCTTCCAGCACATCAAAATTGCTCTTCACCAGGAAATCCCGGACCAGCTTACGCATTCTGCTCTCATCATCTACTACCAGTACTTTCAGTCTGTCCATACACCCTCACCCTCCTATCTTGAGATAGTAACTATTCAGCCCCATTCGCAAAATCACCTCTTCGAGGCTTTCCTGAATACTTACACTATAACGTGTAAATATGTCAATTTTGTGAAACTTCGGTCTCTATATGTAATTCTCTTTCCTTTTCCCGTACCGTCTGCTCCCTCTGGGTCAGTTCCTGCTCCCAGGTGGCATATTTGTTCTGCAGATTTCTTTCATAATTCAGGACATTGGGCTGATCGGAATTCAGCGTGATGATAAACATTGCAATAATTGCAATGACCATCACAATATTCATAATAAGAGACAGCCGGAACGTCGTATTTTTATTTTCTTCCGGTGCCGGTTTGATTCTTCTTCTGGCAGGAGACGTTTTTTCCCTGGTGTCCGCAAAGTTCGTCCACAGAGGGATCGGCGGAATCTCTTCTCCCAACAGATCCTGCTCTGCTTTCAGTTCTCCCTGCAATTCCCTGAGGTATTCCAAACCTACCGGAGTGCGGAACACCCTGTCATCCAATGCTTTTTTATAAATAACCAGTACGGACTCCAGATTTGTCCGATCGATCCGCTTATCCAGATAAGCAATCTTCTGTCTCTCCTGCTCTGCCAGTCTGGCATCTTTCTCTGAATAGAATGCAAATCCGGACACTACATGATCCGTCCGGTTTTGCTGCTCCTGTTCTTTCTGTACATCCATTACTGGTTTTCCTCCGCGCTTCCTGCTGCAGCATTCTGCAATAAAATATGTTCTCCCTGTACCAGCGGGTAATGGACAGGACGATCACTGTCCAGATTCTCCCGGTACATATCTACTGCAGTAATCTGATGATTTTCATAGGTCGTATAATAGTAAATTCCTCTGTCTGCATTGCAGCAGGAAGTGTAGATAGTGATCTCATACTCCCCTTTGTCCAGCTGACAGCATCCTCTGGTCTGATCCACGCTCCCCAGAATATGGAAAAACTGGCTGACGCTCTCCGACTCAGACAATCCTGACAGGGAATTCATCTTCGTGAATGCCACCCGTACAAAACGGGATGCAGAAGACAGATCCCCGGGCAGTCCCATGGCTCCCATGCCTCTGCTGTACGGCTTCAGCTTCAGATCTGCGGAAAAACGGTTTGTCGGTGATTCGGAAGACAGGGACATATAATCGTTCAAACGAAACATCTGGATTGGAAACGGGGGATTGTTCGTCAATACTCCCACCGGGTTGTCATAGATCTTCAGTCCCTCCTGCACAGACTCGATCGTAATGGCCTCTTCCTTGTCTGCCAGAATCCAGTGCAGTGGAGAAACCGGATATTTTTCATTAAAGGGCGTATCCACCAGATTGATATGGGATAACAATACTCTGGCTTCCTGCACATTGGCACACTGCCCCAGAATCCAGGGGATGAACTCAAACTGGGCGATGTTGTCCTTACCTGTCTGCACTTTGCTGTATACTGCATTTCCCGGGAAATTCAGTCCCGCCATGCCGAGTCCTTTCTCATTCACTGCATCATAGTACAAAGGATAATCCCCTGCCATATGAGCAATGCCGATCATGGCATAATGCTCCGTCAGGGCATTCTGATGCCGTAGCGGAAAAGGATAATTGCGTGGTGTTACCGTTACCTCTTCCCCATAGTTAAATTCATAATCAAAAGTTCTGCCGAAATAAAAATCCTGTGATCTATAAGTTGCCGCTGTACACATAACATATACTCCTTTGTTCTGATTCAAATAGATATAGAAACTAGTCTTAGTCTATAGCATTTGCAGAATGTTTGCAAGTATACGAAAACTGTTGACGCAAATATGCCATTGCGATAACATAAAGACCCAAAAAGAGTACTACTGTACAGCAACGGTTCGCCTCAGTTAATGGTTTCTATAAAAGCGACCTATTCCTTGGCAGGGGCGGTTGCTTTTTAATGCTTTCGTTTCTATCATTTATGTACCTTTCGTTAAATTTCCCATTCGTATCACCTCCGATAATACTGGAAGTTCTCAAAATGTTTCCATTCCGGCGAAAGGCGAACCGCTTACCGTTTTGGCAACACCTATATTTATTATAAAGTATCGTAGGGCGTTTTCCTATGAATTTCTGCGGAATGGGCATCCAAAATTTGAGGTATCGAAATTGGCTATTTTTGCAGAATAGATTTTTGTATATTTTTACCAAAGGCCAAATTACTGATATTTTCAGATTATTTAGGGCAAAAAGGTCCCGCCGGAGAAATCCGGTGGAACCTTTTATGTTAGTTTTTACACAACTAATTGTAATTCTATTTGTGACAGATCTGTGGTTAAGATTACTGTAACAGAGACAGTACACCCTGATTGGACTGGTTAGCCTGTGCCAGCATAGCCTGTCCTGCCTGAGCCAGAATGTTGTTGTTAGAGTACTTAACCATCTCAGTAGCCATATCGGTATCACGGATCTGGCTTTCTGCACTGGTGGTATTCTCTACTACGTTATCCAGGTTGTTGATGGTGTGCTCAAGTCTGTTCTGAACAGCACCAAGTGCAGAACGCTGGGTGGATACCTTCTGAATAGCTTCCTTGATTGTTTCAACCGCATTCTTGGCATTAGTATCATCTGCGCCATCAACTTTCAAATTCTGAACACCAAGTCTTTCTGCGCTCATCGCATCAATATCTACAGAAATCTGATTGTTATCTGTTGCATCTGCACCAACATGAAGCTTCAAAGTTAATGCTCCGGCATCATACTTCTTATTAGTATCTACCAGTTTTTCTACATCATCCTGAGTTGCAGCCTGACCATTAATATAAAGTCCTGAATTTGCCTTGAGTTTTCCATCATTATCAATGTAATTACTTAATCCGTTTGCTGCAATTTTATTGCCATCCTTGTCTGTAAATTGAGTAATTCCCTTAGTAGATACAGTTGCAACGTCTGCAACCTTGTCGCCTGCCAGTATTCCTTTTTTAATACTTGCATAGTATTTTGTAATATCATCTACCAAAGCACCTGCCGCAAATGCATTACCATCCTTATCATAAACAGTTACTCCAGTCTTTACTTTATCATACTGAGTTGTGGTAGGATTTGCCTTTTCCGCAGCTTCATAAAGACCATCTTGACCTTTAGTAAGTGTATAATATTTCACGTTACCCGTTGCATCCTTTTCAGTACCCTTTGCAGACACAAAGTTTCCCTCACCGTCTTTGGTGTATACATCATCAGTAATAACATTTACTTTTGCAGTATCTGCATAGGTATCATGATCAGCTGCCGCAATCTTCTGTCCGACCTGCACACCATCTTTACTGGTATAGTAATCATAAGTTGCAATATCAACCTTGTCTTTGTAGGAACCTTTTGCCAGAGTCTGAACCTTGCCATCCTTTACATAGAAAAGATCCTGTGTGGTAACGTCTCCCTCTTTATACTGGAAATTTGTATCCTTAGCTGCTCCGGTATCACCCTTCAACAGATAGGTCTCATTGAACTTGGTGGTCTCAGCAACACGATCAATTTCAGTGGTCAGCTGATCTACTTCATTCTGGATATAAGTTCTGTCATTCTCAGACATAGTTCCGTTAGCTGCCTTTACAGCCAGCTCGTTCATTCTCTGTAGCATATCCTGAACTTCGTTCAGGGCGCCTTCAGCGGTCTGTACTGCACTGATACCATCCTGTGCGTTCAGGGAAGCCTGTGTCAGACCTCTGATCTGCTTTCTCATCTTCTCACTGATGGACAGGCCTGCTGCGTCATCTGCTGCACGGTTGATCTTGTATCCGGAAGACAGCTTCTCGGTGGACTTTGCCTGGGATGCTGTGGTTAAGCCTAACATTCTGTTAGAGTTCATTGCTGTTAAGTTGTGTTGTACTACCATAATAATTTACCTCCATGTGTAAAAAGTGTTGCAGATACATCCGTTTATCTGCGTTGCGTGGTTAATGAGTTACCTGCGGCCCTAGGATTCCGCATAGTTAGCATCTTTGGTTCCACCTATTCCCTGTTACTTGTTCTGCACAATAACGACATTGGATTTTTTCTTTCTGGCTGCGCCTTCCGGATTCTTATAGTACTTCGGGATCGTCGCCAGAAGCTCCGGATCCTGGATCCGTTTCTCGATAGCCTTGCTTCGTACGATATTCACATTCTTGGGGGCGTCGATCATGATACGTGTCTGTCCTCCGCTGCTTCCCAAAAATACAATTTTTACATCGTCTCCTATCATCAGAAACTCTTCATCTCTTACCGATAATCTCAGCATGGCAATTCCTCCTTGAATCTGTTATTTCCTTATACGTTGCTGTTTTGGAAATAGTTATCGTGATTAGTAACATATGTATAAGTGTGTTACCTTTTTGAGATCATCAGATTTGAATTTCTTGAAAGATTTTGTCCCTGTCTTCCTGTTCTATTCCCAGATAGCGTTTTGTTACTTCATAGGACGAGTGATTATAGATACTTACAAGCAGTGCCGGAGAGACTCCCTGCCGCCATGCCTGATAACCGAAAGTCTTTCGTAGCGAATGGCAGCAGATCACCCCGGGGATTTGATAATAATTCACCGCTGCTTTTACGATTCGAAATGCCTGCACTCTGCTGATAGGCTCTCTTTTATTCGAATGTGAAAATAGATAATCCTCCGGGAGTGGTTGGCGTCCCTGTTCAATTAACTGTCTGTGATACGTCTGAAGTGTCTGCACGATGTTTTGATTGATATAGATACTGGAATGCTTTCCGGTCTTTTGCTCCACAAGGCAGATATGCTCACTATATTTATCCCATTCGAATAAATAAACATCCCGCCAGCGTAATCCCAACAGATCAGAGATTCGTAACGCCGTATTTAACCCCAGAATAACCAAAAGCTGATTTCTTGCATTGGGACGAACTTCCCGATAATACCGTTTTAAATTTTCCAGATCCTTGTGGTTTCGAATTGGTTGTGCTGTGTTCATGATTTTTCCTCCTGAATTTTTATACCTGTTATGGTTCCAATATTGTATCTACTTATAGTATCATTCTCCGCAGGTTATCAAATTATCCGATGATTTTTTTTACTTGCATTTAGGTGCAGAATATGCTATTGTATTTGCACAGAAATTTTTCTGATATCAAAATCAATTCTTAGTTATTTCAAATATGATTTGTCCGGGTACTTCACCACTGATTTCACTGAAAAAACGGTAAGATGATGTTTTTTGCATGGGAAATTATACGCTTGAGGCTTATTTATTAAGCTTTTATTTTGCTGACAGGATAGCTGCCTGAACAAATACTGCAATGGGAGTGATGTCTGATACTTGCTTATCATTGTAATAAGCATAAATTTACAAATATAAGATTGTTCCTAATTTAGTAACGTGATAAT
>ERZ1027269.643-NODE-643-length-12685-cov-5.663579_pt1 | contig 12685 bp, 10 predicted proteins | sample MGYA00519471_ERZ1027269 | MGnify/ENA primary metagenome ERZ1027269 (study PRJEB26926, sample SAMN06164687) | human gut metagenome | biome: ENVO:00009003; feature: ENVO:2100002; material: ENVO:00002003 | host: Homo sapiens | place: USA | collected 2012 ...
CCGACCGTTACCGCCTCCCCGGAACCGTCCACAGAAGAGACCCCGGCTTCCACCGAGGAGTTCGAACGAGTGGCCAACCCTTATGCCGACAGTTTTCTTGCCAACAAAGATATGGCGGCCTGGCTACAGATTCCGGGCACCAATATCGATTATCCGGTAATGTGGACTCCGGAAGATGAGACCTATTATCTCTACCGTGCTTTTGACGGCAGCGAAAATAAAAACGGCTGTCTGCTCCTTGACGATGAGAGCTGTGTAGATCCTCTGACCACGAATCTTATCATTCACGGTCACAATATGAAATCCGGTGCCATGTTTGGCAATCTGACCGATTACGAGAATCAGGATTTCTATAAGGAACACAAAAACATTATCCTCTATACCGAAGAGTGTCAGCGCAATTACGAGATCATTGCTGTCTTTCGCTCCCAGGTCTACCGGAAAACAGATCAGGTATTTAAGTTCTACAAATTTTTCCAGGCGGATACGCAGGAAGAATTTGATGACTTTTATAACAATATCAAGCAGTTATCCCAGTATGACACCGGTGTCACCGCAGAGTTCGGAGATCATTTTCTGACACTGTCCACCTGCGTATACCATGTAGAGCAGGGCCGGTTCGTAGTCGTTGCCAAAGAAGTGGAACCCGGTGATCACTACCTTCCCATACAGGAATAACTCACAGACAATCAGGAGGTTTTCTTATGAAGAGACTTAAAAAATTTGTCACACTGTTCACGCTGGCTGCCGTATGCTTTGCTATTCCCGGTCTGGGAAAGATCACTGTAAAGGCTGCGGAGCCCACCACCTATGTTCTGAACTATTCCGACAGCAGTTCCGAGTGGAGATACAAGGAAGCATCCAGCTGGTCCGCAGAAGTTCAGGACCGCGAGTTGTATTATCTGCAGCAGAATATCAAAGACGGTGACTATATTGTCATCGACAACGATGTGGAGAACAATGCCCTGGCTCTCAAGGTTTCTGTCCGTCTGGGCAACCTAACCTTCAAGAATACTGTTGGTGTTCCCGTAGTCTATGCCAACGGCTATGACAGTGTCTATTTCCTGAGCGGTACCTCCGGTGCTGTCAACGGTGATGTATCTCATGCCTATGTATATGGCGATGCCAAGGCAAATTTCAACAGCAATGTAGACACTCTGGAAATGATCGGCCTGACAGATGATAAATCCAATAATCTGCATGCCACCATCAACGGTGTCGGTACCGTCAATCATCTGATTGCCAAAGACAACCGTGACCAGAGCGTTTTCTATGAGGCCTACAGTTTCGCCGCAGGTAAGCTGGCCATTGAAGACGGATCCCTGAAGACCGAAGCAAAGTATTACAGCACCACCGCTCCCGCTCCCGCTGCTGCCGCAGAAGCAGCTCCTGCAGCTACCGAGCAGCCCACACAGACCACAGCTCCTGCACAGGCCACACAGAACAGTACTTCTTCCGAATATGACAACGTTCCAAAGACCGGTGAAAATTCTGCAATGTTCTGGCTTCTGGGTGCCGCAGTTGTATGCATGGCCGGAGGCTATACCATCCGCAGAAAGAACGTACAGGAAGCGGAATAAAGTTTTCGGCAGCAATAAAGCCCAGTCCCTTGCGGGACCGGGCTTTTACTATTTTATTCTGTTCCTACTGCAGATAGGCATTGATCAGTTCCCAGGCTGCCTGTGTTCCGTAACCTAGTCTCCATACCGCCACACCACCAATATTCTTGGTAGCCATCATGTTCAGCTTCACTGCGATGGATTCCGCATCTTCCAGCCAGATCTGATAGGTGGCATTTCCGGAGGTCCATTCTGCATAATTCTGACAGGTCTCCTCATCCCACTCTGCCGTCACACCGGCTCTGTTCATGAAGTCTGCCTCGTTGTTCATGGTAATATATTCATCCGTCACATCCGTGCCTTCGGTCTTCCACAGGATCGTGTAGAACGGAAGGGCATTGACTACCTTGTTTGCAGGCACCTCCTGCAATGTTCTGTCCAGACCGCCGGATACATAGCTGATGCTTGCCACGCTTCCGGGATCCTTGCTTCCGTGCCAGTGTTCGTCATATCCCATGATAATGACATAGTCTGCAACCTGTCCCTGGATATCCAGACGGTAATAATCATTGAAATTAAACGGTACATAGTTGGCAATGGACAATACCAGTCCCCTGTTGCGGCACTGAATGGAAAGTTCTCGTATAAATTCCACATAATGCGGTCCGCAGTCACTGCTCAGCTGCTCGAAGTCCACATTGATGCCGTCCAGTCCCAGGCTGACTGCTGCATCTGTCACATTCCGCACAAAGTTCTGCCGGCTGGTGGTGGAGGACAGCATATTCAGAGTACTGATGGCCGTTCCGGTCTCATTGGCGTAATTAAAATTATCCACCACGCCCCATACCTGTAAGCCCATATTGTGGGCCGTGGTTACATAATTCGCTGTTCCGAAGTTCCGGATACTTCCGTTCTCATCCGTCAGACTGAACCAGGTCGGTGCAATGACATTCATACCCTTCGTACCGGACACCATGGAGTACAGAGTGTCATTACCGCCTGCACCGCCGATAGAATGCCAGCCCAGGCAGATCTTGCTGTCAGAAGTCAGGGCAGTATATTCCGGCTCCTGATAATCCGTCACCGGAGTTTCAGTCTCTTCCGTAATATCTCCCAGACGCTTGTTCTCCACATATCCGATCACGGAATCCGCTGTCTTCACCTTGCTCCAGGTCTCCATCTGCTCCAGAATCTCCAGGGTATCTCCCTTCGCTGCCTGCGTGAGGATCGGGCTCTTCACACCGCCCCGCAGACGCACCGCCGTATCCTTTTTCAGCTGTGCCACCTGTCTGGTCCCCCATTCGGTGTAGACCTGCACATGTCTGTCATAACAATCATAGGAATAATTTGTGAACAGCTTCACATAATCCGCCGCCACATATACGGTATCCCCTTCCACGAAACTGATCACATATCCGGCATCCTGTGTGCCTTCTGTTGTCGTATAGGAAGTCTCGCCGAAAGTCGTACGGATCACTTCTGTCGGATTGGCGTACAACAACAGTTTTTCCGTCATATCCGCATAAAACACTTCGTTCATATATTTATGGACAGTTGCCAGATCAAAATAGCATACGCCATCTCTGATCAGTGCCTGTTCTTCTACCATTTCGTCCTGTAAAATAATGGCACTTCTGTCACTCTCTGACACCTGATAAAATTCGTTCCAGTCTGCCTCTTCTTTGCTGTAGGAATATTTATCCAACAGCACCTTTCCCAGTGCTCCGCCCGCGATCACAAGGATCAGCAGGATTGCTATGATCACCGGTAGTATTCTTTTCTTCATATGTGCTCCCATCCGCAGGCTGCCGCCTGCACCATTCTTGCCTTTTCTTCCGTTCCGTCTTCTATCGGCAGAACAGTTTTATTCTATCACAATTCCTCTATATAATACAAGGAACAATAGAGACAGATCCTGCACTGCGGGATACAGCCAGAGAGGCAATCCCGTTTTGCATCCCCGCAGCGCATTCTCTGTTTCAAAGTATTACCCGGGCAAGAGCTGACACCCTTTAACGCAGATCCACCTTATCCAGCCGGACCTGGCTGATTTTGCCCTGTTCTCCCAATATATAGTCTGCCATATACGGGCTTTCTTCCCTGACGGCATACGCTGCCGCCTGCGACGGTGAGACCTTTTCTCCGTCGACATACAATTCTGTGCCGTTTTTCTGAAGCTTTTGAAAATATTTTTCCACCTTTCTCCTGGGAAACTTCTTCCCGGGAGTCACAGCTTCCCGGTCCTCCACAGACACCTCCCGTCCGCAGCATATTTTACCAAAAGGATTCGTGAAACACTTTAAAATAACGCTGCTTTTTCCGCTAGTACATATAAGCGTAACTATTCAGAACACTATTCGCAATATAAATCATGTCAAATGTTCTTACGAATGCAAGCATTCGACGTACCTATTGACACGATTTGCGTGGCTCTGAATAGTTACTTATAAATGCCTCTGACAGTACTTGTAGTAATTTGTGTGAAAATGTTGGAATTATGTTCGTGAAAATTATCTGTTGAAATATTATGACCAGACACGTATATGCCTGTAAGACATCTCCATACTATATTTTACAGATCAGCATAACCTATCCTTCCCAAATACATTAACAGCCATCTGCATCATAAAATAAAAAAGGGGATGAACTGGAACGAATCGTTCCCTGGTAAATCAACAAGAAAAAATGGAAAACTGCCGACCTCCTCTCCGTACCGGAGTATCAGAGGCATCTATAGGTCGGATTATACACTGCAGCCTGCTATTTGACAAGATGTTTTATTAAATTTTTTTAAACTGTGAATAGCTTCTATTGACTAAAATATAGGGAAAGTATAAGCTATATACCATACCAATGCGAAAGCAGAAAGGAAGTGTTGTCGCATGAAAATAGAAAAAGTAAATGAAAATCAGATTCGCTGCACCCTGACCCGTGAGGATCTCGCCAGCCGCGAATTAAAAATAAGTGAACTTGCCTACGGCACAGAAAAAGCTAAATCTCTGTTCCGTGATATGATGCAGCAGGCCAATTTTGAATTTGGCTTCGAAGCAGAGGATATTCCCCTGATGATTGAAGCCATCCCTCTGAATGCGGATTGTATCGTACTGATCATTACCAAAGTGGAAGATCCGGAAGAACTGGACACCCGTTTTTCCCGCTTTGCACCTTCCGTTACGGAAGACAGTGATGATGACAGTGATGAGAGCACGGCAGACGAGGTTCTGGATCTGTTCCGCCGTATCCAAAATGAGGAGGCTGCAGCCGAGACTCCCGCCGCTCCCGCTCCCGAGGAAAACGATGCTGTCAGATCCCGCCTGTTCCGTATGGATACTCTGAATCAGGTAATCAACGCTGCCGTCGTGGCTGCCGGTCATTATCATGGGTTCAGCACTCTGTATCACGAAGAGGGTACGGACGGGTATTATCTGATCCTGACGCAGGGCGAAGAAGATCGCGAGGTCTTCGACCGTGTCTGCAATGTCATCTCTGAATACGGTATTCCCAAGCGTTCCACACCGGCAAGCCTTACTTTTCTTGAGGAACATTGTTCCACACTGATCGCCGAACATGCTTTACAGCGTCTTTCTAATACTTCAATGTAACAACAGATCATAACATTCAGGAGAGTTCCCACTCTGTGGGGACTTTCTTATTTTTATGGTTGTTTTATACCTGTCTCTCCCAGCGAGAGTCTGTAGAAAAGAAGCTGGGAAACGCGTAACTTGAAAATATAGTCTTATTCGCATATAATAAAATTTAATACATGAATTGCTCCGTTGCAATGTAGCTTACGCAATTCCATACACATTCGGAATTACAAAGGGTCAAAACGCCGGTTACAGTGGAAAGGATGTACACGATATGATTTCCGACGAAGAATTATACCGACAATATTTAAGCGGCGATGAAACAGGGCTGGAAGAATTGATAAGAAAATACGACAATCCACTGACCTTATACATCAACGGCTATCTGCATGACATTCACGAGGCGGAGGACCTGATGATAGAAGTATTTTCCTACCTGTTCGCCAAAAGGCCCCATATCCGGGATGGCGGATTCAGGGCTTACCTGTATAAAGCTGCGCGCCATTTAGCTTTGCGCCATAAAAGCATCCGGCGACATCACTTCTGTCTTGATGATCTGACCAAAGAGCCGGAAGGTGGGAAACTGGTGGATGAGGTGATCCGGACAAAAGAACGGAATCAGATCCTGCATTTATGCATGGGTGAACTGCATCCGGATTACAGAGAAGCTCTTTATCTGACCTATTTTGAGGGTATGAGTTACCGGCAGGTCGCTGAAGTTATGGGAAAAAGCGTGAAGCAGATCACTAATATAATGTACCGGGGAAAAGAGCGTCTGCGGGGATTATTGGAACGGGAGGGAATAACAAATGCGGAGTCATGAGGAACGGATCGCAGAAGTCCGACGAAGAATTACGGAAAAAGAACGACAAAAAAAACGAAAACAGCGGCGGATCGTTGCTATTTCCTGCATAGCGGCATGCCTTGCTGTGATCTTCGGGGCTTCCTTTGTCATGTCCGGGATTTCCGGGCAAATGGTGCCGGGGATCTCCTCCGGATATGAAACGGCGGCAACGATCCTCGGCGGAGGTGCCGCACCTGAATATATCATAATAGGGGTGCTTTCATTTCTTCTCGGCGTATGCGTGACGATCCTGTGTTTTCGTGTCCATCTGCTGGACAAAGAAGATCAGGCAGAGCAGAGGGGGGACCGCGCCAATGGAATTGATCATTAATCTTTTGCAATTTTTCGTCACCCTGCTGGGCTTCTGTCTGAGCGGCATTCGTTATCTGAGGCATCGGACACTGTCATATTTTCTGCTGATTTGCTTTTATGGCTGTTTCGCACTGGGCTCCCTGTACTGGACATTGTATCTGTTATTGTTTTCCGAAACACCACGGATCTTTTATGTATCGGAATTCGGCTGGGTCTCTAGCGTTATTTTTCTCTATCTCCTACAATATACTCTCTCCTCCCCGGAGGAAAGAAGCTTTTCCTGTCGGAAATCCCTGTTGGCTCCACTGATCGGAGTTCCGTTGTGCGCATTTTACTGTACCTTTGGTGACATTCTCTCCAACCTGCTCTGGTGCGGCATGATGATCCTTGTCTCCTATCGTTCCATCCATGGTCTTGTCTACGCAGAGACACAGACGGGAAAAGGACGGAACCTGCGGTATTTTCACATCGGAATCCTCTGCTATGTTGCGACAGAATACGCTCTGTGGACCTCCGGCTGCTTCTGGCCGGACGACTCTATCTTCAGTCCCTATTGTTGGTGTGATCTTCTGCTGACGTTCTGCCTTTTCGGGCTGCTGCCTGCCACAGGAAAGGCGGTGCGGACATGACCTATATTGAAAATGTATTTATCTGTATGGCCTCACCCCTGTTGATCGCCGCCCTGTGCATGGGTAGGCGGCAGGCTAAATTCTTTCTGTGCTGTCTTGCAGGAATGGGGGCATGCCTGCTCTCTGCTTACATCAATACCTTCTTTGCCGCTCTTTACGCAGCGGATACGATTGCCGCCACCGCAGAGATCGCACCTGTGGTAGAAGAAGTGATGAAACTCCTGCCGCTGCTCTTTTATCTTCTTGTATTTGAGCCTGAACCGGTGCCGATAAAAAATGCTGCCATCATCGTTGCACTTTCTTTTGCCACCTTTGAGAATGTCTGCTATCTGATTCAAAACGGAGCCGGACATTTTTCCTTTATCTTTTTCCGGGGCATTGGAACGGGTGCCATGCATGTGATCTGTGGTGCCATCGTCGGCGGTGGGCTGGCGTATGTATGGCAGCGCACCTGGCTGAAGATCGCCGGAACCTGCGGTCTGCTCGGGGCAGCCATCACTTTTCATGCAATTTATAATCTTCTGATCGCCTATGGCGGTGCGATACAGTATATCGCATACATTCTGCCTGTGCTGATCCTGACGGTGGGAAAACTGATTGTCCGCCTGCCCCAGAGTCACAACTGAATCCTGTCTTTTGCGGAGCTGCTGTCGGCAGCTCCTGTTTTTTTCAAAAAATCGTTGAATGAATTTTAAAAATCTGATTTGGGTATAGAAACCATAAGTTAGTCATGCAATGGTATACTGAATAGGTATCCTCCTGCAGAAGGAGGTCCTATGCCGAAAGAAGAAAGGAAAAAGGGGACACATTTAACTTGGGATGACAGGCATGAAATTCAGAAGGGACTGAAAGAACATCGTACCTTTAAAGAGATTGCATACATTATAGGCTGTTCACCTGATACGGTTTCCAAGGAAATACGCAGGCATCGTTATCATAAGTTGCGAAACAGGGATGGCATACTTCATGCAAGTCCCAACCGGTGTAAATACCGAAATAGCTGCAGGCGTTGGGATGTGTGTAAAAAGAAGAAGGGACATAAGTGCAGAATTCCATGCCGGGAGTGTATCAGCTGCAATAAGCTGTGTCCTGACTTTGTGGATGCACCATGCCCAATAGAACACAAGGCGCCTTATGTGTGCAATAACTGCCCCAAGTCCATCAGCTGTCTGTTTGATAAGTACCTGTATAACGCTGATTATGCCCATAAGGAGTACTGTGAAACGCTTAGGAAATCCAGACAGGGAATAGACATGACCAGAGATGAACTGGCAGCATTGGACAGTCTTGTGAGCCCGCTGATCAGGAAAGGACAGCCCCTGGCACATATCCTGGCGCATCATGCAGAAGAGATTCCCTGTGGGGAACGAACGCTTTATAAGTATATCAGTGCCGGCTATCTGACCGCAAGAAATCTGGATATGCGGAGAGCGGTAAGATATCGAAAAAGAGTGAGAAGCGTTCCAACTCCAAAAATCAGCTATCGTAAAAAAGAAGGACATCATTATTCAGACTATCTTGATTTTATTGCGAAAAACGAAGGCATACGAGTGGTACAGATGGACACAGTGGAAGGAAATAAAGGCGGGAAATTACTTCATACGCTGTTATGGCCGGAAAACAATCTGATGCTGGCATTTCTGATTGAAACCAAAGAAATGAAGAATACCGTAGCTACTTTTGACTGGTTGGAAGAGACGTTGGGAAGTGAAATGTTTCGGGAACTGTTTCCTGTAATACTGACAGATAATGGATGTGAGTTTGCAGATCCGGAGTTGTTTGAAAAAGGACATGACGGAAAGAAGCGTACCAGAGTGTTTTATTGTGAATCGAGACATTCTGAGCAAAAGGGAGAACTGGAAAAGAATCATGAGTACATAAGATATGTACTGCCAAAGGGAAGTTCGTTTGATGGATTGAACCAGGAGCAGGTGTTACGTATGGTAAATCACATCAATAATACAACAAGGCCTAAACTTCATGGTTCGACACCCATGAAGAAGGCCCTGAAGTCATTTGACAAAAATGCAATGGAAAAGCTTGGACTGGAGATCATCCCACCCGATGAAATCTGTCTGAAGCCTGAACTATTGAAATAAATAAAACAGGCAGGAGGATACAGAAAAGAATAAACAGTTGATGGCAACCAGAAGTTACTCGTGCAAAAGACTTTTGGAGGCTTCCTTTAGTGTACCCTAAAATCCATTCATTTTTAATTATTATAGGTCAGAAAGGGATGAAAAACAACCTGAAAATGGCAAGAAACAGGGCAAAGCAGAAGTTAGTCGTGCAATTCTTTTTCTGAAGCGTGGCAGTAGAAGTTACTAATGCAATCAACCTTTTTCAAAAAATTTGATTTTCAGGTGAGAGTTTTTTCGCTTTTTTGTACCTAATTAGATGAAGGGCATATGTATTTTATGACTTTACTTTCCGAAGGGAGGTTTTCAACAATATGTATGATACAGAAAAACGGGTCGAACTTGTGAAAAAACGGGTGCATGAAAAATATCGCCGGAAGATGCGCCGCGGGATCTGCCGGCTGTCTGCCCTGTGCGCAGCATTGTCTGCGTTCCTTGTGGGAACGGTGCACACAGTAGCCGGCCAGACGCAGATCACCGCCCGGGGAATGTACGGTTCTATCCTGCTGCATGAAGACGCCGGCGGTTATGTGCTGGTGGGGGTAATTTCTTTCGCCACGGCGGTCATGATCACAGTACTGTGTATCAGACTCCGGGAAAGAGAACACCGCGGACAAGGCACGGGAAAAGGAAACACATCACAACAAGGGGAGGGAAAAAATAAATGAAAAAACAAAGAAGACGGATCTATGCAGCGCTGCTTTGCAGTTCCATGGTACTTTCTCTGGTCTCAACGCCGGTATCGGCAGCAGAAACCGAACAGATGCTGAATCCCAAGACAACCACAGAGGAGTTGGGTTCTCTGGAAAGTATATCGGGAAATGAAGCTGCAGCAGTTCCGAACGGACTGTACGCAGCACTGCCGGTCGCAAACGGTGTGAAGGAAGTGGCGACAGCGGAGGAACTGACGGCCGCACTGGAAAACAGAGCAAATGACACTGTCAAGTTGATGGCAAATATTACCATCAACACCACGCTGACAATTAACCGCACTGTGACGCTGGATTTGAACGGTAATGTACTGGAAATGACCGGCGGCGTCAGCGTAATCAAGGTAGAGTCGGACGGCGATCTGACAATCCAGGACAGCAACACATCCACACCACACAACTTTAACCCGTCCTGTAAAGATTTGGCCTGGCACATTGACATGTGGAAGCTGGACGATAGCGGCTCGGAAACCGTCTTCGGTGGGGTTATTACGGGCGGTGGCGGTGATCTTGTCCACTGTGATGGCGGCGGCGGTGTGCTTGTTAATGCCGGCGGTACACTGACCATGACCGGTGGCAGCATCGTCGGATGCTCGGCAGTTGGTCAAGGCGGCGGTGTACGCCTTGCCTATGACTCTGCCATCGGCAAGAGCAGCACATTCACCATGAAGGGCGGAAGTATTATCGGCTGCGCTGCAAAAAACGGCGGCGGTGTGTCTGTCTCCCCGGGGTGCACATTCACCATGGGTTCCGGCTCTGAGATCCGCAACTGCAACGCACAATCCGGGGGTGGTGGTGTGGGCATCAGCGCCCTGTGGAATTCAAATATCACCGGCCGCTTTATCATGAACGGCGGAACGATCCGTACATGCACAGGATTATACAGCGGCGGTGTGGACAACTCTGGATCCTTTATTATGTCAGGCGGTACGATTAAAGCCAGCATCAGCACCACCACCCAATATGCTTCAAGCGGCGGGGTGAGGAATGATAATCAGTTCACCATGACAGGGGGCACGATCGGTGATCCTAATAATCCGAATGATGCAAGCTCTGTATACAATACTTCCTCTCAGAAAGTTATTCTTACTATACGCGACAATGCAAAAATCTACACAAATGTAACAAACGTTGGCATCCTGAATGCTGACGGCGGCGAAATAGCCGGCACAATGACGAACGATACCAACAGGTACGGCACCGGCACGATCACCGGCAGTGAGGGTGCCGGCAGCACTGAGTTCCATGGCAAAGTGACCAACACCGGCACCATCCGGAAGGGCACATTCACGAATGAGGTCATAAATGAGAGCAGCGGTACCATTAACGGCGGCACATTTACCGGCACAGTTGAGAACAAGGACGGAACAATTTCAGGCGGTGATTTCAGCAAAGCCACCCTGAACGGTATGCTCGTGATCACCTTTGACCCGGACAATGAAGATCAGAGCATCACCCAGAAAGTGAATTGGAGTAAGGACGGAGCGACACTCACCGCACCGGATCCCGTTCCCACCAAAGAGGGGCATGGTATTGAAGGCTGGTATTATGATAACAACGGTACGGAAACAAAATGGAACTTTGACACGGATACAGTCAAATGCACTATGACCCTCAAGGCAAAATGGGAACTCTCCACCTATTCCGTAACGCTGCAGACGGACGGCGGTACGATTGCCAGCGGAAAAGAAGTAACCGGCTACACTTACGGCACCGGGGCAGTTCTTCCTACCACCAATGATATTACCCGCGAGGGATACCGCTTTGACGGCTGGTACGCAGACAGCAACTTTTCCGGTTCACCCGTCACAGAGATCACAGGTACCGATACGGGAAATAAAACGTTCTACGCAAAATGGACGCGAAACACGACTCCCATCATCTCCGGAAACACGATCAATTATATCGTGGAGCACTACAAGACGGACGGCAGCGGCTACACGCTGGCGGAAACAGAACATTCCGCAGGGAAGACAGGTGATACCGTCACAGCAACGCCGAAAACCTATGAAGGCTTTACCTACAATCCGGCAATCTCCACCGCCAGCGGAACGTTGAAGAAGATCAGCAGTCTGGAGGATATCGTGACTTTGAAGCTCTACTATGATGTGAATGCTGACACCGAACAGGAAAGTACTGACAGCGGCTCCGAGGAAAAGGCTGACCGTGAGAATCCCTCTCCTGTCGTGAAAAACACCACCTCCTATATGACCTATACCGTACAGGCAGGTGACACTCTCTGGGCAATCGCCAGAAAATACAACTGCTCCATAACCGAGATCGTGGCAGCCAACAGTGACCGGATCAAGAACCCGAACCGGATTCACGCCGGCTGGCAGCTTAAGATTCCCCAAAGCGGAGCGCCTATCACAGGCGGCACTCCCGATGCTGTCCTGCCTGAGAATAAGAAAAGCGGGATATACATCGTCAGACAGGGCGACACCCTCTGGGCAATCGCCAGAAAATGCGGCTGCTCCGTGGCTGAAATCGTTTCCCTGAACCGGGAACTGATCCGCAATCCTGCTCTGATTCATTCAGGCTGGAAACTGAAAGTACCACAGGATTAGCCTCCCCTGAAAGAATCTACCGTGCTAGTCATACTTCATAATATCGGATCAGATAATATCTAAGGGAAAAAGGCAAAAAAAGACGGCCAAAGGCCGATGATCTGAATTCCTTGAATTCTTTTGATTTCTCAAATCCGCGCAATCGACGGACACATTTCGATTGCGCGGAAATCTGAGCTATGAAATTCCATAAATACTTTGTTTCACCTGTGTGCCCCGGTCAGGCGATGTTTCCAAAACAGAAATACAAAAATTACATTTCCTCGATCACTTTCATAAGCTCATCTACATCTGTCTCTTATACACATCTGACGCTGCCGACGACTTAATAGGTGTAGA
>ERZ1027269.664-NODE-664-length-12480-cov-3.926439_pt1 | contig 12480 bp, 5 predicted proteins | sample MGYA00519471_ERZ1027269 | MGnify/ENA primary metagenome ERZ1027269 (study PRJEB26926, sample SAMN06164687) | human gut metagenome | biome: ENVO:00009003; feature: ENVO:2100002; material: ENVO:00002003 | host: Homo sapiens | place: USA | collected 2012 ...
AGCGCAAACCGGCACCTGTGCCCAAAGCAATCTGTTTCGGGAAATTCTTCAACGTAAATTCACCATTCGGGCGGTTTTCATCTTTACGCATCAGCCATACATTGCCGGCATCCAGAAACACCGCTCCATGCAAGTCGGCAATCATACGGAAGCGATACTCGATATTGGCTTCTATGCGAATATCACCCACGTGGTTGATATAGGTATATTTCCTATCCGTCTCGGGAGGATAGCCGCCCGGACCTATACTGCGTGCAGAAAAGGCGCGCACACTGTTGGCACCGCCGATATAGAACTGTTCCGTATAAGGTGCGGTCGTAGCGTTGCCATACGACCATATCACCCCTCCGGCAATACGCGAGGCTATCATCTGGTTCTTGTCTATCCGGTAATGGTACCTGAATTCCGAGTTCAGCTTCAAGAACTGTGCAAAAGGTACCCCGAAAAGCTTCTTTCCTTCCTCACTGAACGGCTTGCCGAAAATACGGTAGACGGCAGAAGTCAGGTTACCGGCCGACGCAACGGTGGTCTGCCACCAGATGGGGTTACGCTTGCCGCGCACGGAAGCGTTGTCATAAGTATAGGTGTACTCCATGGCAGGAATGAACTGGTCGCGCAAACTAACGTAGAGTGCCGGATTCTCGGCACGCAACGTATCGAAAGCGGCAGTAGGATTGCGCAGTACATTGAATGTCAACCGGAAAGGAGTTATACTGTGCCTGGAAGTCGATTTGGGCTGGAAGTCATAAGTGACATTACCGCCAAAAGCCAACAGCTTATAATACTTGGCACGGTTCATCTGGTCGGCATATAAACGGAAAGTCGTTGTAGCCGGGAAGTCATACTCACGGTCGCCCATCCTAGGAAACACCACGCGCGGAAAGATAAGCGAAGTGGAGATACCCAGTTCATAACTGTTCATCAAGGAAGAACTTGCCTTGCCCGTCTGCCATTCGTACGAACCGTTCAACTTCACATTCCAGCTTTCACCGCCACCGAAGACATTGTTCTTCGTCACCGTAAAAGCGGCACCCGGTCCCGTCTGGTTATTGCTCTTCATGGTGACATTAAAATCCAACTCCGCATCGTAGGGTTTATCGAGCGCGGCAATGACCCTCACATCCAATGTATCAGACACAAACGCCGTATCACGCGGTATATACTGCATCTCCGCATAACGGAAAATACCGACGCTTGCCAGACGCTCCTGAATACGGGTCTGACGGTACAAACTATACAAACTCTGCATAGAACGCTGGCGGGCAATACCTGCGCTGTCCTGTATCTGACGTTTCCGCCGATAACCTTGATAGTTCAACCAACGGTAAAGCATGTTGGGACGTACCGGAGGTTTGTTGTAGTAATGTATGGTCAAGCCTTTGTAATCCATGCTGTCATTGGGTTCCTGCCCCTGCTTTCCAAGAAGATAGACGGATTTACGCCCCACACGGAACTGCTTCTCGGCTACCTTTGGCATACCGGGAACGGGAATCAAGCGCATCTGGACATGCCCATTGGGAACCATCATGGTATCGGCCTGATAGGTTAGGTAGTCGGGACGGAAATAATAACAGCCCACATTACGCAGCAGGGTACTGATACGGGTACGCTCCCCATCCAAATCAGCCACATTGAATTGTTCTCCCGAACTGATAAGGGAACGTCGGCGTCCCAGCTCCATAATGCGAGTGGTACGCTCGCTGAAACCACGATAATATACCGTATCTATAAAGTAGGGGTTACGCATGTTCACCGTATATTGCAACTTTGCCTTCAGCGAGTCCTTCGGGTCGATAAATGTCTTGTAGCTGACGCTTCCGTTGAAATAGCCATAATCGCGCAGCAAGTTAACCGCCGCCTTCTGGCGTATATCGGGATTCACCGTAGACATAAGCACCGGAGTGGCGGCAAATTTATTGAATATCCACTTTCCGAATCCCTTCTCATACTTCTGGAAACCATTGTAAATCCACAGTCCGAAAGGAAAGGGATAGCGGATAGTAGAGCTTCCCAGCAACGAATTGTTCGGTGCCGTAGCAAGGGCGGCTTCCACCTCTTCCATAGCAATCTCACCAACAGACGTTTCACTGCGGTTCAATACAATCATCGGCTTTTGGCCGGTATAGAGTATCTCCCCCTCGGGCAAGTGCTTCGTGGTGGAGCAACCTGCCAGAAATATCAATCCTGCAATATATAATATCAGTCGTTTCATATCACATTCCTACGTTTTCATATCGCTATTTTCAGCCTCCGGTTTTATCTTTTTCTTCCTGAAGATGAAGAGTTCACTCAATCGGTCCATCTTCCGGCGCAGCACAAGGCCGACACCCGTTTCGGTTATCTCACCGTCGAGTATGCTTTCGTAGTTTTTATTATGGAATACACGGACATATCGAGTACCCGACGCATCAAGACGGTATTCCAGCGATATATTGTCAATGAATGATTCCGCATCGTTCGTGGCATTGGCCCCGGTGGACACTTTTCCACCGATGACTATCTGTACGCGGTCGTTGAAGAAACGCTGGGAATAACGAAAACTGAAGTCTTTCTGCGTGTCACCCGTTTCAGCAGAGGTACGGTCTTCCACACCTACACTGATATTGGCCCCTTTTATACCTCCCGCCAAGGAGTTTATCTGGCTCTGAAGCACTGAGTTCAAGGCGGCTCCCATTGACAAACCTCCTCCTTTGGCACCACTGTTCAGGTAAATACCCGTGGCAAGCATGGCAATGGCCTGCTTGCTACGCTCTTCTGCACCCATTGCCTGCAGCTCATTCTCTACTGCGGCATCTTCGGGCGCCGAAATATCGAATATCAAATCGGGAGCGTCAAGCCTGTTCTTGATGGAAATGGAAACATCGAAGTTCACCATGCGCGAACCGTCCCCGTCACCGTCGGCCACAGAAGCACGCATACGTTCCGTAGCCTTTAGGCTTAGCGTAGGATTCATAATATTCCCTCGCCAATCCACATAACTGCCGGGATTGAACTGAAACTCCTTCAAGGGGATGATAGGCAGCGAATATTTCATGACGCCACCCGAAAGGGTATAGCGTCCGGTAAGGCTCATATCCCCTTGGGGAGTATACTGCATATTCAAATCACCGCCACCTTCCAGTTCGATGTATTTGCTGCGGTCGGGACTCAAGTCGGCACGAAGACGGACAGCATCGTCAATATGGACGGACATATACATTTCCAATCCTCCCAACGACATGGCAGGAACTTCATCCGCCTTTACCGACGTCGTATCGGTGAATGAGGTAAAGGTAACCAGCCCACTGAGACGGTCTTCCACCGTTAAAGGGGAATCGGTCAACACGTAGGTTACGTTGGTATTGCCCAGCAGATTCATGTTTCCACGCATCGTGAGCCCGTCAAGCGGTCCCTTCACCGTGGCATGCAAATCAACGAACACCTTTCCATATACCAGACTTTCGCGGGTACGCGGTGCATCCAGCAACGTATAGTTCTCTGCCAGCAGATTGAGGTTGGCAGTAGGACGCTCCATATTCCGGAAATCAACCTTACCGTCAATCGTAAACGGATTCTTGCTGGTGGTATAAATGGCAAACTTATCGAATATCAACTGATTGTCCTTTATCTGTACCGGACGGTTGTCGAACCAGTAACGTGCTCCCGCCTGGCGTGCATAGACAGACACACTGTCCAAAACAATATCACCATGCATTTGAGGCTTGTCCAGCGAACCATAAATATAAAGCCCTCCATCAATATCTCCGGTAAAGGCCACCATTTGGTCAGGGATGAATGCATTGGCCATCTTCAATGGGAAATGCTCGAAACGAGTGGACACTTCCAGAGTATCCTTTCCGTTTTTCTGCGTCAAGATACCGTCGGCGATCATCACTTCTTCGTTATCATGTGTAAAATAGGTATTCAAATAGTGCGTATTCTTGTCGCCCGGCAACCAGGTAGCCCCCAGACCTATATCTCCAACCGGTTGGCGTTCGTAGGTCAGTTTCTCTACATTGGCTTCGGCGGACACCTGCAGGGAAGTGGCAGTCTGTATATAATTTGCTTCGGCGGAGAACAATCCCGTAAGCCGAGGCATATAAGGAAGTACCTCCGTAAGTTCATCCAGGCGCAATCGGCTCAATTCTACGTTTATATTCTGCAAGGAAAGGGTATCATTCTTGTCGGATTGCATACGGAAACACAGACCATCGTCGCTGTCCATATCAATATTGGCATAGACGCGCATATTCTTATGCAGATAAATCCAGTTACTATTGTCCGCAAAGTGGAATTTACGGAAAGCGATAATCGGCTCGGCAGGAATAAGGTTCAGCAGCACACCATCACCGCGACCATGTCCTTCGGTCAACGGACGGGCGTTAATACCGAACAGCACACCAGTCTGCCCTTTTCCATCCACATAATCCACAGTCAGCTCCGCATCTTCATTACGGACTTCCCCCGTCAATGTGCTGCGAAACACAAACTGCGGGTTCTTGGGACCGTTTATGACACCACCTTGCAACTTCATCCGAGCAGTATCCTGCTTCACTGTAAAAAATATCGTATCGAGCTGCAAGGAGTCCATGCGCAATCCGTGAACAGCTGTACGCCCATTGATGCCGACTTGCGGAGTAAATCCGAAGCTCAGTTTGAAATCATTATAGGAAATACCCTTTGCAGCCAGGAAATAGCTGACGGGATTCTGGTTACCGGCTTCCAGATGCATGCCTGCTGAAGGAAGGACTTGGCGCAAAGCGGCATGGTCCAAACGCCGTTCATCAATCTGCTTTGTCAGGATAGAGACAAATTTATCCGACTGTTCCATCAACTTCTTCAACGTGCTGTGGGCGCGGAAACGCAGATTCAAGTCACCGGCGTCAAGCCTCAACTTGAGAGAATCATGACGTGCCTCCGCTCCCATTGTAAAGGCAAACGGGTGTTTCAACGGTCGGGGCACCAAACCCAGCTTATGCAGATTCACCTCTTCCACATTCAAATCCAAAGCGCCATCCAAATAGCTGCGGTCAAGACGCATATCCGCATTTCCCTGCATCTTGAGAAGAACATTATCGCTGGCAAGACGGACGGTAGCAACGGATGACTTGAGTCCGGCATGCGCCTCCACACCGGAAATGTCCCAATGCCCATACTGTAGTTTTTCCAAAGAGGCATTCAAAGCAGCCACAGTCTTTCGTGATGCCACATCCACCCCTTGTCCTTTAGCGGACATCTTTGCCGTAAGAGTATAGATAGAGTCCTTGGGCAGGAAGTGATGCACCTGCAAGTTGTTGATGGCAAGGTCGGCATGGTAGGCTTCCGTAGCAAGGTTATAGGCAGCGTCCAGATTCAAGACGCCTTCCTTCTCCAGCAGTTTCAAGGCGGCAGTGCACTGCGTCCCCTCCATACCGACACGTGCCGCAAGGTGCATACTGTCCGGCACGATGATGGAGCCATCGGGAGCAATGTCAGCTAGTCCGGTCAAGAAGTTCAAGTTCTGCGTATGCATCTCGAAGTCCATGTTTCCATTGCGTTTCACACTGTCGGTCAGGTTCCAGAATTCTCCTCCCCCATTCAACGAAAAGGCTCCGGGCAGCTCAGCCGTAAAACGGGAAATCTGCATCTGCTTCAGGTTTCCTTCCGTACCGGCATGAATCACCAACGGACGGAACGGATAGGCTTCCTTGAAAGTTTCCGGCAGGCCACCGGCAAAAAGCAGTACATCCTGTTTGCCGATACGGGCATTGAAACGGGCTGTCAGACGACCGGTGGTAGGTATATTTATCAGTTCCCAGTAAGTCTGTGCCGTAAAGTTCATCTCACTATGAGGTGTCAGCAACTTCAAAGAAGGGATACGGATAACGGTAGAGTCGGCAAATAACCGCCCGGTCAGGGAAGTCACACTTAAACCGGAACGCTCATACATGGAAAATTCCCGGATAACGGCATTCATATCTCTACCGTAGTACATCACAGAATCAATGCCCATACGAATGTCGCGAAGAGCAATGTGCGAGGGGTCGAAGCCTATCGCACTCCCCGGGCCGCCGGTATCATAATTGACAGAAGTTCCAGTCAGCAGGAATTTTCTCCAGCCATAGAACTGGTGTTTCAGGTCGGCAGCAGCGTCCGCAATCTCAGCATCTCCTATATGGGCTTTCAGCCCCATGGAGTCCAATGGCATCTGTAAATCGACCGAGACGTTCTTCAACTTCAGAGTATGGAGTGTGACTTTCCAGTTTAACGCAGTGTCAGTAGTGTCCTTGGGAGTCTCAGTGGTATCTGCAAGCATCACCTGCACATGGGTATCGCTCAATTCTATATTATTGAGGATGGCATCTTCTTTTGTAAGGTCTATGCCATGGCTTTCGAAAAAGAAATGCCCCAGTACTCCTTTGATGCACATACCTTCCATTAAATTGGAGGAGTTGACAGCAACTTGTTTCAAGGTAATGTCATCCACCTCCACTTTCCCTTTGAGTAAAGGCCATGCCTGTACCCGTACGTTCAAACTTCCAAGATTCAGCAAGGTATCGGGATGCTGCACATCAACAGCACTGTCGGCAGGCTGTACCACCAATACACCGCGGACCAACAAATTCAAAGGAAAGCGAAGGTCAATCCGCTCCACGGATATGTCCATACCCGTAGCATCTGATGCAATTGCTGTAGCCTGCTTCCGTATCAAATTCTGTACGGGAGGCACATAGAGCAGTATCATCAATATTATAAACAGTATAATAGGAGTAAGCAGCACCCACAGTGCTATTCTCAACCATTTTCTTCTCATCGGAACGTCAATCTTTCATCGTATTTAAAAGTCCTACAAAGTAAACAATTTCTTTCGACATTTGGTTCCCGATAGAGAAAAATCATGTATTCTTCTCTGTTCCCCCATTACGGAAAAGCTGTTGCCTGAGTAATGACATCCTCTATCAAAACGAGGGCGGCAAGGGCGTGTTCTTTCAACTCTCCGGTAAAAGGCACTCCATGAGAAGTTTCCAACAGTTTCAGCAATGCAACCAGTTCCGTAGCTCCAATCAACGTAAAGAGGGGAATCATTTTGTGGGAGACAGCAGCCATCTCGTCCACATCCTCATTCTCCACAGCCTTCTGCAAACGCTCCGCATTGAGACGGGTTTCAGCCACAAAACTTTCCAGAATGGACTTTGCAGCCTCGGGGTCATCGACCGAAAAAACGGTGAGCGAAGAGAATTTATACCCCGGGCAAGCCGAAGCTTCCGAAACTTCCGTAACCTCCTTCCCTTTGTCCTCCACATTCAATTCATGCAGCAATTCACTGACGGTAAACGGCTTATGCAGGCATCCGGCAAAGCCATGCGCCGTAAATTCCTCACGCTGCATGTCACTGCGAGCAGTGACAGCAATCACCGGAACAGACTGTGCCTGCGGTATGTTCGAAGCACGCAGCAGTTTCAGTAAATCAAAACCATTAATAGCAGGCATCTGCACATCAGTAAGCAGAACATCAAAGGTTGCAGTGCGCAAGGCATCCAGCAGTTCATCCAGTTGTAAACAAGAGACAGAATTTATACCACTCTGCTGAAGCATGGCGGCAGTAAGGGTAAGCTGAATACGGTCATCATCAATAAGGAGGACATTCTTCAGTGAAGAATGAGGAACGGGGAATGAAGAATTGCCATTCGGCGTGGTAACACATCCCGATTCTTCATCCTTCATTCTCCGTCCTTCACTCCTTACGGGATAGATAGGAATATATATGGTGAAAGTGCTTCCCTTGCCTGGCACACTGTCTACATCAATCGTGCCTTCAAGCAACTGTACCAGCATACGGACGATGGAAAGTCCGAGTCCGAACCCCTCTTTACCCTGAGCACCCGGTAAGCGGGTAAACTCCTGGAAGATACGCTCACGGTCGGCAGGTTCCATACCTCTACCCGTATCAGCAATGGCAACTACCAGTCGACGGTCCTCGTAACGGGCAGTCATGGTAATACTGCCTTGGTCCGTAAACTTCACGGCATTGGACAGCAAATTGTTGATAATCTGGCGCAGACGCAAAGGGTCGCAAATATAGGTACCGTCCAGCTCCGGGGCAGTGTCGCAATGAAGCGCCAGCCCTTTGGCAGCCGTAAGCGGTTCAAAACTGACGTGTATCTCTTCAAGCAGGCGGGAAGGATGAAAGGTGACCCGGTTGACTTCGGCCTTGTTCAAATCAAGACGATGGAAGTCGAGCAAATCAACGACCAACTTCAGCAGATGCTCCGATGAGGTTTTCATATTGTCCAGATAGAACCGCTGGCGCTCATCCACCGTCAGACGGGAAAGCAAGTCGGCATAGCCCATGATAGAACCGAGCGGAGCTTTGAAATCATGGGTAATGGCAAGCATCAGTTTTTCACGGACAGCAAGTAAATCTTCGGCACGACGGCGGGCCTCTTCCAACTCACGGCGGTACCGGTTGCTTCGGGTTATGTCGCGGCCGATGATAATAAGAAAAAAAGCGGAAAGCAACACCGCACCTACGGCAATACCACTGATAATCTTGGCCGAACGGCGTCGGACCGCCTGTTGATACTCGGCTTCCGTCCGTGCACGCAGCAGAGTTTCCGTCTCGTAATCTTTCAGCAAGCTGTCAATACGAGCGGTCAGCATATGGTCCAAGCGTTGCAGATAGCGTTTACGTCGTTGTATAACAGTGTTTACAGCTTTTTTCTGCTGGGCCACAGCACGCAGTTTCTCATGCAAAGAATCGGCCGGATTATAAGGTTCAATCACCGTATCCGTCGCAAATTCGAGGGAGGTCTTTACCTGGATAGCCGTATCTTTCTTTGGGGGGACAAACACTTCACCCAAACGACGGAAAAAACCCTTCTTTCGAGGGCGTGTCACGACGGTATCCCGATGTGTAATGATACGGTGCTGCACACGTTGCTGGGTCACTACCGAGTCCTGCTGGGCAATTATCTGCTCAATGTCACTGGTAGATACCATGCTGTCATTCGCCTCACTCAGCGTACGCAGCATTCTTATCGTATTGGTATCCTTCTCGCGTATCAAAGCTAGTACGCTGTCTGTCCATTGTACATCGCGGTCATCGGTAAGAATAAGGTTCTCCATCTCCCGGTGTACGAAGAACAAGGAAAAAAACAATACCGCCAGCAACAAAGTGTAGCCTACGGCAATCTTTACTTTGGAGACACTGTTCATATTATCAAATCCTTTCCCTGGTCTGTCTACGGAATCTCAGCCACAGCATCACCCCTGCACTGGTCAGTCCAAACGGGAAAGCCATCCAGACCCCCGTCAGTCCCCAGCCGAAGATGAAACCGCAGAGGTACCCTACGGGCAAAGATATAACAAAATAGGATATAAATGCAATAATCATCATCGGTTTCACATCCGAGATACCACGCAGGGCATTGGCAAAATTAATCTGCAATCCGTCACCGAACTGGTAAATCAGGAACGGAAAGAAGAGAGCGGCTACCATACCGGACACTTCCATATTATCTGTAAACCATCCTCCGACCTGACCGCGAAGTGCAAAGACAATACTCAACAGCACCACTTCCATGCATAAGATGACGTGAAGGCCAGCATACGCCGAACGGCGCACATTTTGCCCGTCGCCCTGCCCCTTAAAGTTACTGACACGCACAGCAACTGCAGCACCCATGCCATAATACATCATGAAGGTGAACTGAGAGATAGTGAGCATTATCTGATGTGATGCCAGAGCAAGTGTCCCCAGCCACCCCACCATGACAACACTGAGGCTGAAGGAAGCGGTCTCCATTCCCATCTGCATACCGACAGGCCAGCCCAAAGCATTGAGTTTCCTGAACATCGGTGTCGACCATCCCAGCCTCATAAATCCGAGTCTATAACGGATAAAACGGCGACTACGAAGCACAATCACCGCAAAGACCACGACCATCACAATGCGAGAGAACAAGGTACTTACACCCGCACCAAGCAATCCCATCTCCGGGAAGCCCAGCTTTCCATTGATAAGTATATAGTTTCCTACGATGTTAAGCGCATTCCCTCCGAGCAGAATCCACATGGCCGTCTTGGTATCGGTGATGCCGTCCGTAAACTGTTTGAAACCGTTGAACAGCATGACAAAGACCAGTGAAGCAAGCAACACCAGATAGTAAGGCTTGATTAGAGGCAACAATTCTCCGGGCTGTCCCAGCCGCTCCACATTGAAATAGAGAACAGCCATGACAAGAGTCAGCAACAAAGCCACCAGCACATTGGCAACCAGGCTACACCGCAACGCCTGCCCTGCCTCGGCAAAGCGGCGGTTACCGTAGAAGCCCCCTACAACCGGTGTCAGCCCGTAGCTGAAGCCCGTACTGAAAATAATGCAAAGAGTAAACAGATTGTTTACGAAAGAAGCGGCACCCAGTTCCTCCGTGCTGTGATGCCCAATCATCAGCGTATCGGCAAAACCAAGCACAATGACTCCCAACTGCCCCACCACAATGGGTAGCCCTAGGAGAAGCAATGCTTTATAGTGCTGCTTATACGTATCAAATAATTTTTTCATACTAAAGGTTTTCTTTTTGGTAATAAAGCACAATCCCGTTTTCATCGCGGAAGGTCTGTTGGGCGACCCTATGAAGCTGTTCTGCCGTCACAGAGCGGTAATTGTCCACTTCACGGTCTATGTCTTCCGCCTGCCCGGTCAGTTCAAACCAGGCAAGATTCGTGGCAACATTCAGATAATTGATGTTGCCGAATATCTGTGTAGACTCAAACTTGTTCTTTACTTTCTCCAATTCCTGCTCTCCAACAAACCCGGATTTCAACTCTTCCAACTCTTTCCGGACAGCAGCCTCGGCTTGTTCCAAAGATACGCCTGCAGATGGTTTTCCACTGATATGCAGCAGGCCGGCATCCCGTGTACCGGAGATATAGGCATCGAGACTGGAAAAGAACTTCTGCTCCTGCACCAGCCTGCGGGTCAAGCGACTGGAACGTCCATTGCTCAGAATATCCGACAGAATATCGAAGGCATAATAATCGGCATCCTCACGGCTGCACATGTGATAAGCCATGAACAAAGCATCCAGAGGAACATTCCGTTCCACCGTCTGCCGGCGTTCTGCCGTCTGTACAACTTCTTGCGGTAATTGCCTTACGGGCACATTCCTACGGGGAATGGGAGCAAACCATTTTTCTGTCAGCCTAACCGTTTCTTCCCACGAAATATTTCCGGTAACGGCCAGCACTGCATTATTAGGTGCATAAAAACGAAAAAAGAATTCCTTTACCTCATCCAGCGTGGCATTGGCAATGTGAGAGAGGTCTTTCCCGATAGTAGGCCAGCGATAAGGATGCGTTTGATAAGCCAAAGGACGAAGCAGATGTCCCACATCACCATACGGCTGGTTCAAGCAACGTTGTTTAAATTCCTCCATCACCACCGCACGCTGCACTTCAAGACTTTGCTCACTGAATGCCAGTTCCAGCATGCGGTCGGACTCCAGCCAGAAGCCGATTTCCACATTCGATTTTGGAACCGTCAGGTAGTAATTGGTAATATCATTATTGGTCCATGCATTATTCTCCCCGCCTGCCAATTGCAAAGGAGCGTCATAATCAGGAATATGCACCGAACCTCCGAACATCAGATGCTCGAACAGATGGGCAAAACCCGTATGCTCGGGATGTTCGTCACGGGCACCCACATCATAAACAATATTCAAGGCAACCATCTGCGTGCTGGTGTCCTCATTGTGCACCAACCGCAGACCGTTGTCAAATATCTTTTTGTTTATCTTCATAAAATGGAATGACAGAATCTATCATCAATCTATCACTGTCACTTTTTTAATAACCACATCCTCTTCGGGCCGGTCGTTACGGTCAGTCTTGACCTTCTGTATTTTATCAACAATATCCATACCTTCCAGCACTTCACCGAACACGGTATATGCACCGTCCAAATGCGGAGTACCGCCCACGGTAGTATAAGCCTTCACCTGCTCGGGGGTAAACTTGAACTCCGGTTCCTTGGCAACCTGAGCCTCTGCCTGCGCAATCAAGGAATCTTGCAAATCCATCAGACCGTCCTGGTCATTATTCTTACGCATCTTGTAGATTTCCTTCATATGCTTCTGCGCCAACGCGTTGAAAGCATTGTTCAGGCGCATCTGATTCATCTGCTGTTCCATCCCCAGCAAGGTAGAGTCATTATACACTTTTCCGGTCACAATGTAGAACTGGCAGCCGGATGATGCCTTGTCGGGGTTCACCTCATCACCCTGGCGTGCAGCCGACAAAGCACCTTTTTTGTGAAAATACTTCGGATAAACAAATTCGGCAGGAACGGTATAACCCACGTCGCCTGCCCCCAGCATCTTGCCTTTCGGAGCCTTCTTCGATTCCGGGTCACCTGCTTGTATCATAAAGTCCTTGATGACACGGTGGAACAGCGTACCTTCATACGTGCCTGTCTCTTATACACATCTCCGAGCCCACGAGACCTCTCTACATCTCGTA
>ERZ1027269.685-NODE-685-length-12243-cov-30.198884_pt1 | contig 12243 bp, 8 predicted proteins | sample MGYA00519471_ERZ1027269 | MGnify/ENA primary metagenome ERZ1027269 (study PRJEB26926, sample SAMN06164687) | human gut metagenome | biome: ENVO:00009003; feature: ENVO:2100002; material: ENVO:00002003 | host: Homo sapiens | place: USA | collected 2012 ...
GAGATGTAGAGAGGTCTCGTGGGCTCGGAGATGTGTATAAGAGACAGATTCAGAATTACTATTCATCCAAGTATAGATTAATTCTTCTCCTCCACTTCTTCCCTTAGTTTCATAGTTTAATCCTCTTAGGAAATTATAAGGAGTTATTAAGAAATCTACATTATTGAATTTATCCAATATTCTAACAGGAGTTGTCCTATTTACGTATCTCACTTTTGAATAATCATATCTTTCTTTTCCATGAATTTGCTCAGCTTTCTGGATAAATAAATCTATTCCATTACTCTGTTCTTTAGCTATTCTTTCAGTAGTACACTTAGGACATACTTTATTTGTTAATTTCAGATGCGCTTCTGGAGTTTGCCAAAAATATCTATTACAATGATTACATAATATTTTTACAGGAGTAAATCTATCAATATAATCGACTTCAGAATAATTGAAACTATCTTGAAATAATTGAATAGCTTTATTAATCCAATTATTAAATGATTTCAATCTTTTTTGTTCATCTAAATTCTTTTTAACACAAGAAGGACATCCTATAGTATTATGATTGTTCTTTTTGGATAATGTGCCTAAATGATTTGAAGGTATAACTTCAAAATAATTTCCACATCTTTTACATTTTAATATTATAGGTGTTTCTAAGTCTATAAATTCTGTTTTATCATATTCAAATAGATCTTTGTATATTTCTTTAGATCTATTTATAAAATCTTCTGTAGTCTTTAATTCGTTTCTTTTCATTATTATAATTATCCTTTTATAAATTTAATTCAATTTAGTTATTTATGAAAGGAGAGTAGATTGATCAGATCTACTCTCCAGGATAATCATAAATAAGAAATCTAATATTGAATTAAAAATCTATTTTTTTTTTAAATATTATCAAAAGTTCTTTCGTAGTGTTCAAATTGAAAACTTACTTGAATCGTAATATATTGATATTTTATTATCAAACTAGACTATATCTTAAGGAAAATCCCTCTTTGTACATAGTCGTTGAGAGTATCATTATTGATACTTTGCTGATTATTTATACAAATTTATAAATTTCCCAGCAATTCACAAAATTCTATTAGGATTTTATTCCTAAACTGACAATTAAATTTTATCAGCTCTATCTGTACCATCTTCTGTCTGTGGTTATGTTAACTATAATAAATCATATTATTATAGCCCAGAATACAAATTCAACTTAGGGTTTTCTAAGTTGGTAAGTCTTTATTCGTTACACTAAGAATTGAAATATAATTCTTAGCTCGGTATCGGGAATTATCCTTTCACCGAATTTACTTACTAATAATTTAGGGAATTACTTCTCTAAACGGCCAGTAATTATTTACAAACCATTTTCCGGTTGATGTGTTATTTTTATATATCACTTCAGACTATATCATAAAGAGAACTATGGCTTTCTCTTTCTTTATCCTTAGTCGTTGAGAAATAGATTTTATTATCTATTTTTGCTGATTTATGTTTTACATTTTCCAGCAATTCATAAAGATTCAGATTTTATTATAAAAATCTGGACGAGTGTTCATCAATTGGAGCATCCTGAAGAATACAGTTATAGAAATTAAGAGTACGAACTTTGATACGGCTTGAGTTAGTTAAGATTAATCTAAGGTCGCATACTAAGTCATCCTTTCTGAAAGAATATTTAGTATCACGATCTGCAATTTTCTGGCGATAGTCCTTATGGTTTTTGTTTTAAATCATACTAGACTATATCATAAAGAGGAACTATGGCTTAACCCTCTTTCTTTGTACTTAGTCGTTGAAAAATAGAATCATATCTATTTCTGCTGATTATTTTTTCGTTATATTAGGTTCATCGCTCTTAATCCTAAATCTTAAGCGATGGAGATAACTATAACGAGATATTTCCAGCAGTTCACAAAGATTCATTAAGGAACTTTTAATCTCTTAATGGACAACTTTTAAATTATCAAACCAGTAAGTAATTGCCTGATCTTCCTTATCTACAAAAGCCAACGACAGGGTTCCAGCTGTGTTTTGACCTGTCTTCTGAATGATAGTATAATTACCACGCATTCTCTTTTCAAAACCTGATACACTATAATCAATACCTACCTGAACGGCATTTAATCTAGCATTGAAAATATCAGTACCAGGGAAATAAACTCAAACATTTGTTCTATGTTTAGACTATATCATAAAAGAAATCTATGGCTATTTCTTTTCTTTGCTAATAGTCGTTGAGAAATAGATTTTTTATCTATTTTTGCTGATTTATCTTTACTTGATCTTCCAGCAGTTTACAAAGTTTTACTAAGACAATTATTTATCTTAGGTACATTAATGAATTGAAGTTCCCACATGTCACCACGAAGGAATTCTTTATTATTATCTTTATATGTACTTTGATAGTCAATAAATTTCATGTATCCGTCACTTCCGCGGACTAAACTTGCTACGCTTGCCATAGTTTTTATTATTTTTTATCGTAATTTAAAGTTATATCGATCGTCATATCATTATCTACTAAGTCGCTCATTCTAGATTCCACTTCAAGTCCTAGTCTGTTATTTGGTAAGTCTAGGTAAAATCCAGTAATAACTAATGAATCTATATATGAGTACCCAGCTGATATTCTATTTAAGATCTGTTCTATTCTAGCTCTTATATCTCCGGCTGATTTAGTACTAAGAATTTTCCATTTATTCTTTTCCAATTCTCTAGCCACTTTTCCTATACAGAATCTCATCCACCCTGAAGTATTGAAGTCTTGTCCATTTTGATATTTTTTATAATAATATATCTGGTTATTAAATACTAGATAATTACTTTTGTATTCTTCAAGTTTTTCTTCTAGTGATTCAAAGGTGTAAGGATCTGTTGTAGGTGTTTGATATAAGATCTGATCGCTAGTTATTGAGTAAATATCTTGTAAGAGCCCTCTAATATGTAAATAATATCCAGGTCTATCTTGTCCGAAAATTGTTTGCCCTCGATAAAAATATAAGAGTCGATTATCAGTGTCAGAGGTATAATTAAAGACGTAGTTATTTCCGGCCGTATTAGTTTCCTCAGGATCAGTTGTTTCTATTAAGTTTCCGTTTTCCACTTTATAGAATTTTACTCCTCCAGTGGGTTGTGATACTATATAAATTGTTCCTGAGGTTATATTTTCGGCCGATGGGAGTTCTTGAGTTTCTACGTAGGTCCATCCATTATCAGAATTTTGGAATAATACTTGAAAACCTAAACTCCTTGCATACCCTAAAAATCTCTCGTATTCTGGATAATAACTAGTCTCTGAGCCTGTCTTCATTCCGGCCGAGTATTTATAGATATCAGGGACTAAGAAATAATCGATAATTCCAGCGTTGTCAGATCCAAAAATAGCCTCTGCCGCTTTCCAATATTCCCCATTTATATCTTCGGCCGTTTCTTTCCAGGCTCGTTTAAGATACCATGTTCCAGAAGGTAATTCAGATTCTTTAGTACCTTTTTTATATTCTACCTCTTCACCTGTTTCTCGATTTATGTAAGATGTTGAGAGAATACATCTAACTAACTTAGACTCTGAAGTAATTATAGTATCAAGTCTTTCCTGTCCAATAGTAAATAAACCACCTTCATAAATTTCTTGATATTTATACCTCTCGATTGTTACTCTATACTTATCATCTCCTTTCAGTTTCTCAATATTTACACTAATATCACTATCTAAGTATTCGGGATCTCCACCTTCAGTACCAGTTGTTTTAGATATAAATCTCACTCTAGTACTTCCGCTCGAGATTTTTGATAGTATATTGTGTGTAGTGTTAAAATCTGGTTCGAATAATAGATCAGTAATATTAGTAAAATAAGTAACCTGAACAGAATATGATGTGTATATTTTGTAACCCTCCGAGATATTTCCTTCGACTGTATAACCTAATTGACTTGGAATTATAACTTCTACTAACCTCTTGAAAATTTCCTTATTACTTTCTTTGGCTTTGATTTCGACCTCGACTGCTTCATCATAATACTGACTTGGAATATTAGGGATACTATTAATTTTCTCTTTAAACCAAATCATTATATTTTCATAAGAGTCATTTTTAAGTTTTTTCAGGATTATATATTTAGAAGTTAATCCCTCGTCTATCGGGTGAAAATCTATCTCAGGGTTATATACTAAAGAATAAGCTAAAGTTTCATACCCTTTTGATACTCTTAGCAAGTCAGGAAGATGAGATAATAATATTTCTTCATTAATTTTTTCAGTATAATCAACATCTCCTTCCTCTATATATTTCGGATAACAATATTCAGGTCCAATAAAACCTGGATAATTTATGTTTAATACATCCCTATTTTCTAGAGAACTCGTATTATTAGTGTCAAGATTTTGTGGTAATTCTAGGATTTTCATATATTCTCCTAGATAATATATATAAAGAGTATACCACAAATTTCCCTCTTTATATTCGCCTTCTCCTGTTACTACCTTATACAAAACTTTATCTTCTCCGATTTCTGGAAGTTCTGTTAAGTTATAGTATAATTTTTGATCTATAGAATACTCTTTTAGGTCAACATAGTCAGGAGCATTAGTATTTTGTTCAACCTTAATTGGTCTATATAAGAATAAAGTAACTCCAGATTCTAAAAGTTCATCATAATAATCTTTCCCTGGAAAATCTGATCCAAACCAAATATCAAGTTCATCAGGAGTTCTCACAAGTATTGGTTTCTCATATGACATCTTAGAATCTACAACTTCAGAAAATACTGTAAAATCATCTTGTTCAGTGGAGTACTTTATATTAGTTGTTCCTAATCTTAAATACATAGCTTTATATTATTTAATTAGTTTCATTACTGAATTTACTCCACTTTCTACTATAGAACCGTAATCTGTTTTTGAAGAATTATCGGGAGCTTTATGTTGTATTACCTTAACTTCTGGAATTTTTCCTTCATTTGGATTCTCTCCTACGATACTAAATGATACCGTAAGATCTCCTGCACCGTCTCCAATATCCCCTGTATACTCTTCAGAGAAATCTTTCATTACTAAAAGCAAATCAAATTTTTGAATTGTACTATATTGTGGTGTCATAACATATATTCTACATCTGAAGCATATATTTTTATACATAGCAATACACACATTATTAGTATCTATTGCTGTAAGTGAATATTCATCCGGGGGCAGTATATAATAATCAGATGTATGTCCTTCGCTATTATAAATTGCAGCTTTAGCACATTCTTCAAAGTATCGTCTCCAAGATTTATATTGATCGTCGGCGATAGTTATTCGAAGTTCATTAGTAAATTCCATTGAAACAGGATAACTAATTTCACCATCATACAAGCTCAGTGTTTTTGATGTCATTTTAGATTTTTGAAGATCAAAACTAGTAAATGGAATCCATTTATTATAAGCTGTATTTACTCCATGCATTACGATATTTCTTATATTTATTTCGTGGATTCCAGGAAGATAATTAAGATCTCCATTTTCAGGCCCTGCATAAGGTTCAAGAGCAATTTCCCAGAAAGCATTAGTATCTAATGTTTGAATATTATAATTTGAATACCCTGTTGAGGTAAATTTATCTGGAGTTGTAATAAATGGGCTAGATTTTAATACATTATATAAACCTTCTACAGTATTAGTATCGTCAGTATCGCTAGATATCCCACATAATTCCTCTAGAGTAATTAATATACCTTTACCTGAAATATAATTATTTTTAAAACTGTATGTTCTTTCTCCTCCAGAAGATCCTAAAGCCATATCTTTTAAAGCACTACCTGCTTTTTTCCAAAAGGATGATGATGAATTTTTCTTTGCTCCTTCATTAGTTATTTTACTTAAGAGTTCGATTTCATCATAAGAAAATACAGATTGACTTTTTATAGGATTAGAAGCATTACTACTAGTTGATCGTGTATTCGCTTCTTCAAATCCATTATATTTAAATTTATTTTCATCTGGTCTATTCAAAGGATTAGATATATCTACTGATTTGCTTCCAACGATACTATTAACAGCATCTCCGAGCTTGTCTCCTAGGTTGTCAAGTGCACCAGAAACTCCTCCAGATACTAAATCACCCAATAAACCGCCATCATTTCCAGGGAGTCTATATCGATTTGATTTAGTTACTTTTTCAAGCTCGTCTCTAGCTACTACCAAACCAGCTAGTGTTTCATTAACAAGAAGTTGTCTTGCCTCTCCATGTACTCCAGTCCAGCCCACGGCTTTTTCAGCAGTCCATCTAAGATAATTACTTAAATTAAGAGATTCTAATCCAAATTTAGGTAATTTCATAGGAGGACCTTCTACTTGTTCAGAAGATAGTTCAGGATTTTCTGAATATTTATAAATTTCTTGTCCATCAGGAGCTTGTGCATCTGGAATTTCTTTTTGTTGGTTATAGAAATAAGTAGGATTTTCTATGATTTTTTCTACTTCTTCTGGAGAAAGATAATTTTCATTATCTGTTTCTGGAACTTCTAGAATAGAATCGTAAAAATTTCCAAGATCTCCACCAAGACTATCTAACTCTTCTGGGCCAAGAGGAGTATAATCTCCAGATTGTCTAGGAGCATCAGCTATTTCTGGAACTTCAAGGAGAGAATCATAGAAATTATTGATATTTCCACCAAGACTATCTAATTCTTCCGGACCTAATGGAGTATAACCTTCATATCCATCTCCAGAAGTTTCAGGGAGTTCGAGTTTTTCATCTTCTAACTCAAAATCTCTAGTATCTTCAAGTTTATCTATAAAATCTTCAAGACTTTCAGGTTCAGCTTCCTCTGTACCTTTTAAATCTATCCTTTCATCTTCTAAAGAACTTGATTCATATTCTTTAGTACCCTCTAAGTTTATTCTCTCGTCTTCTAAAGATTTAGGTTCGAATTCTTTAGTTCCGGTTAAATCTATTCTAGTGTCCTCTAACTCAGAAGCCTCATAATCCTTCGTATTTTCTAGATCATCAAGATAATCCTCAAGTTCAGACATCTCAGCTTCTTTAGTTCCAGTTAAGTCTATTCTAGTATCTTCAAGAGAATTATTATCTTCTACACTTAAGTTTTCTCTATAATCCTCTAAAGTAGATATCTCAGACTCTTCAGTATTTTCTAGATCAATTCTTTCATTCTCTAGAGCTTTAGGTTCAGACTCCTTTGTATCTTCTAGGTCTATCCTTTTATCTTCGAGACTTTTAGGTTCGGATTCTTCTGTTCCGGTTAAGTTGATTCTGGCATCTTCTAACTCAGAAGCTTCGTATTCTACAGTACCTTTCAGATCTACCCTAGTATCTTCAAGAGAATTATTATCTTCTACACTTAAGTTTTCTCTATAATCCTCTAAAGTAGATATCTCAGATTCTTCAGTACCTTCCAAATCTATTTTAGTGTTTCCAAGTTCTTCTAATACCTTTACAGTACCTCCAAGAGTTATTTTATCTTCAGGTAAACTCTTTAATTCTTCCCCACTTCTAAGAGACTCTTTATGATTCTCTAATTCATCTAACTCCTCCGGCGTTTTCCTAAGATTTTCCCTATAAGTTTCTAACTCTTTATCTTCTACGGTTCTCTCTAAAGATACTTTGGTTTTAGAAAGTTCAGCATCATCTACTGGATTTCTGAGTTTAACTTTAGTATCTTCAAGTTCTTTTAGATTATCTTTTCCACTATTTAATTTTTCTCTGTGATCTTCTAACTTATCTAATTCCTCCGGCGTTTCTTTAAGATCTTCTCTATAACTAGATAATTCAGAAGTTTCAATTGTTTTTTCTAAAGATATTCGAGTAGTATCTAATTCATTTTTAGAATCTACTTCTAGCTGTTCTTTGTATGATAAATCTTTAAATCCTTCAAGGTCTATTCTTGTTAGATCTAATTCTAGGTTGTGATTATCAATAAGAGATTCTCTTTCTTTTCCTAACTCTAGATCTTTTTCTGGAACCTTAAGATTTTCTTTTGTATTTATATAAAGATTTCTTACATCTCTAACTCCTTCTAGATTTAACTTTTCTGTACCTAGAGATTTTAATTCTTTTGGTTCCTCAGTTAATTCTTCTCGGCGATCTTCTAGGGTTGGTTCAAGGATATTTTTTTTATTTACTATATCCTCACGATGTTTCTCTAGTTCTGTTTTCCTAGGATCATACAGATTTTCACGTGTCTTTTCTGTATACAACCCATGATTTTCCGCCGAGTCAGAGTTTCTATTATCAGAAAGTGGTTCTCGTGATGATTCTTTATATAGACTTTTAATACCACGAACCCCATCTAATCCCTCTATATAATCTTCGAGAGAATTAATTTCTGGAATCCTCCCTGTTGTTCTTCCAGGGAGTTCTAGATTATCTTTCTCTAGGGAAGTATGATTTTCTTGAGTTGTTCTAATACTTTTAAGATATTTACTAAGAGCTTTTACTTCCTCAGGTCTAGTAAGTTGATCACATCCAGGAATTTTATTTTGCTTCAGAATCTCATTTTCTATATTTCTTTCTCTCATAATTACATATCTAAAGTTTCAATAATACTATTCAATGTATAAACATAGAATACTTCAGCTACTTCAGAGTAACCCATTTTAAGAGATATTTTAAATCTGAATGTATATTTTCCACGAGTATATTGTAATTCATCCCCTACTTCAAGAGATCCATCATCTGTATATACTTCTAGATTATCTCTGTTTCGATTCCATACATCTCTTAGTTCATTCTGATTTAATATCAATATTGTAGTAAATTGATCATAATCGTTCTCTAATGTACTACTTGATGAATATGTACCTCCAAAAACATTTTTCCATTTTGAATTACTCTTTGGTCTGAGTACTACAAATTCAGTCCCAAGAAGTTTTAATTGTAATTTTATATTTTTCATTCCAATAGAATAAAGCCTATTTGCCTTATCTAAGTTTTTTGAAATCATATCCGCCATAATAGTATATATTTAGTTTAAAGATTAATCACAGTCAATAATAGTACAAAATTCTTCTGTATCAATTATCTCACGTATTAATTTATATATCTGTTCAAAAGTAAGAGATCCTGATAGTTTCATTACATATATATCTCTCTCTAGGATCGTAATTGTTCTAATATTAGCTGCCATAGATCTAATGAAATCATCAATTTCGTACTGACTATATTCAAGATCTTCTGGAATATATATTTTAATTGAAGATGGATCAGGATATATACTAATTACATCTTTGGGAATTTTACTAGAAACTTCATAATCCCCGATACGATCTTTATCCAATTTCTCTGTTAATTTCGTTATCATCTTTCTAGCTTGTAAATCTGAAAAATATCGAATTCTAGGTACTATCATTTTTCAAATATATTAGGTTTTACATCAGTTGACATGAATTTTTTTAAGATAAAATCAAATTCATTTCTTGTTTTAATTGTGTAGTTATATACAACTACTTTTCCAGTATCTACCCTATTTACTATCGTTTTTAAGTGATTCCAGAAAATAGAATCAATCTTCTTAAGTTCGTTGGTATCCTCTTTATTTACTGTTATTACGAATATTCCAGAGATCATTGACATATTAATACCTATATCTCCACCAAATTCTCCAACAGTATAATCTAGACCTTCAACATAACGAAGTCTTTTAAGGCTATTTTCTAAGTACTTATTTCCAAAGTCTCCTCGATATGTAGGAATTATATCAGGATCATTAGAAAAAGTTACTGCAGCACTATAAATTAAACCGATAAGATCTTCAGATTTACCGGAAAATAGAAATTTTCCCGTTTTCCCAATAAATTTCTTTAAATCATATTTATTTAAAGACTTAACCGAAAAATCCTTCTGTTCAACTTCCTTAATTCTATTTTCAACTAAAGCTTTGTTATCAAGAAGATTTATTTTTACTCCAAGAGTATTACTGAGTTCCATTATAAAGTTGGCTATAACTTGATAATTTGTAAATACAATAGCCACTGAATAAGAATTATTTCTAGAATTGATTGCATAACTACTATATTCCATCCCTGTATACTTCTTACAGTAATAGTCTAAACTATCTGAAGTCTTTTCCAATTCCTTAGAGGTCATTCCAAAAGTATACATGGTAATGGAATTATCTTGTATTGAAAAATTTAATTTATAAGCTGTTACATTTCGATCATTAAAACTAAACTTCTCATCTATTTTTGCTCTTTTATCTAATGAATCTCCTATAGTTACTCCAGAAGCTCTATAAATACCAAACTCACGACGAATTAATTTATCTACTTCTTGAAATTTAATAGATGACATTGGATTGTGTAAATAGTTTAAGAAGAATTTTAATACTACACCTGCTATAGTTCCATATTTACCTCCAGTTATAGCACCACTGGTAATACTAGCATCTTTTAGGAGACTACCTGTAACTCCTCCAATACCAGCACCAGCTAAGGCAGATTTTCCGATTACTTCTATAGCTCCTGGAACCTTATCCATATCCTTAGGACCTGTATAGTGACCCTCCGGAATTGTATATTGTTTTTGTCTAAATTTTGTCATACCATAAGATTTTTTAAATAATTAGTTGAGCTATTTACTACATCTTCTACAACTCTGCCTCCTTTACTATCTACATACTTAGATGCAGCCTTAGACATTTTATCACCAACTCCAATCTTTTTCCACATAGTTTTCTCTGGTTTTCCTACTACACTAACTAAAGCAGATGTTCCAGGAATAGGTACTGTTTTCATAGCTACAGAAGTTATAGGTGCTTCTATAGATGGTTGAATTACTTTAGTATTTACAACTCTTCCTGGATTAATGGCTGCTTGATTTGCCGCCATTTTTACTCCTTCTATCTTATTTAAACCTCTTGCTGTAGCTTCTAAGACTTTATTTTGTGTTTTTATGGCGGATCTTTTTGCAGCCATTGGAGTCTTTCTAAGAACTTTTTTATTAAATCCAGCCAATACTCTAGTTCCTGTAAGAGAATACAACTTTCTTTTTATTATCATAATTTTATATATTAAACAAGTAAATCTCCATACCATCCAGATTGGAGTATATAATTATCACACCTAGATCTAAGCTCTTGATATGCAGCATCGATATTATTAAGAACTTCCAAACCAACATTAGGTAACATTAATGAAGCCTTTAGGTTCCTAATATAGTCTAGTAAATGAGTCATACAGAGATCCATAAAAAATGTACCTCTCGACCCTTCTTCTACATTCAGCCAATAAATAGCTGCTTTAGATGATCCTGGATTAAACGTTTTATCAGGAAGAAAGTCAGGAATTATTGGTCGACTACATATCCCCCTAACATAAAATTGATCATAGCTAGGCATATCCATCATAAAAACATAAGGACGTCTATAATCCGTAAAATAAGTATAGTTTCCTGGAGCAGGATACGAAATAGATCCAATTCTGTACATAGGAATAGAGTTTGGAATTAATATAATCTGATCTTCCGATATTTTACAATCAAGAAATAATGTAAAATTACTCTTAATCTCACAATACCCTTCAAGTCCCATGTTCTCACAACTACACATCTGAGAACGGTTCATTTTCATCTCCAGAATCAATGGCAAGGTATGTTCAAATTCTCTTAACGACTCCTTAATTATCTCCAGTAATATCTCATCCGCACTAAGGTAGTCATTTAATGCTAAGATTTCGTCAAGTGAAGTTAAGCTTATAAGAGCACTTCTGATAAACAACTTCTTTTTAAGATCTGTTAATAATGTTTTATCCATAATATAATACTGGTAATAATTTAGGTTCTACTTTTGTTGTTATATCTTTTCCTTCTTCGAAAAATATCTTTATGATTTCAGGGATTCTATTATTATCTTTATAGGGAATTCGAAGAAGACATATATTATTTTCTTTGCAATATTGTTCTAAGCATCTATCTCGATTAACTTGATTTATAAATTTACTATAAGTTTTTTGAAGAAATGGAACAAATTCATAATGTTGAATTCCATCAAATTCAATTATACAATTAAGTTTTTTAATAAAAAAGTCTACTTTTATAAACTTGTTGTTATTAAAATAAATATAGAAATTTCTCTGAATATTTTCAGATCTAACACATGATGATATTATATCAAAACAAAAATCTTCTGATTTATATAATATTTTAGAACATTTTGGACATCCTCCTGTGCATTTATCTCTAGAAAATGTTTTATAGTTAATTATATAAGTACTGTCTCTTATACACATCTGACGCTGCCGACGACTTAATAGGTGTAGAT
>ERZ1027269.690-NODE-690-length-12205-cov-5.229959_pt1 | contig 12205 bp, 10 predicted proteins | sample MGYA00519471_ERZ1027269 | MGnify/ENA primary metagenome ERZ1027269 (study PRJEB26926, sample SAMN06164687) | human gut metagenome | biome: ENVO:00009003; feature: ENVO:2100002; material: ENVO:00002003 | host: Homo sapiens | place: USA | collected 2012 ...
CTTTTGCGTGTTTGATATGAGAAATCAACGTATATTTGTCAACTGTTTTAATATAATAATGTATAATGAACGAAACGAAGAAACTGATTCAACAGATAACAGAAGGTATTCAAGATAAAAAAGGAAAAAAAATCGTCATCGCAGATCTGACAAAAATCGACGATACAATATGCAATTATTTCGTCATCTGCCAAGGAAACTCTCCCAGCCAAGTGACAGCCATTGTAGAATCCATCAGGGACTTCACACGCAAGGGTGCCGATACCAAGCCCTTTGCCGTAGACGGGCTGCGCAATGCCGAATGGGTAGCTATGGACTACTCGGACATATTGGTGCATGTCTTCCTGCCTGAAACAAGGGAATTCTACAATCTGGAGCACCTATGGGCAGACGCCAAATTAACTCAAATTCCTGACCTCGATTAATCAAAACGTATGGACAATAATACCAACAAGAAACCCAATAAAGTGAATATGCCCAAGTTCAACCTGAACTGGCTGTATATGATCATAGCCATGATGCTTCTGGGCTTGTACCTGACCAACGAGAATAGTACAGGTACGAAAAACATATCTTATGACGAATTCCAGCAATATGTACGCAATGGTTACATGAGCAAAATCATCGGTTACGATGATAACTCGGTAGAAGCGTATATTAAGCCTCAATATGTGAAGAATGTATTCCAGGCAGACTCCAGCCGGGTAGGTAGGAATCCTATGATTACTACCGAAGCCCCCTCTCGCGAGAGTCTGGGAGACTTTCTGCAAAAGGAAAGAGACGAACAGCATTTCGACGGTTCCATCAATTACGAAAAGAAGCGGAACTACTTCGGTGTAGTGCTGTGGCAGATTCTGCCTATCGCTTTCCTTATTGGTTTCTGGATTTTCATGTCACGCCGCCTGAGTGGTGGTGGCAGTGGCGGCGGTGGCGGCATATTCAATGTCGGTAAGTCACGCGCCCAACTGTTTGAAAAAGGAACTCCTATAAAAATCACTTTCAAGGATGTAGCAGGACTTGCCGAAGCCAAACAGGAGGTGGAAGAAATTGTAGAATTCCTGAAAGAACCGCAGAAATACACAGACCTGGGTGGTAAGATTCCCAAAGGCGCTCTGCTTGTAGGCCCTCCGGGAACAGGTAAGACCCTGCTTGCCAAAGCTGTGGCAGGTGAAGCCAATGTACCGTTCTTCTCACTGGCCGGTTCCGACTTCGTAGAAATGTTTGTCGGTGTAGGTGCATCCCGTGTGCGCGACCTGTTCCGTCAGGCAAAGGAAAAAGCGCCCTGTATCGTGTTTATCGATGAAATTGATGCCGTAGGACGTGCCCGTGCCAAAGCTGCCGCAATGGGTGGTAACGACGAACGCGAAAACACTTTGAACCAGTTATTAACTGAAATGGACGGTTTCGGTTCCAACAGTGGTGTAATCATCCTGGCTGCTACCAACCGTGTAGACGTACTGGACAAGGCTTTGCTGCGTGCCGGACGTTTTGACCGTCAGATACATGTAGACCTCCCCGACCTCAACGAACGTAAAGAAGTATTCGGTGTACACTTGCGTCCTATCAAAATAGATAATACGGTAGACGTAGACTTGTTGGCACGCCAGACTCCGGGCTTCTCCGGTGCTGATATCGCCAATGTCTGCAACGAAGCAGCACTTATCGCTGCCCGCCATGGCAAGAAATTCGTAGGTAAGCAAGATTTCCTCGATGCCGTAGACCGTATCGTAGGTGGTTTGGAAAAGAAAACGAAAATTACTACTGAGGCAGAACGCCGTTCCATTGCTATCCATGAGGCAGGACATGCTTCCATCTCCTGGTTATTGGAATATGCCAACCCACTGATCAAGGTGACCATCGTTCCGCGTGGCCGTGCACTGGGTGCCGCCTGGTATCTGCCCGAAGAGCGCCAGATCACTACCAAAGAGCAAATGCTTGATGAAATGTGTGCCACACTGGGTGGACGTGCTGCTGAGGACTTATTCCTGGGACGTATTTCAACCGGTGCCATGAATGACCTGGAACGTGTAACGAAGCAGGCTTTCGGTATGATCGCTTACCTCGGTATGAGCGAGAAACTGCCTAACCTCTGTTATTACAATAACGAAGAATATTCTTTCAATCGCCCGTACAGTGAAAAGACTGCCGAACTGATTGACGAGGAAGTTAAGAACATGGTAAACGAACAATACGAACGTGCCAAGAAGATACTCTCCGATCATAAGGACGGACACCAAAGACTGTCACAGTTACTGATAGACAGAGAAGTGATCTTTGCAGAAGATGTAGAAGAAATCTTTGGAAAACGCCCCTGGGCTTCCCGTTCGGAGGAGATCAGTGCCAATAAGATTTCAGAGGATCTGAAGAAAGCGGAAGAAGCAGCTGCAAAAGAAGCTGCGAAGAGCGAAAAAGAAGTAAAAGCGGAAGAGGAAAACAATGTTGAAAGCGGAAATGAAACCGGTAATACAAAGGTTTCCGCAGAAGGAACTAAAGTTTCTGTAGAACGCCCCGAACCCGCAAAAGAATAAAGAACTAAAAAACGGAATTACCGTGAAAAGCAATTTCTTACAACGCGCCATCACAGGTGTGTTATTCGTAGTAGTATTGGTGGGCTGTATCCTATACAGCCCCCTTTCATTCGGTATCCTGTTCACCATTATCGGTGCACTGAGCGTACACGAATTTGGGCACCTGATCAACCAAAGCAGTGAAGTACAAATCAATAAAACGATCACCGCCCTTGGAGGCGCTTATCTCTTCCTGGCCGTAATGGGGTTCTGCCAGTCAACCATCGGAGCACAGGTATTCCTGCCTTATCTGGCTTTACTGCTTTACCTGATGATTACGGAACTTTACCTGAAAAAGAAGAATCCCATCGGCAACTGGGCTTTTTCCATGCTGAGCCAGCTATACGTGGCATTGCCGTTTGCGCTGCTCAATGTATTGGCTTTCCAATATAACCCTACAGAAAGCAGTGTGACCTATAACCCTATCCTGCCGCTTTCCATCTTCGTATTTATATGGTTGAGCGATACAGGTGCTTACTGTGTAGGTTCCCTGATTGGCAAGCATCGCCTATTCGAACGCATTTCCCCTAAGAAATCTTGGGAAGGAAGCATCGGTGGTGGTGTATTCTCTATAGCCTCTTCATTTGTATTTGCACACTACTTCCCATTCATGCCTGTTTGGCAATGGGCAGGACTGGCATTGATCGTTGTTATATTCGGCACATGGGGAGACCTGACGGAATCACTGATGAAACGCCAGTTAGGTATTAAAGACTCGGGACATATCCTGCCCGGGCACGGAGGAATGCTCGACCGCTTCGACAGCGCTTTACTGGCAATCCCCGCGGCAGTGGTCTACCTCTATGTATTGACCTTGTTATAAAATAAAAAAGCCGGAGGAATTCACATTCACCCGGCTTCACACAAAACACTTTACTCTACTTCAATTGCATCTTTGAGAAATCTAAGTTCGAAGCTTCTTCAGCATTACTTGATTGTTTTTCAAATACTATTTCTACTTCTTTATTCACTTCCGAATTAAGTTTCAGCTTGATACCCTTCATCTCAGGAGTCAATACTTCTTTCAGATTGAAAGACACTAATCCGGCAGCACGGCGTCCACTTACATCACCATAGTTATTATAACGAAGTTCGAGATGGAGATATCCGTCATCTTCACTCACAGCATCTGCTGTAGCTTCGGCAGGTTGCACCAGACTGATACGATGTTTCGTATCAGGATCCTTCGGCAAGTTCTGCATAAAGACAATATTCATATAACCACCACTGACCGTCAGGTCTCCCTTATAAATCAGTACCGGATCATTACCATATTCTTCCTCATTCTCAGCAGTCAACGGTTCCACTACTTTCGTCAGGGCATGCTCCAGACGTAATATCTTCACAGCATGGTCATATCCTTCATAATTATCGTAAATAGGATTGAACACCGTAACCACACGTTGCCCGTCTACCGGCTGATACCAGCCCATATCCGTATTGATAGGCCAAAGTGTTCCCCAAGTATCACTCTCCATATAGAAAGCATTCCCCTTGACACGTATAGTAGCCCAGTTCGGATAAGAAAAGTCCCCGATTGAGTATCCGCTGTCGAGATCATCGCATGACTGCAAGGCAGGTAGCACCGCCAGGCACATCATCATAAATAACCAATGTAATTTCTTCATAATTAAAGTCCTCTTGTTTGTTACCGTAATAATTGTTAGTTCATAAAATATCGCATGTTCTGACTATAAAATACGAAAGCCGGGCTATTACTGCACCGGCTTTATCACTTTTAACAATTTTATGGTCTTTTGAAACCAAAGAGGTTTCATTATGTAAGAAGAATTACTTTCGTAGTAAGCGTAACATCTTTTGTGCCGCCCGCTTCGGAGCACCTGCATCACCCAAGCGTGCCGCCATGTATTCATATCCATCAAGCATTCGCTGCCGATAATCTTTATCATATAAAATACGTTCCAGTTCGGCACGTGCTTGTTCAACTGTCATTGTATCAGCTACCAGCTCCTTCACTACTTCACGGTTCGCAATCAGATTTACCAGCGAAATGTACTTCACCGTCAGTATATGGCGGCGCAGGAAAGAGATGACTTTTCCTATCGGCGTATGATAACAAACAGCTTGCGGCACCCGGAATAAAGCAGTCTCCAATGTAGCAGTCCCCGAAGTCACTAACGCCGCCTCAGCTTGTTGTAGCAGGCGGTAGGTCTGACCGAAAAGGATCTTCACCTTCGCATCACCTACATATTCGTGATAATAATCGGGAGAAATACCGGGTGCACCAGCCAAAACCAACTGGTATTCCGGAAAAGCGGAAGCTGCCCGAATCATATCGGGCAGATTATCCTTTATTTCCTGCTTCCGGCTACCTGCCAGCAAAGCGATGATCGGCTTAGAGTCCAAGTTGTTTTCACGAACAAAGCCGTCAAAGGTTTCAGGGTGCTCTGCACGGAAGAGGGTCACCTCATCTACCGTAGGATTACCTACATAATGTATCGGGTAGTGATGTTTGTCTTCAAAGAATTCCACCTCGAACGGTAGAATAGAAAATAATTCATCCACATCCCGTTTGATATTCTTGATGCGGTATTCTTTCCAAGCCCATATCTTCGGAGAGATATAGTAATAGACAGGGATATGCGTCTTCGCCCGCAAGAACTTGGCTATACTCAGGTTGAAACCGGGGTAATCCACCAATATCACCACATCGGGCTGCCAGGCAACGATATCTTCCTTGCATCGCTTCATATTGGCAAAGATGGTACGCAGGTGCAGCAACACAGGGATAAATCCCATATATGCCAACTCCTTATAATGCTTCACCATCGTTCCGCCAACTGCCGCCATCAAGTCTCCCCCGAAAAAGCGGAATTCCGCCTGTGGGTCTTCTACTTTCAAAGCAGCCATCAGATGAGACGCGTGCAGGTCACCAGAAGCTTCACCGACAATCAAATAATACTTCATATCAATTGTCAATTGTCAATTGAATTAAAACCAAGATTGTAACTCATCAATAAGATTGTAAGCCGTAACATCCACCGTAGTTGGAGTGATGGCTACATAGCCGTTATCGAGTGCCCAATGGTCGTTCTTCTCATTATCAGGGTCCGTATTCTGGAATTCACCAGTCAGCCAATAATAATGAGTATCGCCACGATGTGCAAAGTTTTCCCATTCATTCGTCCATTGTCCTTTGGATTGCTCACACACTTTAACACCTTTCAGCTCTTTTACATTGGGGAAGTTCACATTGAGACAAGTCAACGGTGGCAGTCCTTTTTCCAGAACCTGACGGGCAATCTCGCGGATATAAGGTCCCGAAGGTTCAAAATCAGGGTTCGGATCATGACAGCAAAGAGAGTAACCAATGGAGGGAACTCCTTTGAGACAACCTTCAATTACCACTCCCATCGTACCGGAATAGTGTACATTCACAGCAGAATTATCTCCATGATTGATACCGCCGACTACCAAATCCGGTTTGCGGTCGAGTACTGTATGGAAGGCAAGCTTCACACAGTCTACCGGAGAACCGGAACATTTGTAAATCGTAAGTCCTACATCTTTACGTACCAACTGATAATGAATAGGTTCGGTCACTGTCAGCGCGCTCGCATTGCCCGAACGCGGTGCATCCGGCGCCATTACTACGATTTCTCCCAACGGACGGAGAAACTTTATCAACTCACTAATACCTTTCGCAATGACTCCATCGTCATTGGATATTAATATCAAAGGTCTCTGATTTTCCATATTTATCCTAATTTTCAGTGCAAAAATAGCAAAAGAGAACCGGATATCAAGCTTCGAAGACTTAATATATTAAATCCATACACTTAATCTATTAATTCCTCTTGGATGCTTCCTTCATTCATCATGCTACTATGCAGCACTGAAGGCTTAGCAAAAAGGTCCTGTGAGTTATGAAGTAATTAGCCCCTAATCATTCTCTTCTTAATGATGTCTGTCATCCCCTCCCGTTGTACTTAACACTATGTTGCGTGCAACATGAGCTTCATTCCCGGCAGCATCCGTACAATAAACCATCAGGTGATAATCTCCCGGAGTAGCATTAGCGGGTATCACGATATCATGGTGATGAATATGCGCCGTTCTTTGTTCCGACACATCATACGACCTGTTAAAAGTGAAATCCACAGTAGTCCCCGTAGCCCGGGTATCGTGTGAATGATGATCGAAATTATTATGAATCTCTATCTTATACGATTTTAGCATAACATCATCCGATAGCTCCATCTCAAAATGCACACCGTGCTCACTACCTATTGCCAGCACCTGACCTTCGGTGGGTGAATTAAGATCAATTACCGGCTTTGTGGTATCACTAAGCGGATTATCACTATCACTACAAGCCGTAAACAACGACATAACCATCACTAAAAGGGAAAAAATCATCGGGAAATAAAATTTTGTTTTCATTTGAATCGTTTTTTAAAAGGTACTTTAATTAATAATTGAAAGTTTCGTCCCGGTTCAGGGATCTCCACTTTGCGGTAAAAACTGAGATGATTGTAATAACGCGTATTGAATATGTTCCGAACGGTCAGAGTAATCTCCACCTTATTTCCGGCAACAGGTAAATCAAGAGAGCCACCTATATGGAAAAGGTTCGTACCCGGAGTACGATCTTCGTTACGGTCCACCCTATTTTGACGGGCTATGTTTTGCCATTCGGCATACAGCATATAACGTTTCTTCTGCCAAGTCAGCGTATTATGCAAAGTGGCAGGCGGAGAAAAGCTCAGAGGAATACGTTCATCACAATTATAGGTATAGACATACTCACCGGATATGCGATAACTGAAAGCAGAAGAAATACGAACCTCTGCACCTGCCTCCGCTCCTGCAAACAATGCCTCCGTCTGTGCATATCGATAAATCTGTCCTGTATGGGGTAATACGGACCATTCCCCCGTAGGGCGCAGAAAGATATAATTGCTGAACCAGTTGACGAACGGAGAAACATACAGAGACAATCGTCCGTACTTCAACTGATAAGAAGCATCCATTTGCCAGCCTTGCTCGGAAGAAAGTGTGGCATCCCCTTGTTCGTGGCGGAATGTACCATGATGTACCCCATTCGAAGCCAATTCATTCGCACCCGGCAAACGGAAGCTCCGCCCAATGTTTACCTTCAGCTGATGCAGTACAGAAGGTGTCCATACCACTCCCAGCGACAGAGAATAGTCTCCGAAGCTTCTGTTTACACGACGACTGTTCCAACGGTAGGATTCCACTTGTTCATCACTATAGCCCTGCTCTTGCAGATAAGTTGCCAGATATGGATCATCGTGGGCAAAAACACGTATACGCCCATAATCATACCGTATACCTCCACTAACAGCAAGTACATTGTCCGGACGATACGTTGTAAGCCAGGATACCCCGGTAGTGAAACGCTCATATTCCGGCAGCAGAAAAGAATAGCCTGAAATTGTGTTTCTCTGAAACTGAGAATCCCATCCCATCCGATGTTCCCAGGAAGAAGAACCGATAAGCCGCCCTTTCGCAGAAAAGCTGAAAGTATTCAGATTAAAACCCAGTTCCTTATCCGGATTTGTTTGCGGCAAAGGCTGACTGCCGTAATGGGTATGGAATGCACTCCATTCTTCACGATGATTATTCTGATAACCCATATCACCCGACAGGATAAACTTCTCCCAAACATATTGCTGATGAGTAGTCACTTTCAGATGGTTCACTTTACTATAGGGAAGCTCTATGTTCCGGCTATCACCGTCATCTTCCAGACGCGACACATCGGGAATTCCATGTGCACCGGGAAAGAAACCTGTCTTCTGAAATACATTAGACACGGCATAATTCGACTTATACCCTTTCTTTTGGTATTGGGTAAAAAAATCGACATTACGCTCCCACCCTGCCGTATTCTTCAGCCGACGACCACGGACTGGTATCTTCTGAGTCAGATAGATTATCGTATCCGCCGGGATACGGTAATCCCCGAATCGCTGTTCGGAATAACGCAACTTCGTATACCAGGCATTCTTTTTGATGCCCAACATCAGCGAAGCGCCGAAAGTCTCGTTGACAGACTTTCCTAGAAGCGTTACATCACCAAACAACATATTCTCTGCCGGAACCTGTACGGGAGAAATGTCAATCACTCCGCCCATGGCATCGCTGCCATAAAGCAACGAAGCAGGTCCTTTCATCACACTCACGGCATCTACATTGAAAGCATCGAGTTCCAGACCATGATCTGCTCCCCACTGCTGCCCTTCTTGTTTGATACCATTCTCCAATACGGCAACCCGGTTAAAGCCCATTCCCCGGATCATCGGTTTAGAAAAACCCGAGCCGATATCCATAGCTTGCACGCCCGGAATATTCTCCATCGCCTGCATAAAGTTACCTGTAAAATGTTTCCGCAAGAAATCCCGGTCAGCCACTTCAAGGGTAAGTGCAATCTTCTTATTCTGAAGTTGTTGGTAGGTTTCCGCCACCACTACTTCAGGCAAAGCTACATTACGGACTGAATCGGATTCTTGCGCATGGGCGGAAAGAGCTGTACATAACACCCCTAACACGCCCGGAATAAATCCTATACGCATTGATTACAATCTTGATTAGAATAAAACAATGAAAGGCAAGCTATAAAAGCCCGTCTCCACATGAATGTAAATTATGTAATCAAGCTATGGGAGGTGCACGTAGATAATGTGAATAAGAGAGTGTATAGACAATCTTATCCTGATGAACAACCTGCTCAAATGTGATGGGCGTTAAGATGCAACGGAAGTCAACAGACTGCGCTTCCGTGAAAAGAGAAAGAGAGAAGTGACAAATGCCACAATCGTCCGGCGAGTGGCGCGGATGATCGGCATGGGAGCAGGAAGTGGAATGACCTTCCTCATGGTGATGAAAAGCTTTCACCACGAAGAATGGCATGAGCGACAAAATCAGCACCCATGCCACAACGGCTCTCTTCTTCCTACTACTATTCACTTCTCTTACAGATATTTTCTGAATATGCCGCGAAGATATGCATCGCAAACCGAACACGCAAACTACGACACTTAATATGTGTTACCGTTTGTAGTTTTACCAATATGTAGGTATAGCCAGCATTACTTCTTTGCTTGTTTTCTATACGCAACACAAACAGCTACACACTATGGATGCCTAAAACTCGTCTTCTGCAAAATAAAACACAATGTTCCCGTCATAATCAATGAACCCATCGTATTTCTTCAGTTTCACATGGATGACTTTCTCCGTGCGATGCTTCACATCTATGCTTTCTCCCCAATCAGAGCTAAAGCGAAGCATTTTCCCTATAGGACTCAGCAGGAAAGGCAAAGAGGCTCCCGGGCTACCTGCCCAAGTGGAATAGCCATTGATGAACTCAATAGGTTCACCATTCCGCCTGGTCGGATCCAACATTTTATTTTCCAACTGTGCCCTGACTACATTAAAGTTCTCGTCGACAATATCCATATATCGTCTGTCCTTGAACTGTGCATAGGCATATCCCAAATAGAAGTTGCGAATATCCTCAAATTCCGGGCTTATCACCGTTCCGGTCTTGTCAATCATCACCACTCCGCCCTCTCTCTTTGCAACAGAGGCTTTTCCTTCACGGAACGGATAGGGCTCTTTGCTGAATTTAGCAGGAATCACCATCTTGCCCGATACGTCAATAAATCCCCACCGCCCGCCATTATCGGTCACTTTCACAGCAGCCAGGCCTTCGCTGAAGTCCTGTACCTTCAGGTAGATGGCCGGACAAATGATTTTGCCAGCCTTATCGAAAAATCCATAACGCCTTTTCTCCATATCATAGAAGGCCGCCAAGCCATTAGAGAAAGGACGCACCTCTTCCGGGCTTTGCGCGCCCACGGTCAACATCGTCTGGACAAGCGCCGGGAATACCTCACGGCCTTGCCTGTCAATGTAAGTACACTTGGAGTATCTGTCATTCACCGTCTTTACAATCAAGGCATAACCATCTTTGTTGAAAGGAGCAGAATCTATAATCCTCGCATTGAGTTTTATAGCCCGCCCTTGCTTATTAATGACGTACCAAGTCTCAGTGCGGCCCCACATGTCACGACCGGACTTGCATACCAGGCAAGCTCCACCTCCAAATTGAGGATAACCGAAACTTTTATAATCCCATTGGTAATCAATCACTTTATTCCCCTGCTCGTCTATAAATCCCCACAAACCGGTCTCGTCGTTCTTCACGGCAAGCAAACCATCATGAAAGGCATAGTTGGTGTCATACCTGTTTATTATCACTTTTTTGGCATTCTCCCCTATCTTGATAGGAGTAAACTGGGCAGCAGCAGGCAAAGCTATGCCTACTGCCAAACATATTGTTATCAAATATCTTTTCATCTTCTTATGGCAATCTAAATTTAACAGAAACCGCATATTTCACTCTGACGTTTTTACCCTTCTGCTTTCCCGGTGTCCATCGAGGCATTGACTTAATAACCCGAAGGGCTTCTGTATCCAAATCAGGATCAACGCTTGTCAGCACATATGCATTGATGATACTTCCGTCCGTGTCCACCACAAACTGCACAACAACTTTTCCCTGCGTACCGTTTTCCTGCGCACTCTTAGGATATTTCACATTCTGTGCGATATAGCGCATCAGTGCCACCTGTCCGCCGGGATACTCAGGCATCACCTCTGCATTGTCATATATCTTATTGGGATCTTCAGCCTCCGCTTCCTTTTGCAGTTCAGCCGCCAATTCGGCTTGCAGCCTGGCTCTCTCCGCTTCCTCGCGCTCATTTGTTTCTTCAACAGGAGCTATATACGGCACTTCGGAAATCTCATTCTCTACTATATCCAACTGTTCAGACGCCTCCGGGGAACTTTCAGCTTCGGATAAGGACTCCGACGCTTCCGAAAGAGATTGCTGCAGAGCCTTCCTATCCGCCAGCCGTTTTTCCAAATCCCTAAAATCCATATACAGATTGTAAGTGCCCCATTTCTCCGTCTCTATCCGCAGGCTTTTGTCGGAAGGCAAGTAATGCAACGTAAGATTTTGCTCATAAGTATGTACGAACGCATCGCAACCCTCTGACTTCATGATGGAGTCCACATACAATGTATAGAGGCAATCATTGGCCATTATCTTAATGATTCCATAAGTTCCTTTAATATCCCGATTATACAAGCCCAACTGCGCATGGGCAAATGCTTTAGTATCTTCCCCCGTCTGCCACTCTCCGACCAATGGGTGCTCCACATCGGTAGAAAGTAAGATGCGGCTTTCCATTTCGTCCAAATAAACATTGACCTGTTTTTTCCCATTAGTCCACTTTCCTGAAAAGAAGTGTTCACCATCATACTCTCCATAATCCATCTTGAATGTTCCGGTATTCTTCCCGTTGACAAACTCATTGACAACGTAATGCAATCCATCCTCTATCTTCCCGCTCAACTGAATTTCCTGTTTGTTCCGTTTATAGAAATAGGTGCCATACAAAGAATCGCCTTCCTGCTTTAAACACATTTGCACTTCTGATTTTCCAACCCTTCCCTCATAAAGGGCTTCTTTAATGGCGGGCACATTTACCGCTTCCACAGTCTCTCCGCCCTTCAAACAAAAGAACAAAACAGACAGAACCACCAACACTGACACGCCCCCTATTATCTGTCTCTTATACACA
>ERZ1027269.704-NODE-704-length-12077-cov-5.914906_pt1 | contig 12077 bp, 8 predicted proteins | sample MGYA00519471_ERZ1027269 | MGnify/ENA primary metagenome ERZ1027269 (study PRJEB26926, sample SAMN06164687) | human gut metagenome | biome: ENVO:00009003; feature: ENVO:2100002; material: ENVO:00002003 | host: Homo sapiens | place: USA | collected 2012 ...
AATTCTATCACTATATCTTTCCGCATTTCACTTTTTTGTAGTAACTTTGCGGAAATAATGAACCGGTTTATGGGAAATCCGACGAAAAAGCTCCCGCTGATCGAGCGGGACGACTGGCTGCTTCCGGTCGAAAGGGAGTTGACGGCCCGGTACGAGAGCTACCTGCGGGCACTTCGGGAAATAGAAAAATCGGCCGGATCGATCGTCGATTACGCCAACGGCTATCGCTATTTCGGATGGCAGCGGGACGAGGCGCTCGAAGGCTGGTGGTTCCGCGAATGGCTTCCCGGGGCGCAGGACGTTTATCTGCTGGGCGACTTCAACGGTTGGCAGCGCACTTCGCTGCGGCTCGACAGAAACCCGGAAGGGGTGTGGAGTATTTTCCTGCCCGATGCGATGTATGCCGAACGGCTCACGCACGGCTCGCTCTACAAAATCCACGTACATGGCGACAACGGCTGGCACGACCGCATCCCCGCCTATGCGACCCGCGTGGTACAGGACGAGAAAACCAAGGATTTCACCGCCCAGTTCTGGAATCCGTCCCCGTTCGACTGGCAGGGTGACCGGCCCATTGCGGCCCGCAGCGAGGAATTATTCATCTACGAAGCCCACGTAGGTATGGCTCAGGAGCGCGAAGGCGTGGGCAGCTATGCGGAATTCACCGAAAAGATTCTTCCCCGGATCCGGGAGGAGGGTTACGATACGGTACAGTTGATGGGCATCGCCGAACATCCCTATTACGGGTCGTTCGGCTACCACGTGTCGAACTTCTTCGCCCCTTCCTCGCGCTTCGGCACGCCCGAAGCGCTCAAGACACTCGTGCGCACGGCTCACGAACTGGGACTTGCGGTGGTAATGGATCTAGTGCACGCCCACTACGTGAAGAACCTCAACGAGGGGATCAACGAGCTCGACGGTACGGATCATCTCTACTCCCTACCGGGTACGGCGGGCGAACAGCCCTACTGGGACTCCAAAACTTTCGATTACGGCAAGGAACAGGTGCGGCACTTTCTGCTCTCGAACGTCAAATACTGGCTCGACGAATTTCACTTCGACGGCTATCGGTTCGACGGAGTGACCTCGATGCTCTACCGCCATCACGGGCACACCGACTTCGTCCGGAGGGAGCAATATTTCGATGAGGAGGTGGACGAAGCCGCCCTCACCTACCTTACGTTGGCCAATACGCTGGTACACGACTTCCGTCCCCGAGCCGTTACGATCGCCGAGGAGGTGAGCGGCATGCCGGGCATCGCGGTTCCGACTGCAGACGGAGGCGTCGGTTTCGACTACCGCCTGGGCATGGCCATTCCGGATTTCTGGATCCGACAACTCAAGGAGATACCCGACGAACAGTGGGACATACACGCCATTTGGCACGTCCTGACCGACCGTCTGCCCGGCATCAAGACGGTCGCCTATGCCGAATCGCACGACCAGGCGCTGGTGGGCGACCAGACCCTCGCGTTCCGGCTGATGGGAAAGGAGATGTACGAACACATGGACCGCGCCTCGCAAAGTCCGGTCATCGATCGAGGCATGGCACTGCACAAGATGATCCGGCTCGTCACGATCTCGGCGGGCGGGGACGCCTACCTCAACTTCATGGGCAACGAATTCGGACATCCCGAATGGATCGACTTTCCGCGCGAGGGCAACGGCTGGAGCTACGCCTACGCCCGGCGCCAATGGTCGCTCGCGGACAACGGGCTGCTGCGCTATGCCCAGCTCGGGGAGTTCGACCGGGCGATGATCGCCCTGGTGAAAAAATACGGCATACTCCGCGACGGCTACCCTTACAATTTACAGATGGACACCCAGAATCAGACGATGGCCTTTTCGCACGGCGACCTGCTGTTCGTATTCAACTGGCATCCGTCGGCCTCGATACCCAATTACGAAGTACGGGTACGGGTTCCGGGCCGTTACCGCCCGATCCTCTCGACCGACGAGCGCCGTTTCGGCGGCACGGAGCGGACCGACATGCGGGGGCAGCATTTCTCCTACCCCGTGCAGGGGGACGAGCTGCCCCGCATCCGCATCTACAACACCTCGCGCACGGCGACGGTCTTCCTTCGCGAAGAGTGATCCGGACACACTCCCTGCGCCGTGCACGGGGCCAAAAATACCGGATAATGCCCGGAAAACAGAAAAAATCGCAAAAAGACAGACAATACACCGCTGCCGAGCGGGATTTCGGACAACAAATTCAATACAATGACGAAAAAATACAGACATCTCCTGTTCGACCTCGATGGCACGCTCACAGACCCGATGGAGGGCATCACCCGTTCGGTGCAACACGCCCTGCGGCATTTCGGTATCGAAGTGAGCGACCTGCGCGAGCTCTGCCCCTTCATCGGACCGCCGTTCGCGGAGTCCTTCCGGACATTTTACGGCTTCGACGACCGCCAGACCAGCGAAGCCGTAGCCGTATCACGGGAGTATTTCACCGAAAAAGGCATCTTCGAAAACCGGCTCTACGACGGGATGGACGAGCTGCTCGACACGCTCACAAGCAGCGGATATACGCTCTGCGTCGCCACGTCGAAGCCCCGGGTATTCGCCGAGCGGATCCTCGACCACTTCGGCATCGCCCCCTATTTCTCCTTCGTCGGCGGCACAGGACTGGACGGCTCGCTGCCGACGAAGGCCGATGTGATCGCTCACGTGCTGGCCGGGAGCAACATCACCGATCGCGGAACCGCCTTAATGATCGGCGACCGCAAATACGACATTCTCGGTGCAAAAACCGTCGGCATCGACTCCGCCGGAGTTCTCTACGGCTACGGCGACCGGGCGGAACTGGAAGCGGCCGGAGCCGATTACATCCTCCCCGCAATTCCCGACCTGGAAGAGCTGCTGCTCGAATAAACGGACGAAATACCGGGAAACAGAGGGATTGTCTGACAAGTCCTATTTTAACGTTTTCACCCCCGTCGGAATAAACTCCGGCAGGGGTGATTTTCAATTTCGGGAAGTTATCGAACAGCCCTTTCATTCAGTTGCGGGCAACCTTGAAAGCCTACTTTTTCGCTGCGGCCGTACGGCGGGCAATGTCCTCGGCCGTATGCTGCACCTGGAAGCAAAGGTTCGACAGATCGACGCCCTCGATCCGGCGGCCCTCGACGACGATCTCGCCGTTCACCACGACGGTATCCACGTCGGCAGCCTTGCCGCAGTAGATCAGGTTCGCCACCATATTATATACCGGCATAAGGTGCGGCTTCACCGCATCGATCAGAATGAAATCCGCCAGCGCACCCTCCTTAATAACGCCCAACTCGCCGGCATGACCGATCGCACGGGCCGCATTGACGGTCGCCATTTTCAGAATTTCATAGGCAGGCAGCACGCAGGGATCCATCGTCGCTACTTTCTGCAAGAACGATGCGGTACGCATCTCGTCCCACATATCCAGGTCGTTGTTCGAACAGGTACCGTCCGTGCCAATCGTGCAAAGCACCCCTTCGCTATGCATCCGGGCGATCGGGGCGATACCGCTCGAAATTTTCATGTTGCTCTGGGGGTTGTGCGACACGGCCACTCCGCGCTCCCGCAGGATGCGGATATCCCCGTCATCGACGTGAACGCAATGCGCACCGATCGTCCGGTCGTCGAGAATACCGAGGGTATCGAGATGCCGGACAGAAGTAGTACCGTAACGCTCCCGCACGATACGCACCTCGTCTTCGGTTTCGGAAATATGGGTCATGAACCAGAGTCCGTGGCGGCGTGCCAGCTCCTTGCCCCGCTGCAACGACTCCGGCGAACAGGTATAGGGCGAATGGGGCGCCACGGCCAACCGGATGCGGTCGCAGTCGCCCGTGGTGGCGATCATCCGCTCCACATCGTCGGCAAAAGCCTCCCAACTCGTATCCAAGTAGCTCGCTCCGAGCATGGCCCGGATGCCGAGCCGCCGCACGGCCTCGGCGATACGGTTTTCGTGCCAGTACATATCGACGAACGTCGTGACGCCGCCCAGCAACATTTCGACAATACCCATTTCGGCTCCCAGTACGATTTCGTCCGGGGTTTGCTGTGCCTCGAAAGGCCAGATATATTCGTGCAGCCACTTCATCAGGGCGATGTCGTCGGCATAGCCCCGCTGGAGGGTCATCGCCACGTGGCAGTGGGTATTGATCAGTCCCGGCATGAGCACCTTGCCCGTGCCGTCGATCTCCCGCACCCCGGGATGCTCCCGCCGGAACGCTTCGATCCGCCGGGGATCGTCGCTGACCAGCGCCAGACGGCGATCCGCCACGCCGACCGCCCCCGTGAAAGTCCGGGGCTCCTTCTCTGCCGTCATGGGCAGAATCGTACAGTTCGTAAATAACAGTTCCATAAGCAATACAGGTTCGACGCAATCGGAATTACAAACCGGGCGGTTATCGTCAAAACGGCATACGTCGAACTATTTTACGGTGTTCACGCGAACATCCGATCCCATTTTGACATCTTCTCGAAACCGCCCCTATCAAAGCGCCCCTTCTATCGATCGCTTCCGGGACGTACCCCTTTCCGGCACCGGATCATTCGGTATCCAGAGAGTTCCCGCAAACGGTAATCAGCTCCCGCCCCGAAACCGAATTGGAATAGATCTGGATCACCTTGCTGAAAGTGCCCGGTTCGTTCTTATGCGGTTCATAGACCACACGGATCACAGCAGTTTCGCCCGGTGCGAGAGGGCGCTTGGAGTGGCTCACCTTCAGGCACGAGCAGGTAGTCTGCGCCCTTACTATTACTAACGGAGCAGAGCCGTCGTTCGTATATTCGAACTCCCAAACCAGATCGCCGCCCCAACGGGGTACGCTCCCGAAATTATGGAACGAACTCTCGAATTTCAGGTGCGCTCCCTCGTATTGCTGGGCGCCGGCCCCGAGCCATGCAAGGCACGAAGCCGCAATCAATAATATCGTACGTATCATTCGTGTCGTTTTCGCAGCCATCGTCCGCTGCTGTTATCGCGCCTTCAGTCGATGCGGTGCAACGTCGCACGGCAAACCGGATTGGCAGCGCATTCCAATCTATTCCAACGTAAAGACATAGGTAATCGTTCCGGTCTGCATCAAACTCTCGCTGGATGAAAACCGAGCTTTGCGGGCCGCTTCGACCGCCGCATCGACCAGCCGCTTGCTGTTGGTCGTCGATCCCTGCGCCCGATAGGAGGCGTATGTCACCCGACCGGAAGCATCGACAGTCACATCGACGACGACCTTGCCGGATTCATTGCCTGGATAGAGAGGCTTGGGCAGCGATCCCACTACGGAACGCCCCGAAAGGTCGTAGGCAATGCCCGAATCGCTCTGGCCCGTGCCGTCGTGACTGCCTTCCGGCGCCCCCGAAAGGTCCCCGGCGTTACCCTCGCCCGCAGCAGGCCCCTCCGACGTGGAAGTGCTCCCCGCCGTGCGGCCCGGGAAGAGCGCCCGACGGTTTACCGTGCGGGGTTGTTCGGCAGGCTGCTGCGCGTCGCTGCGCTGCGGAGTTTGTCCCGGAGTCTCCCGCTCGCGGGGTTTCTTCTCCGGCTGCGGTGTCTGCACGGCGATCTCCTCCCGCTCGCTGGTCACGTACTCGACCTGCTGCCGCGACGCTTCGGCCGCCGCCTGCTGCGGCGGTGCCTGCACATCGGTAGCCGACAGGTCCCGGTCGCCCAGACCGGTTTCGGTCGTCCCGAAATCGATCAGCAACCCTTCGCCGGGAAGCAGCTCGTCCCGCCCCATATCGAACGACACGAACAGGAAAGCCGCCGCGATCGACAGCGCATAAAGCAAAGCTGCGAGGCTCGCCCAACGACGCGCGTTCGATTTATCGTTATTCGGATCGTAATAATACATCGGTCAATTCTCACAAGGAAAACACCGCAGGGCGGCATTCCCCGGGTTTCACTCTATTCGGGCGAGGTAGCCGCGATGAGCGTAAAATTGTTGGCCTTGGCCATGCGCATCATGGCCACCACTTCGTCGAAAGCCACCGACTTGTCGCAATGCAGCGAAACGGTAGGGTTCTCCTGTCCCGCCAGCCGGGACTTGAGGGCTTTCTCCACGCCCTCGCGCGAGCCGACGTTTTCCGTCTCGACATAATACCTGTATCCATGTCCCGTATCCTGGATCGAAATCGTCGTCATCGCCTTGTCCTTCAACTGATTCGAACTTTTCGGCAGAATCAGCTTGATGGCATTGGGGTTGATGAGCGTCGTAGCGATCAGCATGAACAGCAGCAACAGGAAGATCAGATCGGTCATCGAAGCCGACGAAAACGACTTATCGACCTTGGATCCGCGTTTGATTGCCATAACAGATTACTTTTGAACGGGTTGATTCAGAATATCCATAAAGGCGATCGAGTTGGCCTCCATCCGGAAAACGAGCTTCTCGATGCGGGCCACCAGGTAGTTATAACCGAAGTAGGCCGGAATACCGACCAGCAGACCGCCGACCGTCGTGATCATCGCCACGTACATACCGCTCGAAAGGAGCGACATATCGACCGTACCGCCCGCAGCGGCCATATCCATAAAAGTCTGCACCATGCCGACCACCGTACCGAGAAAACCGATCATCGGGGCGCCGCCGGCGATGGTCGCCAGGATCGGCAGGTTGGTTTCGAGCTTCGACACTTCGAGGTTCGCCACGTTCTCGATGGCCGACTGCACGTCACTCATCGGACGACCGATCCGGCCGATACCCTTTTCGATCATACGGGCGATCGGCGTATTGGTCTTGCGGCAAAGATCGACCGCAGCAGCGACCTTGCCGTCCAAAATATAATCTCGGATGCGGTTCATGAAATTCATATCGAACTCCGACGCCTTACGGATCGCCATGAAGCGCTCCACGAAGATAAAGATCGTGAGTCCTCCCAGAATCAACAAAACCCACATCAGCCATCCGCCGCTCATAAACAACTGCCAAAGTCCCATGCGGGTCTGCTCCGCGACAACGACCGCATCTGCGGTCTGCAACAAACTAATCATAATCTTTTTGAGTGAATTAAATTTATTTTATTCGAGTTTTACTTTTTCCGTATCAATCCCGCTCCAAGTCGTATTCAGGCTCCGGCGGATCTTCCGGCAGAAGCAATTCCTGCCGTTGGGCCTCTTCCGCCGCACGCCGGGCCTGCTCCTCGCGGCGGGCCTGACGCTTTTTCTGACGTTTCTTGTTGGTGAAGCGGTCCCGAATACGCTGTTTCAGATCCTTGAAATTATTGAAATCCTCCTTATAGGAGATCCCGATACCGGTTTCCTGCAGGCCCTGGTTCTCGTCGAAACGATCGATGGTCTGCGTGAACGCCTTCAGACGCAGGTTGCCCGACTTGTCGATCAGCCACGTCACATGCGCTTCGCCCATGAAGTTGGAAACATTGTTGCTTACGGCCTGTTTGTTGTCGATGATGTAGTTGCCTTCGACCTCGACCAGCAGACGGTTGTTGATCAAATTGGTGGAGAAGCCGAAATCCACCTCGTCACCGGTCATTTCGGAGCCTGCCCGGTAGTTCAGGATGATCCGGTAATCATCTGTCGAAAACCAGTTGGTAAGCTGGTTGGTAAGCATCTCCAGACCCGTTGCCACACCGGAAGAAGCACCGATATTGGCACTGCCGGAATTGCTGAAAGTACCCAGTGCGACCAGCGAAATGAACTGCTGCGCCTGGGCTTCCTGCGTATTGAGCACGCTGGCCACCGCAGCCTGCGTTTCTATATCTGTAACGGGCACGACCACGCTGAAATCCAACTGCGGGTTGCTCAAACGACCGCCGATATGGATCTTACAATCAACCGGCACCGAACGGTCCGAAATCCGGGAACCGCTCTGGTCGTCGTCCGAAGAGGCGGTTACAGTGTTCAACAGAGGCTGCAACGACGTTTTGAGCTTATAGACGGCATTGATGTCGAGCCGCGCATCGACAGGCTCGCCCGTCCACTGAATCATCGAACCGCTCTCGATGATGAATTTTTTAGTAATGATATTCTGCAATGAGAAAAGAAAACTGCCTTCGATGAGCGTATAGTCGCCGTACATATTGAAGATACCGTTACCCGGATTGATATGCAGGTTGAGCATACCGTTGCCACGACCTTTCAGGGCACTGCCGACCGTCGGGTCGATCACCAGTTGGAAAGCGGTATTGTCCTGCACATTGAGAGCCATCGTAATATCCATCGTGCTGCCTGCGGCTTCCTTTTTACGCCCCTGCTGCTGGAAGAGCAGCTTCTTGCGCACCAGATAGTCGGTCGTATCGATCTGTTCAGGGGTGACGAACGTAACGAAATCGGCCGTTTTCGCATTCGACTGTCCCGACAGAGGCATATAAAATTCGGAATCGCCTTCGGTGGTAGCCACGATGTCCATTTTCACACCGCCCTTGCTGCCCGCGATCGTCGCCGAACCCGAAGCGAAAATCCGGCCGTAGAACAGGTCGTTATCCTTCGAAGTGGTATTGAGCACCATCAACTCTTTCGGCAGCACTTTCACCGAATAGGAGATATTGGACAAATGTTCCAGATTGAGGTCGATCGAGAAAAGGCCCTCGTTCTTCTCCGGATCGTACAGCGGCACGCCTTCGGCAATCAAATGATTGTTTTTAACCTCGATCACGGTCCGGGGCATCGTGTAGGTCACCTGCGTAAAATCCACCGTCGTGGTGAAATCGCGCACGGCGATCTGCCCGGAAAGGTTCGCCTCCTTACCGCTGCCGCGCAGGGCGATATCGACATCGGCATTGCCGCCGGTCCGCTCGACCACCCCCTTCAGCAGGGGATCGAGCGCCGAAAGTTCGACTGCGTCGAGGGTAGCCCGGGCGTAATAACGCTTTTGCGAAGGGGCGTAAAAACCACGAACGAGAGTATCGAGATTTTCCCGCTGCTGCACCAGAATACCCGCGCGGTTCTGTATGAAATCCCATCGGGACCGCAGCCAGATCGACGGAACGGCGAGATCGTTGATCGAAATGCTGTCCACAACGATATCGGCCTGCACCTCGCCGGCCCCGAGCACCGCTTTCATCGTCGCCGAACCGTTGGTACGACCGTCCACACGGTAGCCCATCGACGAGGTGAACTGCGAGAAGGGCGCCAACTCGAAATTATGCAGCGTCAATTGCACCGAATCCTGCAAACGACGCGATACGACGCCGTCGAGCAGCAGTTGCTGCCCGGCATTGACCATTCGAAAACGGTCGATTCGTATCCGGGAAGTATCTGCCGTAATACCGTCCGTATAGATATTCCAAGTCTTCTCTCCCCGGCTGATGTACGACGGCGTCAGCCGCAGATCGATCTGCCGGCCCGCAGGACCTCGTCCCCGGGCAAATTCCGAACGGAATCCGATCCGTCCGGAAACATCGCCGATAGTATCCGCGAAATCGGTAATCAGCTCCAGCTTGTTATCCTTGGCCCCTCCGCTCATTCCGACACGGCTCATGTGAAAACTGTTCAGATAAAGGTCCTCGGTCGAAGCCGCGAAAACGAGCGAGTCGCCCCGGTTATGGGCATCCAGATTCAGACGTGTCACCAGCATCCGGCCCCGCTCGATGTAATCCGAGGCCGCTTCGAACGAAAGTTTGTCGTTCGCCGGGTTGATCCGCAACAGCAACCGCGATCCGTCCGCGATCTGTAACCCGGGAGAAACGGCATTGACCAGCGGATTGATCTTCCGGACATTGACCGTAAGTTGGGAATATCCGTCAGCCAACTCTACCGTATCGGGATGCTGCGCCTGCCAGCCGGGACCGCCGTCAAGCGTCGGGACATAATCTCGGAAACGCTGTTGCAGGTAGGCGAACACCTCCTTGTAGGAGGTTTTCCCCTCGTAGTCGGCATCGACAAAATCGGAACGCAGACGAATAAACTTGTCCGACAAGCTGTTCCGACCCACGATCACAACGCTGTCGGCCGCAAGCTCGCGGTCGTTATAACGATAGGATACATCACGGACGAAGATTATTCCGTTCAGGTCGTCGAGCGTACGGCCGACGGCACGCGCAGCAATCCGGGCGGCAAGCACCGACACCGAATCGCGGCGATTCACCCCCAGAGCCGCCAGGTTCGCCTCCTCAAGGTCCAGCGCAAAATCGTAGCGGGGCCTCTGCTCATCGTTCAGGTCGAGCAGCCCTCTAAAATCGAACCGCAGATTCCTGTCCCGGGCTTCGATCAATCCGTTGAACTCCCGGTTCACCAGGTGCCCCTTCATACGGAGCGAATCGTAATCATATCCGTTGATCCCCAATCGCAGGATCTCGCCCGACACTTCGGCGTCGGAGTGTTCCGAGCTGAGTTCGCCGTTTACATGCACATTCAGAGAGAGGGGACCGAGCAGATCGTTTTCCAGCAACTCGCCCAGTTGCAGACTGGACGTTTTCACATCGCCCAGCACACCGCGACAGCCGTCGCGCAGCGAGCTCACCTGCAACAGGCAGGTCGCACCGCCGATCTCGGTCGCCAGCGCAGCATCCGCAGCAAAGGCCGTGAGCGTTCCGTCGAATTTGCCGGTAAGACCGATTTTGCCCGCATTTTTTGCAATACGCAGCACCTCGTCGGGCAAATTCTTGCCTGTGAGGGCAGCCGCCAGCCGATCGACATCCGCCGCCGAAGTCGTCAGTTCGGAAATGTCGGCCTTAAAATGCCCCTTTCCGACATCGGGCAGTCCCTGCGCCGCAAAATCGACCGACAGTTTCGTGTCGGCTCCCGTGCGGACCGAGCGCAGCGATCCCGACATATCGGCCACAGGGCCGCTCACATCAGCGTTCACGTCGGTCAGCGTCAGGTGCCAATCCTTCATTTTGGGCGAGAAATAGGCGATGTCGTCGGACGACAGCGTCGTATTGACGACCTGCGCCGTGATGTCCACCTCCTCGACGAAATTTTTGTAAAGGGCCCAGTCCAATCCGATCAATGAAAGCGAAGGCAACTCGATATTCGACTTCGCCGTCCGAATGTGTCCCTCCCGGATATCGATACAGCCGTTGGCGATGCAAAGACAGCCCGCCAGGTCTTCGACGACAAATCCGCTGCGCTCGCGCATCGCCAAACGCCCGATGTCGGTATGGATCACCGGACCGTCGATGGTGAAATTCTTCAGTTCGGCCCGGATGTCGATCAGGTGCATATCGGCGAAATCCACCCCGTACGACGGATTGCGGTGCTCCAGCCGTTCCATGCTGAAATCCAGCCCATCCGTTTCCAGACGCTCGATCTCCAGCCTGAATTTTCCCTCCGCCCGGGCCTTGTCCTTTTTGGAAAGTTTATCGACCACCTGCTTGATGTTCATCTCCCCGTCGGGAGTTTCGCGCAGGCAAAAACGGGCGTCCGACAATTCGGCCCGGCTGAAAACGAGCCCTCCCCCGAACAGGCCGAGGCTCTTGATCCGGGCATCCAGACGGCCGGCATAAAGCAACGTATCCCGTTGGAAATCCTCGACATAGAATCCGTCGAGCGAAACGCGGTAAAACAAGCCTATATCCACCCGGTCGATACTGATGCGGGTGCCGAGCTTGCGGGAGATTATTTCCGTCGCCTCCCGAGCGACGAAATTCTGAACGGCAGGAATCTCGAACAACAAGGCGACCAACAGAGGCAGAAAGATCAGCGCCAGCACGATCGCCGACACCATCTTGGCCAGTATGTTCACTATCCTGCGCATTATCCGACAAAACCGTTTTTAATAAATTGCAAATTTAAGCAAATTTCGGGATTTAACATCCGGCAGACCGGATATTTATCGTTAAAAATCACCGTTCGAAGAACTTGCCGCGAAGCCCTCCCGCAACGACCGGTAAAAATCTGTGCCCGGTACAATACAGAACCGCAAACCTGTTGCCAATCGCATTTCGGAGTTTTTCCGAAACCCGGACAGAGACCCGGTATCGGCTGCCGCCCGAAATAAATACGGACATCGGCGAATCATTTCGGATTTTATTCCGTATCTTTGATTTTTATTCGGATAATTCCGCCTCGGAAAAACACAAATAAATTTGCTTTTGCGCTCGGCTTATTCGTATCTTTGACATAGTCTTGGATAGGATGTACCCTGTCTCTTATACACATCTCCGAGCCCACGAGACCTCTCTACATCTCG
>ERZ1027269.739-NODE-739-length-11718-cov-3.758210_pt1 | contig 11718 bp, 9 predicted proteins | sample MGYA00519471_ERZ1027269 | MGnify/ENA primary metagenome ERZ1027269 (study PRJEB26926, sample SAMN06164687) | human gut metagenome | biome: ENVO:00009003; feature: ENVO:2100002; material: ENVO:00002003 | host: Homo sapiens | place: USA | collected 2012 ...
TTGCTCTGCTGGTCTACGATGTGACCATCACCCCGGCTCCCTGACCTGTACCCCTGCAGGGAAAGGGCAGGCAGCGGCCTGAACCATAACAAAAAACAGGACCCCGGCACCGTTTGGGCATCAGGCCCAGAAAAGGTGCCGGGGTCTTTGCGATGGGGCTATGGGCGGTGGGCAGCTTACCGTCGGCGCTGCCGGGCGGCCACCTGCTGGGCCGTGGGGGGAATATCGCCCTGGGCGGCCTTTTCCAGTTGGCCGATGCGGCGGTCCAGATCCACCAGCCGCTGGGCCATGATGTCCGGCAGGTCCTGCTGGTCGAGGTCGTCGGCGGGGTTGATGGCCTTGTTGTTGATGCGCACCACTTCGGCAGGGACGCCGACGGCGGTGCAGTTGGCGGGCAGGTTCTTGAGCACCACGCTGCCCGCGCCGATGCGGGCGTTGTCGCCGATATACACCGGACCCAGCACCTTGGTGCCAGCGCCGATCAGGACATTGTCGCCCAGGGTGGGGTGGCGCTTGCCGGTGTCCTTGCCGGTGCCGCCGAGGGTCACGCCGTGGTAGATGGTGCAGTTGTCGCCGATCTCCGCCGTCTCGCCGAAGACGATGCCCATGCCGTGGTCGATGAACAGGCAGCTGCCGATCTTCGCACCAGGGTGAATCTCGATGCCGGTCTTATGCCGGCCCCGCTGGCTGACCCAGCGGGCAAGGAAGAAGTGCTTGTGCTCGAACAGCCAGTGGGCAATGCGGTGATAGACCAGAATGTGAAAGCCAGGGTAAAGCAGTATGACCTCCAGCACGCTGCGCGCTGCGGGGTCCTTGCGCTGGATGTTCCGCGCGTCCTCTAAAAGACCCATAATAGAAAACCTCCATTTTGCCGCCCGCAATGGCGGCCCCTCTCTGATAGACTTTATAATAGCACATCTAAACTTTAATGTACAGTAAAATGGTAGGATATAAGAACAAAAATGAGGATTTTTTTGCACAGGGGCGCTGGCGGCGGGGGAGAAGAGGGACTTTTCGGTAGAGTAGCTAAAATTCGAGGCTTACGGATGCAAACCTTCTCACATGGAAATGAGGCCGAAAGCATTGACACATTTTGCGCTTCTATGCTAAAATATATCGAAAAAGAACGGATAGAAAAGGAGACGGGAGCATGAAGGCCAAGATGATGCGTGCAAAACTGGAAAATCAGTTTGCAGCCGTTTTTGCTGTGGCTCCAGTGTTTCCTTTTTTGATGTGCTGACTTTTCCCTTTGCTGGGAAAAGTTTTTTTTTGCCCTTCTGAGGGCAGACACACCCGGACGATGAAACCAGACGAACACAGACAGGGAGGTAATCTTATGCTGCTCATCAACGCTGTCAACGCCGAGGGCCGGCCTGTGGAGCTGTATGTAAAGGACGGAAAGATCGCCGCCGTCGGTCAGGACCTGGCCGCACTGGCCGGAGAAAACGAAACGGTGCTGGACGCCGGAGGACTGACCGTGCTGCCCGCTTTCGTGGACCTGCACTGCCACTGGCGCACGCCGGGCTTCGAGTACAAAGAGGACATTGAAACGGGAAGCCGCGCCGCAGCCGCAGGCGGCTACACCTTCGTGAACCTGATGCCCAACACAAAGCCTGTTTGCTCTTCGGCAGCACAGGCCGCGATGGTGGAACAGAAGGCCGCTGAGGTGGGCCTGTGCGACGTGAACCAGACCGTCTCCATCACCGAGGATTTCGACGGCAAGACCATCGACCACCTCAAGACCCTGCCCGCTTCGGTCAAGTTCATCACCGAGGACGGCCACGGTGTGCAGGATAACGCCACCATGGCCCGGGCGTTCGCCATCTGCACCCAGCGGGACATCACCGTGATGAGCCACGCCGAGGATATGGAGATCAGCCCCTGGGACTATCGGCTGGCCGAGGACATCGAGACGGTGCGGAACTGCTGGCTGAGCGAGTATTACCAGACCCGCCTGCACATGTGCCACGTCTCCACCCGGGGCGCCATCGAGGCCATCCAGATGGCAAAGCTGCGGGGCGCACCTGTCACCTGCGAGGTGACGCCCCACCATCTCTGGTTCACCAATGACACCTGCGACTACCGCGTCAACCCGCCCATCCGCACCGCCGACGATGTGCAGGCCCTCATCGACGCCATCCGCAACGGTGTGGTGGACGCCATCGCCACCGACCACGCCCCCCACTCCGAGGAAGACAAGCTCAAGGGCATGGCCGGTATGGTGGGCAGTGAGACGGCGTTCGGCGTCTGCTACACCAAGCTCTGCAAGGAAGAGGGACTTCCCCTCGAGCTGCTGAGCCACCTGATGAGCACCCGCCCGGCGGAAATTCTGGGCCTTGCCAAGGGTCAGCTCGAGCCGGGCTATGACGCCGACTTTGTGCTGGTAGACCTCGACACTCCCTATACCGTGGACAAAAACAAGCTCCACTCCAAGTCCCACAACTGCCCCTTCGACGGTGCGCAGCTCTACGGCAGGGTCTGCGCCACGGTCAAGGGCGGCGAGCTGACCTATCAGGCAGAAGAATAAGCTGCAAATACATTTATATAAAAGAGAGACAAACAGGAGGAACCCCAAATGACGAACATGGATAAGCTTTACGAAGCAGTCGAAGCACGCGGCCCGGTCTGCGTGGGTCTGGACACCGATTTCAGCTACCTGCCCGCAGATTTCGTGGACAGCACCCTCTCCAAGGGCGAGAACATCGTCCGCTTCAACAAGAAGCTCATCGACGCCACCAAGGCTGTTGCAGGCTGCTACAAGGTGCAGATCGCTTACTACGAGTCTCTTGGCCTCGAGGGTCTGAAGGCATATGCCGACACCCTGAAGGCTGTCCGCGAGGCCGGTGTGCCGGTCATCGCCGACATCAAGCGCGGCGACATCGCCAAGACCGCTGAGATGTACGCCATGGGCCACTTCACCGGCGACTTTGAGGCCGACTTTGTCACGCTGGCTCCCTACATGGGTCTGGACTCCATCAGCCCCTATCTGCCCTACGCAGAGAAGCAGGGCAAGGGTATGTTCGTCCTCTGCCGCACCTCCAACGGCGGCGCAAAGGATTTCGAGTATGAGAAGCTGGCCGATGGCCGCCACGTCTACGACCTCGTGGGCGACAAGCTGAACGCCCTCGGCAAGGACTACATGGGTGAGCACGGCTACTCTTCCATCGGTCTGGTCATCGGCGGCACTCACATCGAAGAGGCTACCGAGATCCGTGCAAAGTATCAGGACAGCTTCTTCCTCATCCCCGGCTACGGCGCACAGGGCGGCAAGGCCGAGGACATCGCCCAGTATCTGTCGAAGGGCAACGGCGGCGTGGTCAACTCCAGCCGCGGCATCCTGCTGGCCTACAAGAAGCAGCCGGGCGCAGCCTTCGACGAGGCCGCTTACAACGAGTGTGTGAACATGAAGGAGGCCATTGCCCATGCGTGCAGCCTGCTGTGAGGCCACTGTCCTGCGCCATGAGGTCATCGCGGACGACATCCGCCTGCTGACCGCCCTCTGGCCGGACCGCGAGCATGCCCCCCACGCCGGACAGTTCTTCACCCTGCGTGCCTGGGGCGCAGATGAAGCGCCCTTCCTGTCCCGGCCCATCAGCGTCCACAAGTGGGATGCCGAGACTCAGACCGTCGAGTTCCTGTACGCCGTCGTGGGCGAGGGAACCCGCAAGCTGACGGCCCTGAAAAAGGGTGACAGCTTCCAGCTCACCGGCCCCATGGGCAACGGCTTCGATGTGGCCGACATCCTGAGCAAGTATCAGAAGATCGCCGTCGTGGGCGGCGGCATCGGCACCGCCCCCATGTACCAGCTCACCCGGGAGCTGGCGGCTGGCGGCGTCAAGCCGGACGTCTTCTTTGGCTTCCGCGATAAGCCCTACTGCATGGAAGAGTACCGCTCCATCGCGGGCATCGTCAAGGTGTCCACCGACACCGGCGCGGTGGGGTTCCACGGTTTCGTCACCCAGCTGTATGACCCGGCGGATTACGATGTGGTGCTGGTGTGCGGCCCCACGGTCATGATGCGGAATGCCGCCCGCCTCTGCGCGGAGAAGGGGACTCCCTGCTTCGTCAGTCTGGAAAAGAAGATGGCCTGCGGCATCGGTGCCTGCCTCGGCTGCACCTGCGAGACCAGGAGCGGCGAGGGCAAGAGCGTGTGCAAGAATGGCCCTGTGTTTGATGCAGCGGAGGTGTTCTGATGGCAGACTTGAAAACGAACCTGCTGGGCTTTACCATGAACAGCCCCATCATCGGGGCCTCCGGCACGGTGGGCTACGGCGTGGAATACGAAGAGCTGGCTGATTTCAGCAAGATCGGCGGCATCTCGGGCAAGGGCCTGACCCTGCACGGCCAGTACGGCAACAAGGGCGAGCGCCTGTGGGAGACGCCCTCGGGCCTCATCAACAGCATCGGCCTGCAGAACCCCGGCGTCCAGCACTTCATTGATGTGGAGCTGGGCGAGATGCTGGAACTCAAGCAGAAGTACGGCACGGTGGCCATTGCCAACCTCGGCGGCCACAGCGAGGAAGAGTACGTCGAGGGCGCAGCCATGCTGAGCGAGAGCGGCGTGGACATCGTGGAGCTGAACATCTCCTGCCCCAACGTCAAGGTGGGCGGCATGGCCTACGGCGTCAAGGCGGAAGCTGCCGGTGAGGTGGTGCGGATGGTCCGCGACGCCTGCAAAAAGCCCCTGATGGTCAAGCTCAGCCCCCAGGCCGAGAACATCCCCGAGATGTGCAAGGCCGTGGAAGCCGCCGGTGCGGACGCCATCAGCCTGACCAACACCTTCCAGGCCTGCGCCATTGATCTGGAAAAGCGCCGCCCGGTGTTCAACAACATCTTTGCGGGCCTGTCCGGCCCGGCGGTGCGCCCCATCGCCCTGCGGATGGTCTGGCAGGCCGTCGGCGCGGTGAACATCCCGGTCGTGGGCCTCGGCGGCATCGCCACCGGTAAGGACGCACTGGAATTCATCATGGCCGGTGCCACGGCGGTGCAGGTGGGTGCAGCAAACTTCGCCAATCCCCGCGCCATGGAGACCATCGCCGAAGAAATGGCGGCCTGGATGGACGCCCACGGCGTCAAGACGCTGGACGAGATCCGCGGCTGCGCACGCTGAGCGAATAAAACAGAGATTAAACGTATATAACTTGCAAATATTCATTGATTCTTAAAATTTATGAATAAATTTGCGTTTTGACAAAATGCGTGGTACAATACCGCATGAACGAAAACAACAGAGTATAGAGAGGGAAAAATATCATGAGTGAAGCACTTGAAATTCTGAAGAGCTGTGACGCATTTCTGGAAGGTCACTTCCTGCTGTCTTCTGGCCGCCATTCCAGCGCATACTGCCAGATGGCATATCTGCAGCAGTACCCCGACCGCTGCGCCGAGGTCATGAAGGCTGTGGCCGATAAGATCAAGGAGATGGACGTGGATGTCATCGTCGGACCTGCCATGGGCGGCATCGTCTACGCCTACGAGCTGGCCCGCCAGACCGGCAAGCGCGCTATCTTCACCGAGCGCGTGGACAACGTGATGACCCTGAAGCGCTTCGCCATCCATCCGGGTGAGAAGTGCCTCATCGCTGAGGACGTCGTGACCACCGGCATCTCCTCTCTGGAGACCAAGCGTGTCATCGAAGAGGCCGGCGGCGTCTGCATGGGCATCACCTGCGTGGTGGACCGCACCAAGCCCGAGGCTCCGTCTCCCATCCCCATCGTGGCCAGCGCTCTCAAGCTGGATCTGCCCAACTACGCCCCCGAGGAGTGCCCCATCTGCAAGGAGGGCAAGCTGCCTCTGGTGCATCTGGGCAGCCGCAAGATGAAGCAGGAAGCCAAGCAGACCCTGTAAACGCGCAGGCGTGTTGAAGCGAGGAGTATCTAATGAACGCATATCTTCTTTTGGCAAATGGCATAGTCTTTGCCGGCCAGTCGGTGGGCGCCGAGGGCGTCACCGTGGGCGAGGTCGTCTTTGCCACCGGCATGGTGGGCTTTCAGGAGACGCTGACCGACCCCAGCTACTACGGCCAGATCATCACCCAGACCTACCCCCTCATCGGCAACTACGGCATGAATAAGGACGACATGGAGTCGGATAAGATCTGGGCCAAGGGTTATATCGTCCGCGAGGCCTGCCAGACCCCGTCCAACTGGCGCTGTGAGGAGACGCTGGACAGCTTTCTGAAGAAAAACAATACTATTGGCATCGAGGGCATCGACACCCGCCACCTCACCCGCATCATCCGGGAGAGCGGCGTCATGAACGGTGCCATCCTGACCACCTTCGACCCCGCCGACCCGGCCAACAAAGCCGAGACGGATAAGCTGCTGGAAGAGATCCGCGCTTACGCCGTCACCGACGCCGTGAAGAGCGTCACCTGTGCAGAGCCCGAGATTTACAACGAGAAGGGTGAGACCCATATCGTACTGATGCACTACGGCTGCAAGCGGAATATCGTCCGCTGCCTCGTCAAGCGCGGCTGCAAGGTGACGGTCATGCCCGCCTTTGCCACCGCTGAGGAAGTCGCTGCCCTGGACCCGGACGGCATCATGCTCTCCAACGGCCCCGGCGACCCCGCCGAGCCGGTGGAGGTCATCGAGAACCTCAAGCACATCTTTGAGCTGAATATCCCCACCTTCGGCATCTGCCTCGGCCACCAGCTCTCCGCTCTGGCCGCTGGCGCCAAGACCATGAAGCTCAAGTACGGCCACCGCGGCGCCAACCAGCCCGTCACCGACTTCGAGTCGGGCCGCACCTTCATCACCAGCCAGAACCACGGCTATGCAGTCGTGGGCGATGAGCTGCCCGCCGAGATGGGCGAGGTGGCTCAGGTGAACGCCAACGACGGCACCTGCGAGGGCATCAAGTACAAGAAGTGGAACTGCTTCACCGTCCAGTTCCACCCCGAAGCCAACGGCGGCCCCAAGGACACCGAGTTCCTGTTCGACCGCTTCCTGAACAACGTCAAAGCAGCAAAGAAGGAGGCACGCTGAAATGCCTAAGGACCCCAGAATCAAAAAAGTGCTGGTCATCGGCTCCGGCCCCATCATCATCGGTCAGGCTGCTGAATTCGACTACTCCGGCACCCAGGCGTGCCGCGCCCTGAAAGCAGAGGGCATCGAGACCGTTCTGCTCAACTCCAACCCCGCTACCATCATGACCGACCCCGACGTGGCCGACCATGTTTATATCGAGCCCATGACCCTCGAGGTCGTGGAGCGCATCCTCGACATCGAGAAGCCCGACTCCGTGCTGCCCAACCTCGGCGGCCAGATGGGCCTGAACCTCTCCATGGAGCTGGCCCGTTCCGGCTACCTCGACCGCACCGGCATCCGTCTGCTGGCCTGCAAGCCCGAGACCATCGACCGCGCCGAGGACCGCGAGCTGTTCAAGGAGACGATGGAGAAGCTGCATCAGCCCATCATCCCCTCCGAGGTCGTGGAGACGCTGGAAGACGCTCTGGCCTGCGCCGACCGCATCGGCTACCCGGTCATCGTCCGCCCCGCCTTCACCATGGGCGGCACCGGCGGCGGCATCTGCGAGAACAAGGCAAAGCTCATTGAGATCGGCACCAACGGCCTCCGCCTTTCCCCCATCCATCAGATCCTGGTGGAAAAGTGCATCGCGGGCTGGAAAGAGATCGAGTACGAGGTCATGCGCGACCACAAGGGCAACGTCATCACCGTCTGCAACATGGAGAACCTTGACCCTGTCGGCATCCACACCGGTGACTCCGTGGTCGTGGCACCCTCCCAGACCCTGACCGACCACGAGTACCAGATGCTGCGCACCGCTGCGCTGGACATCATCACCGAGCTGGGCATTGAGGGCGGCTGCAACTGCCAGTTTGCCCTGAAGCCCGACAGCTTTGACTACGCGGTCATCGAGGTCAACCCCCGTGTGTCCCGTTCTTCCGCTCTGGCTTCCAAGGCCACCGGCTACCCCATCGCCAAGGTGGCGACCAAAATCGCCATCGGCTACACGCTGGATGAGATCACCAACGACGTCACCGGCAAGACCTGCGCCTGCTTCGAGCCTGCGCTGGACTACATCGTGGTCAAGTACCCGAAGTGGCCCTTTGATAAGTTCGTCTACGCCGACAAGTCTCTGGGTACCCAGATGATGGCCACCGGCGAGGTCATGAGCATCGGCAACAGCTTTGAGGCTGCCATGATGAAGGCCGTCTCTTCCATCGAGCTGGGCATGGACACTCTGACCCACAAGCCCTTCGAGGAGCTGAGCGACGACGAGATCGTGGACCACATGCATGTGCAGGATGCCGAGCGCGTCTTCTGCGTCTATGAGGCCCTCAAGCGCGGCATCGACCACGAGACCATTTACCGCATCACCAAGATCGACTGGTGGTTCCTCGACAAGATGCAGCATCTGGCAGACCTCGAAAAGGGTCTGGCCAAGTGCGAGGGCGTTCTGAGCGAGGCCCAGTATAAGGAAGCCAAGAAGTACGGCTTCCAGGATAAGACCATCAAGCGTCTGGCCAAGGTGGACAAGCTCCCCGTGGAGAACTACCGCGCCGGCTTTAAGATGGTCGATACCTGTGCCGCTGAGTTTTCGGCCAACACCCCTTACTTCTACTCCACCTACGACGGCGACAACGAAGCCGCCGAGTTCATCGCGGAGAAGGAGGCCAAGGCCGCCGAGAAGGGCGAGCCCAAGAAAAAGAAAGTCCTCGTCTTCGGTTCCGGCCCCATCCGCATCGGTCAGGGCATCGAGTTCGACTACTGCTCTGTCCACTGCGTCTGGACCCTCAAGAAGCACGGCTGTGAGGCTATCCTCGTCAACAACAACCCCGAGACCGTCTCGACCGACTACACCACCAGCGACAAGCTCTACTTCGAGCCGCTGACTGTGGAGGACGTGATGAACGTCATCCATCTCGAAAAACCGAAGGCCATCGTGGTGTCGCTCGGCGGACAGACGGCCATCAACAGCCTGTTCCTCGTCTACTGCTGCGTCTACGCAGGCCTTGACGAGGCCACAGCCACCACGTTCTTCGGCTTCTACATGCTGGCGTTTCTCGTCGGGCGGTGGGTAGGCACGGCGCTCATGGTGCGGTTCAGCCCGCAGCGCATGCTCCTGTTCTATTCGCTCATGCTGATGGCGCTGTGCGTGGTCATCTGCATATTCGGCGGCCACGTCGGCCTGTACGCCATGCTTGCCGTGTCCTTCTTCATGTCAATCATATACCCTACGCAGTTCTCCATGGCCCTGCAAGGCCTGGGGGCGCAGACCAAGAGCGGCTCGGCCTTCCTCGTGATGGCCATCGTGGGCAACGCCTGCCTGCCGCAGTTTACGGCTTACGTGATGCACGTCAACGAGGACATGTACCACATCGCCTACCTCGTGCCGATGGTATGCTTCGCCTTCTGTGCGTATTACGGATGGCGCAGATGCCGCCGGACGGACAGCGCGGCATGACTTGCCGGCTTTTCGCTAACATGAATCAAACATAAACATAACGCAATAATGAAAGCAGTACGTATTGCCGCGCCGTTGGAAATCGGCGTGGCCGAAATCGAAAGGCCGGCGCTCGGTGCCGGCGAAGTGTTGGTAAAGATAAGATATGTCGGCTTTTGCGGCTCCGACCTCAACACCTATCTCGGGCGCAATCCCATGGTAAAGATGCCGGTAGTGCCCGGCCATGAGGTGGGCGCGGTAATCGAGAAGGTGGGCGAAGGGGTGCCCGCCACGCTGCGCGAGGGCATGACCGTGACGCTCAACCCTTACACCAACTGCGGCTCGTGCGCGTCATGCCGCAACGGAAGGTACAACGCCTGCGAGCACAACGAGACCCTCGGCGTGCAACGCCAGGGCGTCATGTGCGAGTATGCCGTACTACCGTGGACAAAGATAATACCCGCCGAGGGTATCGACGTGCGCACTTGTGCGCTGATAGAGCCGATGAGCGTGGGATTCCACGCTGTAGCCCGTGCCGGCGTTATGGACAGTACGTTCGTCATGGTGATAGGCTGCGGCATGGTAGGCCTGGGCGCAGTAGTGCGGGCCTCGCTGCGCGGCGCCACGGTAATAGCAGCCGACATCGACGACGAGAAGCTGGAACTGGCCCGCCAGGCGGGAGCGACCTACACGGTGAACACCATGACCGAGGACGTGCACGCCCGCATACAGGAGATAACCGACGGACTTGGCGCCGACGTGGTGATTGAGGCCGTTGGCAGTCCGGCCACGTACGTGATGGCCGTCAACGAGGTAGGCTTCACCGGATGCGTTACCTGCATAGGCTACGCCAAGAGCGAGGTGTCGTTCCAGACAAAGCTGTTCGTACAGAAAGAGCTCGACATAAGGGGCTCGCGCAACGCCACGCCGTCAGACTTCCGTGCAGTCATCAACTGCATAAAGACGGGACGGTATCCGGTGGACAAGTTCATTTCGCGCGTCGTGAAGCCGGAGGACACAGCCGTGGCGATGAAGGAATGGAGCGAGAATCCGGGCAAGGTGTTCCGCATTCTCGTAGAGTTCTGACCGGCATGGCGCCCTTGCTACGGAACACCTTTTGGGCTTCCGGGCAGGCGCCGGCCGCCAGCTGCTATATAGCTGAAAACCAGCGAGTTGCCAAAAGGCCGTCTTTTACCACCCGAAAGACGGCCTTTTGCATGACAAAAGACGGCTTTCCGCAAGCCGAAAGGCGGCCTTCCGCGGCCGCTACGGGCAGGACAGACTGTACGGAAACGCGGCCTGCGGCAACAAAAAGGCCAGACTATTTGGCAATATCACCGCTTTTGCGTATATTTGCCATGCGAACATAGGATGCGGTTCGGCAATGTCAAGTTAAAAAACTTTGTTTTTTTCTTGCCATTGCGCTCACCTTTCACTATATTTGCAGTGCGACAAATGGCCGCTGGCCGGCCTGATTCTACTGCAAAAACAAACAACAATGAGAACGTTACTGCTTGTATTCTTCATCATCGCCGCTGCCCACGTGAGCGCCGACGACAAGTTTACTGTGGCCAAGAAAGACCCCGAGACAGGCCTGTGGGGATACGTCAACAAAGAGGAAAGCGGCCGTACCCTGTGGTTCAAACGAGCCAAACGCGTATCGTTCGGCACGCTGGGCATAGGCGGCGGCTCGAAGAACGAACTGCTTACCCACGGATACGAGGATGAATGGGTTATCTCGCCGCAATACGAGGACGTGGCAAAAGAATTCTCTGAGGGGCTTGCCGCCGTGCAGCTGCACGGCAAGGTGGGCTATATCGACACGCTCAACAGGTTCGTCATCGAGCCCAAATTCGAGAGCATGAAGAATCTTGACGGTTTCAGCCTTGGCCTTGCCGCCGTGAAGATAAACGGCAAGTACGGCTTCATTGACAAGAACGGGGCGTTCGTGATAAAGCCGATATACGAATACGCCGAGAACTTCCGCGACAACAAGCTCGCCACGGTGAAGCAGGACGGCAAGTTCGGCGCGATAAACCTTAACGGCGAACTGGTAGTGCCGTGCAAGTTTCCGCTCGAGGAGGCGATGACGAGCGTGCCGTTCTCCAACAAACCCTACCGCGAGGCTAAGGAGCAGGCAGCCAAGGACTACGCGGCGGGCAAATACGCCAGGACGCTCGACATAACAACAAAGGCGGCTGCCGAGGCCGACGCAAAAATCAACGGCGGCGGCAACGGCGAGACGAGAAAGATAACCGTGAAGGACGAGAACGGACTGAAAAGCGCCTATGCCGACGACGGCAGTTG
>ERZ1027269.750-NODE-750-length-11610-cov-4.383643_pt1 | contig 11610 bp, 11 predicted proteins | sample MGYA00519471_ERZ1027269 | MGnify/ENA primary metagenome ERZ1027269 (study PRJEB26926, sample SAMN06164687) | human gut metagenome | biome: ENVO:00009003; feature: ENVO:2100002; material: ENVO:00002003 | host: Homo sapiens | place: USA | collected 2012 ...
ATATTAAGCCCTCTTCAGACGATGAGGGTGACTGCACATCAGAAGTAAAGTTTGTAAGAGTCAGTGATTTGTACTCAAATTATCTGAAGCGTTGGAATTCTTACAAGAGTCCTAAAAGCAGAAGAGAGTATGCGCGTTGTTTGGAACGGCAGTATCCTGGTCTTGTTCGACATGGTTGTACAAACAAGGAAACACGTCTTTATTTGAAAGAGTCACCACGCTCTTGTGAAAAGGAACTAAAATCAAATGACATTGATAATATTTGATTGTACTTTGTTGGAAATGAATAGTCGTATATTATCTACACTATTACTTCTTATTTGATTTTATTGCGAAGAAAAGGGATAACTACCGGTGTGTAGCTTATCCCTTTTTTCTTCTCAAAACGTGTGCAATTTGTGTGCAAAGAGCCTCATCCTATACCGAAACCAAGGATAACCTATGCAAAAGGAAGAAACCCAAAGAAAAAGAATATCATTTACCGGTGTGTCACGTTTATCATTGATTATCACCACTTTCCAAAGGTTGTGTGCAAATTGTGTGCAAGGAGTTTTAGTGTGCAAGAAAAAAGCCGCTACAAGGTTGCTTGTAACGGCTTGATTTTCTTTGTTTTATGCTTCGTGGACCAGCCTGGGCTTGAACCAGGGACCTCCAGATTATGAGAACGGCAATATGATATTCTGTGATAGCCCGCTTTGCACGTTTTTACTGTGTATCAATTAGTTGTGAATTTTACTATTCCCTATGAAACTCACTAAATACCCCTAACTGAAACCATTTGTTTTCGCATTGTTTTCGCAGAAATGATGGAGAAAATACATAAATAGAGTATGATAGTGGTGTTTGACATGAGTATGAAAGTTAAATAGTGTCTATGAGACTTGATTTTCATCTTGTTATTGCACGAAAATGAAGATAATTCATTACCTTTGCATCATTATGTAAGGTGAGCCATGACCAAAAGGTGCTCTTTCCCCAAAAGGAAAAGTGAGTTTGCCTAACCTTCGTGGGAGGGTCATCCCATTCCGATGAATCGAAGCGTAGAGGGAGTATTAGTCGGAGAATACTCTATTTCAAACAATACGTGAGAGTTGCTTCAGGGGTTGAGACCGATTAGCAGAAGCCCGGTTACCAGTCAGCGACAGAAGACAACGAGATTGCACCGCTGCATATAACGACAATGTTTTTATCCGTCAAAGGATAGGGACTCAGTGGTTATATGCAGCGTTTTGTATATGTACGCCTCACATTGCAAAGCGGCTGTATTCAGAGGTTATGTTGAACATAAACAATGAATGCAATGGAAAAATTAACCAAATCCATGCCCCTTTTCAAAGAGCGTGGTTGTACTGTATCACTTGCCCTTGATGTTCGAACCAACAGGAGGAAATCAAGTGAGTACCCTTTATCTGTGCGTTTTACATTAGAACGTAGAGCTTTTTATTATCCCGTTGGTGGGTCTTATACTGCAAAAGAGTTTTCGGACATTTGTAGTGCTGTAAAATGTAGGAGCGAGAACTACAAGTTGCAAAAGGAATGGAAGGACACGTTTATTCCCAAGTACAAGGAAATCTTGACGAATCTGAACAAGGGAGGCATCCTCACATACGAAATGGTACGTCGATGTATAATAGACGGTGAAGAAGCAACATCCATAGATGACAACGCTACTGCCTCTCAATCTTTTGTTGGCATTTGGGAGCAAGTCATCCATGACCTCCGAACAGAAGATGGCGGAGTACGCTTTACCACAGCCGAAAGTTACGAGTGTTCTCTCAAATCATTCAGAAAGATTCTTGGAGAGAATGCCATAAAAGATTTTTGTATCAGTGCGGCAGAACTTCAGAAATGGAAGGACGGAATGCACAATGGGGTAAAAGACGAGAATGGTGTGATTGTCGGGAAAATCAGCGACACTACCGCTGGCATCTATTTGCGTTGTTGCCGTGCTGTATGGAACAGGTGTGTGCATGAGGGCTACCTCAAAGATGTTCCTTATCCCTTTTCTAACAAGAAAGAGAAAGGCTTGGTAAGCATTCCCAAGAGCGCAAAGCGCAAGCAGAGTTTCCTGAACGTAAACCAGATGACAGAGCTTTATAACCTTTTCGTTTCAAAGCAATACCCCGAACATTGGACGGAAGATTATATGAAACGTGCCCATTATTCATTAGGGCTGTTCCTTGCGCAATATCTGTGTAATGGTTTCAACATGGCTGATGCCGGACGGCTGACTTACAACAGTTATTATTACCAGACAGAAGGCAAGGCGTTCCGCTTCAATCGCAAAAAGACTTCCCGAAGATGCCCCGATAGTTCCGAGGTGATAGTTCCTATTATCCCTCCCTTACAATATATCTTGGATGAGATTGCTGCGCCTCCGACTCGTGATGGCTTGGTGTTCCCCGACATATTAAAGGGAGCGGAGACAGAAGAACTGCGCCGCAAATACACGGTACAAGAAAACTCAAACGTGAAAGACCGCGTCATTAAGATTTGCCATGAGGCATTGAATTGGGATAAGTCCATCTGTCCGTCTGGCACATGGTGCCGACACTCGTTTGCGACTAATCTGCATAATGCTGGAGTGGATATGGATTATATCTCTGAAAGTATGGGGCATTCCACTTCTGATCATGTAATCACTCAAATCTACATTGAGCATTATCCTCTTGATATACAGATGCAGAACAATTCAAAACTGCTAAACTTGGAGAATTCTTCTGAAAGGGATGCTCTGTTGGCGAAGCTGGCAAGCATGTCCACAGAAGAACTGCTTAAACTATTCAGACAACCTTAATCCGTAATGCTGATGATAAATTTCATAGAAAGGATAAAATCCTATTCCAAAAGGAAGGATGCGGCTGATATGGCTATCCGTGTATGGAAATCAGCTAACGAAGAAGTGTATGCCGACTTTTGTAAGCGTATCGATGCTGTGGCTAAAGGCGATATGTCTGTTCTGATAGATATGTATCAGATGATGCGTGACTGTACACCACCAGAAGCATTGACTATGTACAATTGGCTTTCTGATTTTGTAAACGGAAAAGGTGTATCAGGTGTCGAAAATCAACAGTGGGCTGGCCAATATACCGAGACCATCGCCAGATGTATCATCAACAAGCGTCTGTGGATAGGCATCAATGTGAAAATAGGTACGGTAGAACTGCTTACTTCTCCAAAGTCCGGACTGTTGATGGTTCATTCTGAAACGCCTATCGAAATTTGGAACTACCTGCCATTGGAAATGAGAACCTATTTGACTGAACAGTTGGATTTGCTTATGAGAAACAGCAAAGGTTGTTATCTGTTGAGTAAACTGGAAAGAAAAATGCTCAATCAGTTCCTGACCTATATCTCTCAAATTGTTTTCCTCTCCCATGCGGTGTTTATTGTGGTGGATTTATGGCTAACCTCTATGACCGTGTGATGGAAAAGAAAGAAGACTTGGCTTATTGCATGTATTATTTTGTCGTGTTTGACCACGGCCTGTCTCGTATGGCTAATTTACTTGACCACCTGCTGAACAGTGGAGAAGTTGACAATGGCGACATGATTCTGATAAAATCATGTGTTGCCTTGCTTGTTCATAAAAACATAGAAATGGGAACTGAAAGCAAAGCCGGGTGGGAAGATACTGCAGAAGCCTGTAATCCGGAAATCTGGAAAGAAGTGATGTTTGCCTTGCGAAAAGTCAAAGGCAGACATGGAAACAAAAAGGTTATGCAATCATTGGATGATATCCTCATTGGAGACAAGGAACGCATCAAACAGGGCATCCGCTCGTTTCTTGAAGAGAACACAGAGGACATAAGCCTTGCCTATCTGCAGAAATCATTGGCAAAAGCGGGCAGAATAAAAGCGTCTACAAAGTACATGGCATTCCATCGTGCTATAGAACAGTTCTCTCAACACCATTACGGACACGATATACCACAGAAGCGATATGGCGAAATCAAGGATATGGTTTTGGACTTGCCTCAAAGAGGAAACAGCTTCGTCAAGGCAAAACGAATAATAGACCGATGGACGGACTTTTTCATCAATAACGGGTAATTGGGAAATCTAGCTATTCGTTTTTTTACTGCAAACATCTGTTGTAATTCGGTCGGTAAAATTAGGCTATAAATAAACCGACCAATACGCAGAGTTTCATAAACTACTTTTGCTTGTGAAATCGGTTTCACAGAGTTGAGCCGAAACTTAAAGTATCTAATAACTAAACAAGTAAAGGTATGGAAGAAAGATTCAATTTTAACCAATTACTTCAAAAGCCTATCGCCATGATGACTGGCGAGGAGCTTTGCTTTCTCATTACAAAAAGTGTAGAATCCGCCGAGAAGTCCACATCCCCAATGGCTTCCAAAGGCAACTATTATGGCATAGAGGGTATTGCCCGTGTGTTCGGATGTAGCGTACCTACGGCAAACCGCATTAAGAAGAGCGGTATCATAGATAAGGCTATTACGCAGATAGGACGAAAAATCATTGTGGACGCAGACCTTGCACTGTCTTTAGCAAAGGAATCAGGTGGTATCCATATTAAGGAACAATAATATGGACGATAATTGGAAAAAAGATTTGGTAACAGACAGCTATGGGAATCCAGTCCGTTCCATCAGTAACCTCCGACTTATTTTCACTTTGGATGAGAATCTTAGTCAGATAAGATATGATACCTTTTGTCAGGACGATGTATGTTTCAGCCCTTTGTTTCGCAATGTCAATGGCAACAAGATTGATGAAGAATCGGCAGGAAAGATACAAGACTATTTGGAAAGGACATACAGATTACATCTGACGCAGAATAAGGTATTTGAAATGCTAAAAACGACCTCTTCGGAACGGAGTTTTAACCCTGTACAGGATTTCATCACCCAAGAGACATGGGACGGACAGCCTCGCATAGCCACAACCCTTATTGATTATTTGGGAGCGGAGGACACGCCGCTTGTCAGAGAACAGACAAAACTATGGTTCGTGGCGGCTGTTGCCCGGGTTTTCGCCCCCGGTTGCAAGTTTGACAACGTACTGACTCTGCCTGGTCCTCAGGGTATCGGGAAAAGCACCTTTTTCAAGACTATTAGTGGAAAGTGGTTCAACGATTCGTTCTCTTTTGCCAGTGGTGACAAGGAGAAGGTAGAAACCATAACCAATGGCTGGATTATTGAAATCAGTGAACTGAATGGTTTGAAACGGGCGAATGATGCAGAGGCAGCCAAAGCTTTCTTAAGCCGTTGCAGCGACTATATGCGCCCGGCATACGGACATAAGGTTGTGGAGTTTATGCGGCACAATGTCTTTGCGGCTACTACCAATGAGACAAACTTCCTGCAAGGGGATAACGGAAACCGCCGCTGGTGGATAATTCCAGTAAAAGGTAATGGTCATGTTTCAGAATGGCTGGATGCGCTACAACGTGTTGTTCCTCAGCTTTGGGCAGAAGCATACGCCTATTATCGGCAAGGAATGAAACTTTACTTGACACCCGATATGGAAATTCAAGCCAATGAAGTGCAGGTGCAACATTCCAATATTCTTGTTGACCCCATCATGGAAGATCTGGAAATGTATTTGGAGCGTGAGATTCCTATCCAATATGCAAGCTGGACCATTCCTATCCGACTGGCTTATCAAAAAGGGGCATACTCGGAGCCAAACTCAACAATGACTCAGCTCAACATGGTTTGCGCCCGACAGATTATAGAGGAAATGCCAAATGACTTGGTCAGACGCAATCCAGCCAAATACACTTCGCAATATATCAATCGCCTGATGTCCATGATTCCTAATTGGAAACGGAGCGATCAGGAAAAGGTCAAAGGTTTGCACCCTGCTTATTGTGACAAGACTGGACGGACAAAGCATCCGTGGGTGAGAGTGGACGCACCAAACGAAGAAGCCAGTGCGGCACTACCGAGTGAACCGGATTTACCATTCTAAATTTCAAAATAAGGGAAAAGATAAATACCCTGTCCTTTTGTCCCTCTTTCCCTGAAAAAAGAATAAAAATAAAAAGCCGACAAAAAGGAAGTTATAAGAAATGCTTGGGACATGGGACAAAATAGTTGAAAACATGAGAAAGGAAGAACTTATCAAACAACTACAAAATCGTGAACCGTTGCTGGCAAACGCGGTCAGCCACATGGTGGAGTATATTCAAGACCGTTACCCTGCGGCATATCCAAGCAAGGCACAGACCGAAGCTGTGAACGACTATCTGCGGAGCATCTATGCAGATGGGGACGGCAGCATGTCAGAGCGGAACCGCGAACATCGCCGTATCGCTTCGCAGAACATCACTATTGCCGCCATCCGTGTATTGGATAGTCGCCAGCTTGACAAACTGCAAGACGTACTTAACCATATTGCATACGATAGGGAGTATTATATGCCGGAGAAAGGACATGGAATGCACCGCTGACTTTCTCTTTTGGCTGTACCATTTAATAAAATATCTTCAAATAGACAGATGATGAAAACAGACTTGAATTATTGTATAGTGCTTTCGTCAGAGCAGCTTGCGTATCTGGCAGGAAGCAAATACGGCATTGACCGCATGAAGATTCTGCACCGACTTATTGAAGAGGCTGTGTTGAAAGAGACCGAGTATGCCATAAAAGGTTTCTCCACGATCTTGCAAGTGGGGCAAGCCGTTCTTTCTGAAGTGGATTTGGCCAGCAGGTTGGGCTATGACAAAAAGACCATATCCCGTGTGCTTGACAAGATGAACCAGTTGGGAATTGTCACATCTACACAGAGCAACCGAACAAGCATCCATACGCTGAAATGTATATCGGCATGGATGCAGGACGGAAACTGCATAGACAATCCTTTCTATGTCCGACTGAAAGACAGACTTGATGAAAGAGAGAATACCCCTGCTATATCAGATGAAGGCAAACAGCCTTCTCCCTCTTCTTTCCCTTCTGTTACAGTTTCCCCACAGACTGTGGCAACGGAAGATTCCGGCAGAGATGTTTCGGCTAACAATCAGATATAGGCGTACTCAAAAGGAGGTGTGTCCGAAGCTGTTGTATGCAGTATTGCAAGAAGTTCCTATGTCGCACAAATTCGCTTCGCTTATTCGTACCACATAGGCATATTCCGGCAGTCGCAAGCTCCCACCGTGCTGACCATTTTTATTGATGTTTCACCCATAACATAACAGAGCATGAAGAAGAAGAAAAAGAATACCGACAAGGAAGTTGATGAAGAAAACGAGAAGAAAGTCACAAGGCGCACCTTGCGGCTTGAAGCCAGGGTGACGGAACAGGAATATACCCAAGCGGCAGAACTTGCCAAGACCTGCGGCTTATCCATGAACGACTATGTGCGCCGTACCGCCTTGGGGCAACATCCACGGCAACGGTTGTCTGACCGCGAAGTGAAAGCCCTGTGTAGTCTGACGGATGCAAGGGGTGACCTTATCCGTATTGCAGCAGCCGTGAAATCCATCCAAGCAGACAAACGGGCCATGTATTTCAGCGATACCCGATTTGTAGAACAATGGATGAGAGCCGCTACTCAACTTATCAATCGTTGGAGCCAGATAGAAAATTACCTTACTGAATAAATTTTATGATAGCAAAAGCCTCTACCATATCGCATGGCGCAAATGCCATAAGATATTCCGTCAACAAGGAGAAAGCGGATATAGTCAAAGCTAACTTCTTACCCGATGATATTTCGCCGGAAGCGATGTACGGACGGATGATGCTCGTGCAGAAAAAGTTTGCAGAGAACATCAATAAGGGCAGACCGCTTGGCAGAAATGTGATAAGAATAGAGATTTCCCCATCCGAGGAAGAAAGCCGGGACTGGACGATGGACGATTGGGAACGTTTGTCAAATGAGTTCATCCGCGTGTTTGATTCTATTGACCTATCCGGCAAGACCAAGAGGGCTTCCTCAAAACAGACCAACCTCAAAGGCTCGCAATACATAGTCGCCCTGCATCGTGATTCTAAAAGTGGCATTCTCCATCTGCACATTGATGCCAACCGTGTGGATATGGACGGAAAAATCAATGACAGCCATAAGATTGGCGAGAGGGCTGTCATGGCTGCGAACATCATCAACGAAAGACGAGGCTGGGTACAGTCTGAAGAAATAGGCATACGGCACAGACAAGAAATCTCAGACAGTTGCATGGAGATACTCCGCACGATGGACGAATTTAGTTGGCAGAGGTATGAAATGGAACTGGTGAAACGGGGCTATAAAGTGCACCTACAAGAAAAAGACGGTGGTGGAATTTATGGCTATTCTATCAAGCGTGGCAACTCCATTTACAAGTCATCCGTGTTGGGTATCGGGCGAAACCTGACTCCATCAAAGATTGAGGCTACTTGGGCAAAACTACATCTGCAGGAAAGGAAATCCGAGCCGACAAAGCCTGTTCCCCAACAAATACGGACAACAGACACGACTCCTGCTATACAACCTTCGACTGCTTCACAGCCTGTTATGAAGCATTACGATATAGCGACGGACGAATATCACAGTTTCCATATCGAGTTATCCGAAGCCGCTGATACTATCATTCGGCAGGATTGCTCTTTGGAAGAGGCACATCCGTTAGCTAAGATTGAAGAGATACAACACACGGCTCTTTTGCTCTTTGCCGGATATATAGACGCAGCCACAAGCCTGGCGGCATCAAGCGGTGGTGGCGGTTCTGACACAAGTAGCTGGGGACGGGACAAGGATGAGGACGAACTTGAATGGGCACGTCGCTGTGCAAGAATGGCAAACAGTATGTGCAAGTGCAAAAAAGGACTTCATAGATAAACGAACTATTAAAAGACAAGAATCATGGGAATTGGAAAATCAAAAATCATTCCATCAATAAACGTTGATGATATGTTGAAAAAGGCTGGAATCAGCCATGAGATAGAGGCTGAAAAGCAGGATGCAGACAAGCGGCTCACAGAGATCCGTGAAGCAAAAGAGGCACTATTGAAAATCCATCAAGATCTTCTGGATGCTATTAAAGCTGAGGGTGAGGCTGTGGTGGTTTTGAAGGAAGCTATTAGTAGTTCCAATAACATTATCAATGGCATTTGCAATGCGATTGTAAAAGCAGAGCAAAACCCACAGTTCAAGGCAACTATAAAGTCTGAACATCTTGCCCAGCTTCAACAACTCTTAAACCAAGCCATTGAGACATGGAGAACCCTATTGGAAAATCATCGTTCCGAACAGACGAAAATGTTAACGGAACATGAATCCAATATGCGCAAAATCCTCAGACGTAATGAAGGCGTTTGGTTCTCTGACTTTTGGATGAAAGTATTGGTGATATTTTTGTTCGTTTATACGATGGCATTAGGGTTGATTGTATATTGTGTCGCGTGAAGTGTCATGTGCGATGCCATCCAATAGGGCTGTTTTTCACCTCTAACATGCTCTAGTCTTTACCAACAACTCGTTAGCAAATTAAAAAGCAAAGTTCGGAAAAGCGGCTGAACTTCGCCGCCATTTTCTTAGATACCTCTTTTTGAATAATCAATACTTTCTTTATATTTTAATCAGGTTTGGAAGATTGAAGTTCGTGTAATCTCCATTCATGATTGCGCCATTTGAGAAAATAGTTGAATCATCTTTCTTTACGCCATGCTGTTTATGGATATGGCCAAACAGATGCAAACGAGGCTTTATTTCTTCCACCCTCGCCAGAAGTTCTGTCGAACCATACTTTATCCCATCGTCAAAATCAAGAATACCATAGGGTGGGCAATGGGTCATCAATACATCCGTGTCGGCAGGTATGGCAGCATAGTTACGGCTCTGACGTTCAGAGATACAATCTTCCATAAACATGGGAACGCCATAAAAATTAACGTCATCAATTGTTACGCCGGAATTGCATAGGTAATACACATTCTTATCCAACCCGTCTATCTTGGCTCCATATAGGCAGGCATCGTGATTGCCACAGATAAAAATTTTGTAGGAATAAGGGAGGTCGCAAAACCAGTTCATAAAATCAATGGCTTCTTGCTCACTTCCATTCATGGTGAAATCCCCTGAATGTACAAGGATGTCAGCATCGGGTAGCTGGGTGAGCCGCCGATGCTGACTGTGGGTGTCGGAAATATGTACTATTTTCATGCTATTATATATCGTCTATAAAGATAATTTATCCATTCTGTGAGATTCGGAATTTTTGATTCGTCAATACATTCTTTTATCATAGGAAATGTCGCTTATAATTTTTCAATAGATTCGATTTCATTTATCTTCTCCAAAACTTTATCTACAATATTTTGTGGGCAAAAATCATCAAATGAATACTCACAATAATATCCGTTGCCTTCATCCTTTTTCCTATATCCGCTTGCATACTTACTGACATCTTCATCTTTGCGCGATTTTAATACCAAATCGCATCTTTTGTTAGAGGCGTCATATACAATATCAATAACGAGATTCAGCCTTTGGCTTTCCACTGCAATACAATTTTCATTAGAAGTACTCCAATACCACGCCCCCCAATCACCAATATTGAGAGGCTTCATTTTATCTTTATTGTAATTCTCGTAATTGCCACCAAAGGCTCTTAATATATAGGCATGATGCACTGATAAAAAGCCTGTATGCCTCCTTCTTCCACCAGATGTACATATCCACCATTCTTTTTTGTTATATTCAAAATAGATATCACAGGTATCGGACCTTTTCGTGAAATCCATTAGAAAATTGTCTTTTGCAAACTCCATATAATCCTTTTCTTTTCCATTGTTAATATATATAGACAAGGCTTCTTCTTGGGTAAATCCACTTTCCATAAGTCTTTGTATAGAATCCATAAAGCTTTTGAAATCAGATGGATTTTGAGTGACGAATGTTCTCCAATCACTCCATTCCCATCCAAAGGTGTAATAGCTTCCGACTTGAACTGGAGCATATTCTGGCATGCCGACTATCCACGCGCGCCGTAATAAATCAATTTCGTGCCCCGAATAATCCGTAAATAAACCATCAAAGGAATCAGAATATTTTTTAAATTCATCAAAACAAAAATTCCCATCAATGGAAGCCCATTCTATAAGAATGGTCAAATTTCCTTCCCATATATTGTGATTGCTGACAGTCCTACTGCATGTTTTCCAGAAGAATTCCTCCAATTCAGATATTTTGCATGAATTGCTTTGGACTGATTCGTACATTATTTTAACCATCTTCTTATCCGCTTCATCAAAATAGCAATCAGAATCATTATGTTCAACTAAAATTGCTTTATAATAATTATGCTCTGATCCATCTCTGTATGATTTGAGAAATTTTAGAATAGGAATATGTTTTACATAATTGCGGCGATGCAACTTGTTGTAACTTGTTTCATAAATGCGCTTCAATTCAATATTGCGGATAGTATTTTCTTGATTGGCGAATTTTACATATCCAGACAGTAATGATTTAAGGATTATAAAATTTGCATCATTCTTGTTTGAATCGTTTTTTTTCGCTTTCTCTCTGAAAAGTCTATCTATTTCGTTTGAAAATGTAGAATCTTGTATCCCTCTCAAAGCATTAAAATATTTTTGTATCATAAATAGATTCAAATCCAATATCTGTCTCTTATACACATCTGACGCTGCCGAC
>ERZ1027269.764-NODE-764-length-11402-cov-5.203049_pt1 | contig 11402 bp, 8 predicted proteins | sample MGYA00519471_ERZ1027269 | MGnify/ENA primary metagenome ERZ1027269 (study PRJEB26926, sample SAMN06164687) | human gut metagenome | biome: ENVO:00009003; feature: ENVO:2100002; material: ENVO:00002003 | host: Homo sapiens | place: USA | collected 2012 ...
GCTCGGAGATGTGTATAAGAGACAGCTCCTGGCAGGGTGGTGTATGCCTTCATTACTCTGCCGCTCTTCGGGCCTTTTACTGTGGCAATATGCCGTAATGTACCGTCATCGTTCCATCCATCGATCACGAAATTATGGTCATAGCCTCCGGTCAGGAGTAACTGCTCATAATCTTCCCGGATGTCTCTGCCGATCTTCTTGGGCTGTGTAAAATCCATGGGTGTGCCTGCTACCGCACGAATCTCACCGGTAGGGATCGATCCTGCTGCCACCGGAGTAAAGTGCGAGGCTCTCAGCCACAGTTCATGCTCTTCAATGCTGCCTGCACCGTGACCGTCCAGATTGAAATAGGAATGGTTGGTCAGGTTGATAATGGTCTTCTTGTCACTGGAAGCATGGTAATGCAGAGTCAGCTCATTCTCTTCACTCAGAGAGTAGGTTACGGATACCTTCTTATTGCCTGGAAATCCCAGCTGCCCATCCTCATCCTCCAGAGAAAATGTCACGCTGTTCTCTCCTATCTCCGCATCCCAGAGTCTCTTATGGAATCCCAGTTGCTTATGGGTATGTAAATTGTTGACACCGTCATTTTTATCCAGCTGATAAGTAACGCCATCCAGCGTATACTCTGCACCGCCGGTACGGTTCGCACAGGGGCCGATCACCGTGCCGAAAAAGCTGTCGTTGCCGTAATAGCTCTCACCATTGTCAAATCCCAGCACCAGGTCGTCCGCCTTGCCCGCGGCATCCGGTACCAGTACGCGCACCAGAGTAGCGCCCAGATCTGTCACCGCTGCCTTCATACCCTTACTATTACTCAGGGTATACAGCGAGATCTCTTTCCCTTCCGGGCTTTTCCCAAATAAACTTTTTGTTACTGCCATTGTCTTTCCCTCCCACTTTTATCCATTTTTATTTCATGCATACTGTCTATAATTCCACTCTGCCCTCTAAAGCGCGGAGTAATGTTACCTCATCAATATATTCCAGATCTCCTCCTACAGGGACACCACTGGCAATTCTGGTCACCTTGATTCCTGTGGGCTTGATAAGCTTGCTGATATACATTGCCGTGGTCTCACCTTCCAGGCTGGAATTGGTTGCGATAATGACCTCCTCCACATCACCCTGCAGACGTTCCATCAGTTCCTTCAGCTTGATGTCACCGGGTCCCACACCCAGCATCGGGGAAATGGCACCATGCAGTACATGGTAAACGCCCTCATATTTGCCGGTCTTCTCATAAGCCGCCAGATCTCTGGTGTTCTCCACCACCATAATGGTACGATGATCCCGTCTGGGATTCGCACACACCGGGCAGAGTTCCTTATCCGTCAGAGTATAGCATTCCTTGCAATAGCGGACATTGGCTCTGGCTTCGATCATGACGTTTGCCAGTCTGTCCACACGGTCCTTCGGCATATTGATCAGGTGAAAAGCCAGTCGTTGTGCGGACTTACTGCCAATCCCCGGAAGGGCTGCCAGTTCTTCTATTAATTTATTGATCTGTCCGCTGTAGAGTTCCATTAGAAAGGAAATCCTCCTAATCCTCCGGTCATTTTGCCCATAAGTTCTGCATTGGCTTCATCCGCCTTGCGCAGTGCTTCGTTGGCTGCTGCCACGATAGCATCCTGCAGAGTCTCGATATCCTCGGGATCCACGATCTCCTCTGCCAGCTTGATGGATGTGATCTCTTTTTTACCGTTGATGGTCACTTCCACAGCTCCGCCACCTGCGGATGCGGAGAACTCCTTGGTCTCCAGTTCCTTCTGTCCTTCTTCCATCTGACGCTGCATTCTCTGTGCCTGCTTCATCAGATTATTCATATTTCCGGGCATTGCGCCTCCGGGAAATCCACCTCTTTTTGCCATGTTGCTGTTTCCTCCATATTATTTATAATTGATTTCTCCGTGCTGCGCACTTTCGAAATCATAACATATATTCGCATTTCGGACTATTGTCCTACGTGCTCATATATGGTTGAGTTATTATTCTATCTTACCTTATCTGCAAGTCTGCCGCAATCCCAAATTCACGCAGGATCACTCTTCCTCATCGATCTCCATGTTGATGACCTTACTGAGATCCACATAGTTGTCTTCGAATTCTCTGCTGCTTTCCACCGTCTGGATCGTCACTTCAATCTCTTTGCTGGAAAAATCGGACAACAGCATTTCCAGCTGCTGCTTGTTCTGCTCATGAGCTTCTCCTTTGAAATAATCGGAAGCCAGTCCGTCCTCCAACACCACCATGAGCTTGTTGTCTCCACCCAGACTTAATCGGGCGTTTTTCAGATACATCTTCATGGGATTCTCGGCATTTCCCACGATGGCCGGCCATTTCCGTACGATCTCCTGGATATCCTCGGGGACCGCCTTCGGCAACTGTGGCTTCGGTTTTGCCACACCGGCCTGCGGCACTCCCTGTGCTCCGGGAGCTCCGGCAGGCATTTGCGCCGCCGTAACGACAATGCCGTTTTCCACTTTTTCCTCCACCTGGCGAATACGATCCAGGACAGCTTCCTGATCTGTCTCCATCTCCGGCTTACACAGCTTGATCAGCGCGATCTCTACCAGGATACGCTTCTGCGCCGCATAGCGGATCTGTCCGGACAGTTCGGAGAAAATATGAATATAGCGGATGATCTGGTCCATGGACAGCATGGAAGCTTCTTCCTTCAGATTCGCCAGATTGTCTGTGGACATATCTATGACATCCTCCAGATTATCCGCTGTCTGTACCAACATCAGATTCCGCAGATACCAGGTAAAGTCCGTGACGAACTGTACCAGCTCCCTGCCCTGCATGACGATCTCTTCCAGTAGTTCAATGCAGCCTAACACATTCCGGTCCATAACGAAGCGCAGCAATCTGCTGAACACTTCCGTATCCACTGCCCCCAGCACATCCAGGGTCATATCGTAGGTCAGTTCTTTGCCCAGATGAAAGGCAATACACTGATCCAACAGGCTCAAGGCATCTCGCATAGAACCGTCCGCTACTTTCGCAATGTAGCGCAGAGCTCTGTCCTCCACCTGTACCTGCTCCGTGTCCATCAGTTCCTTCATGCGATCCGTGATGGTATCAATGGAGATTCGTTTAAAATCATATCTCTGGCAGCGGGACAGGATCGTAATGGGGATCTTGTGCACCTCTGTGGTCGCCAGAATAAAAATAACATAAGAGGGCGGCTCTTCCAGCGTTTTTAACAATGCGTTGAAAGCTCCGGGGGAGAGCATATGCACCTCGTCGATGATGTAGACCTTGTATTTTCCCTCCGCGGGGGAATAGGATACCTCGTCGATGATCTCACGGATATTGTCCACACCGTTGTTGGAAGCCGCATCGATCTCGATGACATTCATGCTGGCTCCTGCTGCGATTGCCTTACAAATACGGCATTCCCCACAGGGGCCGTCCTCTGTGGGGTGTTCGCAGTTCACTGTTTTCGCAAAAATCTTGGCCACCGTAGTCTTACCGGTACCTCTCGTTCCGGTGAACAGATACGCATGGCCGATCCGGTTCGCCCGCAGCTGATTCTTCAATGTCGTCACGATATGATCCTGACCCTTGACATCGGAAAAAGCGTCCGGGCGGAATTTCCGGTATAGTGCTGTATATGACATGTTTTTTCTCTCTTCCTTGTAACTATTCAGAGCCATCAAATATTAGCAGATGCTTGGCGAAAATAGTTACTCATTCATTTTCTGTCTTAATCGCCGAAGCAGATGCCCAGCAGCTTCGCTTCCTGTACGATGGTAGCATCGGGATCCACGGTCTTAAGCTTCCCCGCTACATCCTCTAACGGAACCCTTACGATCTCACGGTTCTTGTAACCTACCATGAATCCATACTGATTATCCAGGATCAGCTTGCCTGCCTCGGAGCCCAGACGGCTGGCGAATACTCTGTCATAAGGGCAGGGGCTTCCGCCTCTCTGCATATGGCCGGGTACGGTGACACGTACTTCTCTGCCGGTCTTCTCCTGGATCTGTGCAGCCACCTCGTAGGATACGGAAGGGAACGGATATTTTTCCATCTTTTTCTTGTAATCTTTTTTGGTCAGGGCAGCATCTTCCTTGGAAATCGCACCCTCAGCCACAGCGATAATGGTAAAACGGCAGCCCTTTTTGTCCCTGTCTTCGATCTTCTCGATCACCTTATCGATATCATAAGGGATCTCCGGGAGCAGGATGATGTCCGCACCGCCTGCCATTCCGGCATTCAGGGTCAGCCACCCTACTTTATGTCCCATAACTTCCACGATAAATACTCTGCCGTGAGAAGCTGCTGTGGTATGGATGCAGTCGATGGCATCCGTAGCAATATCTACTGCGCTCTGGAAACCGAAGGTCATATCAGTACCCCACAGGTCATTGTCGATGGTCTTGGGCAGGGTCACGATATTCAGTCCTTCCTTGCGCAACAGGTTCGCGGTCTTGTGCGTACCGTTACCGCCTAAGATCACCAGGCAGTCCAACTGCAGCTTGTAATAGTTCTGCTTCATGGCTTCCACTTTGTTCAGCCCGTTGGGATCCGGATCCTGGATCGTCTTGAACGGGGTCCGGGAGGTTCCCAGGATCGTGCCGCCCTTGGTAAGGATGCCGGAGAAATCCTTGTCTGTCAGCATGCGGAAATTACCGTAAATCAGTCCTCTGTAACCGTCCAGAAAACCATAGATTTCAACCTCTTCCTTGCCGTTCGCCAGGGTCTTCACCACGCCTCTCATGGCTGCGTTCAATGCCTGACAGTCACCACCGCTCGTTAACATTCCGATTCTCTTCATCGTAGGATCCTCCGTTTCTATATTTCATTATTTTCTCTTGCGTTTGCTGTAACTATGCAAAACTGTCTTCGTTCTGCCAATACTTATTTCTATTTTAATACATTTATTTTCATCTGAAAATAGTTTGTTGTAATTTCCGGCAGATTTCTCCCCTATGGCAAAACAAACCTCAGAAGCACCGGGCCTCTGAGGTTCGCTTATCATCTTATCATACGTTATTTGAATTTAAACTTTCCTTTGATCATGGTCACGTAGACAGCTGCGCCGCCACCGCCGACCACTACGGCTCCGGCTGCTGCCGCTGCCGCCACGCGGCCTGCGTTCGTTCCCTTACCGGAGGTCTCCGTTATCTGCTCTGTGCCGGATTCCTGAGAGCCGGAAGTCTGGGCGGTCATGGAATCTATCCGCTCCTCCTGCGGTGCTTCTCCACTCGATTCCTGCGTGTCCTGTGCCTCCCCGGAAGGCTTTGCCGCATCTTCCTTACGGTTTTCGTCCGCAGCGGGTGTTGTCGGGGGCACGGGAATTACAGAAGGCTTTACCACACCGGGTGTGGCAGGCGTTGCCGTGGCTGCGGGAGGTGTTGCCGCGTCCGTGGCCTTCTGGTCCGTATTGGACGCCTGACTGCTGTCATCGTCGTCATCATCGTCATCGTCGTTACTGGCAGCAGGCTTCTTCGGTGCGATCTCATAACCGCAGATCGTACAGATTTCCGCCCGTTCTGTGGTGGCCGCGCCACCGGATGCATGCCTTTCCGTATTGCTGGTGATTCCACAGACACCACACTTATGCCAGTGTCCGGTCATATCGGACAGATATCCTTCTGCCCAGCTATGATCCGTCTTCGGAAGAACGATCTCTGTCGCTGTTATGCTCTTGCTTCCGTCCGCGGATGCAAAATACAGTCCGCAGACGTCGCAGGTCCAGTATTCGATGCTGCCCTCTGCCTGACAGGTGGGTTCCACCCGGTCGTGGCGGTTCAGCGGGCCGTGACCGGAGTTCCATGTCTTCGATACGGCGGGGCTTGCGTTATAATCATCGGTTTCCGCATAGCGGATCTGTGCAGTCACCTTCCCGTTGTGACCGACTCCGGTGGATTTGGTCTGCCCCCAGTCCGTTCCATCAAAGCTGAACTCCACGTCAGTGCGATCTGTGGTGATCTGCGCCGCCAGATCATTGCCGCTGACGGTAAAGGTCATGTCAAAGGCATCCGGATCCGGGGTATCCTCGCGGTCTGCTCTTTCGGTACGAAGGATGTACACATCAACATGGAAATCCTCATAATTCTGTGACTGTAATTTAACCGATAATATGGCAGTCTTGCCGATATCTTCCACAGTATTTTCTCCCAGGGTAAATATCAGCTTTCCTTCCGAATATTCAACCTTGGAATCTGCTGCCAAAATGTTCCCTGAATCCTCTCTCGTTATAACAGTCATTACTGTTTTTCCCAGATCTTCGGGCAACCCCGGTATTTGCACAGCCCTCTCTTCCTTGGCTGCCCAGCTGTATTGCAGTTTCAGATCTTCAAGGTTCCAGGCTGATGCCGGTTGAATCCTCAATTTCACCGATGCGGTCAACGTCTGATAGTATTCCGGATGTTCCGGAACAAATGTCGCCGTATAGGTCTCGCTGTCACTGACATAAGGAATCTCATCTCCGTCGATCTTCCAGCTTCCGTCAATAACATTATTCCCCAGCTTCGCTGTCAATCCGTTCACTGTAAGGCCACTCAGTTTCGTGCCATAGGTTCCGCTGGCAATGCCATCACCCTCTGCCGTAAGTGCTGTCGGGGCGATATTCACAGTCAGATCCTTCGTTGTCTGCTCCGGGAAGAAGGAAGAGTTTGTCCCGGTGTAAACGAGAGTGAAAGTGGTCTCGCCCACGGTCTGCACCTTGTAAGTTGCGATGCCGTTCTTGAAATCCGCTGCGCTTACCACCGGGGTATCCCCGATCCGGATCTCGAAGCTGCCGTCCGTATCTTCCGCAGAGATGAGCTGTTCGTCTGTCACAAAGTTTACCAGTGCCTTTGCGTTAAAAGTAATATCTTGTCCATAGGTGGGAGTGTTGGTATCTGCTCTCTCAAACTGCAGACCGGTGGTGTAATTTACACCAACTGCATTATTTTCCCCAAGCGAAGGATAGTAGGCTATGCCATTCTCTTTGTCGTTGGCTTTCTTCGTCCAGATGGCCTGATCAAAGCCATTGTCTTTGAGTCCTTTGAAAAAGCTGGAAGAGGTCAGTTGCAGGGTCGTACGCCCCAAATTGTGTTTATCATCTGCTTTACATATATCGTTATTGAAATAGCAATTCGTTGTACCGTAATCTCCACTGTTCACTATTCCTGCACAATCTTTATCACTTGTAACAGCAGCTATACTAATGCAATGATCAATAACTTTAAATGGACTATAACCGCAGATTCCTGCCGCATAATACTCTCCCTGCACGTCTCCTGCAAAAAAGCACTGGGAAATTATAGTGTTTTGTCCGGCATTGCTGCAGATTCCACCTGCTGTATACCCTTTTACCGTTCCGGTAAAGGAGCAGCCATAAATTTCGCCCACAGACAAGTTTCCGCAAATTCCTCCTGTCTCGGTATTCGAAGTCGAAACAATCACTCCGTTGGCAGCCAAAAGCATTACTTTACCGCTTTCTGCGATCTGACCATTTATGTTACCTATCCCGCCAAACAAGCCCAGACAATTACCTGTCATATTGACATGGCCTATCGTATGTCCATCTCCACTGAATTTTCCTGTGTACGGAGTTCCTGGATCTCCAATGGAACTGAGTTGTACTCCGCTCACATCGATATCTTTTCCTAATACATAGTTTCCGCTCCATTTTGCCGTATCCCATCCGATGGCTGCGAATTCCTCCGCCGTGGTGATCAGGGTATAGATATCCCAGTCGTCGCCATTCGTTGTAACATAGTTGTAAACCGGTACGGAAGCAGTCTTCGTCTCTCCGATCTTTGCCACCTTTGTCAGATTGATGTAAGTCCCTGTGGCTGTACCAAATCTACTTCCTGTATCTGTAGCCTTTGCAGTGCTGGTATCGACACTGCCCTCTTTCCAGATTGTAGAATCCAAGCCCTCCGGAAGTGCACCGCAAAGCTGGCTGGTAGTCAGGGGAATCACCTTATCGCTTGCTCCTTCTCCCACACCGGCATTATTCAAATCACTGTTGTAATAGCAGTTGCCGATAAAGTTCATATAATTCGAATCCGTGCTTCCAGCTATGCCACCAACATTTTTGCCATTCCCTGTAATCTTACCACAATTCAGGCAATTACTGATGTCATACCTATTCGCTGATGCACCGGTAATACCACCTACAGAGCTATCCTGTTGACGAACTGTTACAGCACCTATATTATAACAGTATTGAACTACGCCGTTTCCAACGATTCCATTATAACTGGCACTGCCCATGATTCCACCTGCTGTAGAATTTCCACTTACTGAACTGCTATTGTAGCAGCCGGAAATATTTCCTGTCAGACTTCCGCATATACCGCCTACGCACCGATTCGCACAAATCGTGTTTTCGATACTATAGCAGTCAGAAATATTTGCTCCTTCTCCAGCAATTGCGCCCACAAAGTTACGACCAGAAATATTAGCCCGCTTTACTGTGACACTTTTTATATAGCTGGAAGCAGCGGTAAAGTTGTGGCACTCTCCAAACAGACCCACATAGTCTCTATTTCCTGTAATTGTCATTCCGGTTATTGTATGTCCGCCGCCGTCAAAGCCTCCCCAGAAAGGCTTGCGATATGTACCTATCGGCGTCCACTCATTACCGCTAAGGTCAAGGTCAGAAACCAGCAAAAAATGCGCCCTTTCATAATCCGTGCCATTATTCACCTGCTGCGCCAGATACGCAAGCTGCTCTGCATTTTCAATCAGCCAGGGTTCTTCTTTTGTGCCTCTACCTTGGGTAAAAGCTACCGCTGTGCCATCCCAGGTATCTACTGTTTCCCCCTCCGCTCTCGCACTCACCGGCACAGCGATCCACGCCAGTGCCGCCAGTACCAGCAAGGCCAGTCTCATCTTCATGCTCCATGCTTTTGTACTTTTCTTCATAACCCTCATGCCTTTCTATATCCTGCAAAATTTCACATATTTCCCAACCCTTTGCAGATGTAAAATCCAATTTTGTTTTTATACTATCCGTATCATTTATTATACCAAAAAAGCAAAGGCACCGTCAATATTTTCCATACGATTCGTCTCATATTTTTATAAAATTTTGTTAAACAAGTGCGCCCACCGCAAAATCGAGCAGGCTGGCTCATCGTATACGCAAAAAGAGTGACCGGATCTCTCCGGTCACTCCTCGTTGCCTTCTCTGAAAAATATATCCAGTTTTCCCAGACATTTGATCAATGTCTTCATTTCTTCCTCGTCCAGATCCCGAATGATCGTATGGATCATTTTCCTGTGGAAATCTCTGTGATGGAAAAAAGCTTTTCTCCCCTTCTCTGTCAGGGTCACCAGCACTACACGTTTATCTCTGGTGCTGCGGTTGCGGGTGAGATATCCTTTTCTCTCCAGACTGTTCATATTCGTGGTCAGGGTTCCCACGGTGACATGCAGTTCCCCGGCAATCCTGGACATGCTCTTGGGTTCCTCGATACCGATAGCCTCCAGAATGTGTATGTCATTATTTGTAATATCCTTGAATTCGTCTGTTATGACCGCCTTTGCCTCTGCGTCCATCACGTTATGGAACAGATTCACCAGCAATTCGTTCAGCATCCGGTTGTTGCTTTTTCCCATAGTTTCCTCTACGATATCTGGAATTTCTCTGTCGTATGCCGCGATCCTTCGAAGCTGCCTTCTCGGACGCATATCCGAGGGCTTCCTGCCCTTCGAATCATTTTCAGTATACCGTCTACCAGGTCATCACGCAAGCCCCAATCGTAAGCCCGGCGCCGAATCCCGCCAGAACGATGCGGTCACCGCGGTGCAGCTTTCCCTGCCTGTGCAGTTCATCCAGCAGCACCGGAATGGAGGCAGAGGACAGATTGCCTACCCTCTCCAGATTTGTAGGAAATTTTTCACGATCCGCATGAAGGCGTTTCGCCACTGCATCAATAATACGTGCGTTGGCCTGATGCAATACGAACATATCAATATCCGGCACAGCAAGTCCGGCATCTGACAGTGCTTCCTCGATGCACTGCGGCACCCGTCTGGTGGCGAACCGGTACACTTCCTGTCCATCCATCTGAATATAATGTTCTCTGTCATCCGTCTGCTGTTTTTGATCCGTTTTTGCCGCCGAAGCCCTTGCATACGGGGTTGTCAATTCTCTCGCTCCACATTGCAGGACTCCACCGCCGGTGCCGTCGGAGTGCAGTGCCCGGCCCAGAATGCCTGCTGGCGGTATCCGTTTCTCCTCCGCCGTCTCCTGCATCCCTTTCCCTGTCTCCGGCAAAGCGTTACTGTATTCCACCGCCCGGGACTCCGTCCTGCATCTCTCTACAACTACCGCTCCGGCACCGTCTCCGAACAGGATGCAGCTGCCCCGGTCCGTCCAGTCCACCAGCTTGGACAAAACCTCGCTGCCGATGACCAGCGCATTTTCCGCAAGTCCCGTCCGCAGATAAGCATCCGCAGTATTCAGGGCAAATAAAAATCCGGAACAGGCCGCATTCACATCAAAAGCCAAAGCATTCACCGCGCCGACAGCTGCCTGTACCTGGCAGGCACAGCAGGGCAGATACTGTTCCGGAGAACAGGTTGCCACCAGGATCAGATCAATCTCTTCCGCTCTTTTTCCTGCCTGTTCCAACGCTTTACGGGCTGCTTCTGACGCAAGTGTCACAACCGTTTCGCCCACAGACACATGACGCTCACCGATACCGGTTCTCTCCCGGATCCATTCATCCGAGGTTTCTACCATCTGCTCCAATTCTTTATTTGTAACGATCCTCCCCGGAAGCGCACTTCCGGTTCCGGTGATTCTTATGGTCCTCACGCCATTTCCTCCATGATATCCACTGTTCTTTCTATTTTCTGCGCCCGCCAGGCATTGCTGCCACAGAACAACAGTCCGTTATCCACATCTCCCGTTGCCGCATTGATCAACGCTCGGGTGATGCAATACGGTGCTGTCTTCGGATCGCAGGTCTTAATGCAATGTCTGCATCCGGTCATAAACCGTTCCCCGGCCGCCACCTTTTCCAGAAAAGCATTCTGTATAGCTCTGCCGGGCATTCCCACCGGGCTTTTCACAATAACAATATCTTCTTTCTGCGCCCGGAGATACTCCTGCTTGTACGCCTCCGCCGCATCACATTCCTCTGTGGTCACGAACCGGGTTCCCAGCTGTACCCCCGCAGCCCCGAGGGACAGGCAGTGCTCCAGATCTCTCCGGTCATAAATACCTCCTGCTGCAATCAGTGGAATTCCCAGTTCTGCTGCCTGCCGGATCATTGCCGTAAGTTCTCTCTCATAGTTCTCCGGTGTGTAAGCATCCAGTTCTTCCCGTTTAAATCCCAGATGACCTCCTGCCAACGGTCCCTCTGCCACGATAAAGTCCGGCTTTCTGTCGTATTTCTGTCTCTTATACACATCTCCGAGCCCACGAGACCTCTCTACATCTC
>ERZ1027269.778-NODE-778-length-11242-cov-5.123983_pt1 | contig 11242 bp, 10 predicted proteins | sample MGYA00519471_ERZ1027269 | MGnify/ENA primary metagenome ERZ1027269 (study PRJEB26926, sample SAMN06164687) | human gut metagenome | biome: ENVO:00009003; feature: ENVO:2100002; material: ENVO:00002003 | host: Homo sapiens | place: USA | collected 2012 ...
CGGCAGCGTCAGATGTGTATAAGAGACAGGTGTATCAAAGCGGATATAATCCACCACATGCTTCTTATGAATTCTGTCCCAGAGATTACTTAATCCGCCGCCAACCATCATACTCATACCGGTTTTCAGTCCTGTATTTCCTTTTCTTAATACAAATCCATATATGGTCATCAGTCCTGCCATGCATGCACTGTGTAACCCCAGCATAATTTTCGGTTTCTTCGCTAAAAGATTCAATGCGGCTCCATTGTTATAATATTTTTCAATTACAACCGGAAGCTTTGGAACTCTTCTTTCTTTTCCCAACGGCTCCTTCTTATCAATCCGCTGCTTGATTCCTTCATCCAGCCCGAAAATGGATACCACCAGTAATAAATATTTCATGGAAACTCCTCCTTCTTTTGTCCTGCCTGATTCCTTCTACCCTTTTCTTTCTCTCTTTCTATTCCGCCTGCTCTATAATTCTATGTCAGCAATCACCTCCCGCAGTGCTTTTGCTGACACATGAAGCCTTGCCCGCTCTTCTTCGTCTAATGACACCGGAAGAATCTGCTCCACGCCACCGGCATCCACCACTGCCGGCATGCTCAGTACGATATCGGAAATGCCATATTGCCCATGCATCAGACTGGACACCGGAAGCACCGAATGTTCATCCCGGACAATACATTCACAAATCCGCTTAATCGCCATTGCAATCCCATAATAGGTTGCCTGCTTACGCTCTATGATTTCATAAGCACTGTTCTTTACTTCTTCATATATACGCTTCGTATGACTTTCATATTCCTCATAGCCACGCAGCTTATAAATCTGTTCCAACGGAATACCGGATACGTTGGCAGAACTGAATACCGCCACCTCGCTGTCTCCGTGTTCTCCTACAATAAATGCATGCACACCACGATTGTCGATGCCAAGCTGTTTTCCCAGCATATTTTTTAACCGGGCCGTATCCAATACAGTTCCGGAACCGATTACCCGGTTTTCCGGAAAACCGGATAATTTCAATGCTGCCAGCGTCAGTATATCCACCGGATTCGATACGATGAGTAATATGCCACGACACCTTCTGTTAGCAATTTCCGGGATAATATTTTTGTAAATGGCTACATTTTTCTTTACCAGCTCAAGCCTTGTTTCTCCCGGTTTCTGGTTCGCTCCCGCCGTAATGATAATAATGTCGGCATCCACAATGTCATCATAACTGCCGGCATATATTTTCATCGGTGCAGCAAATGGCATTCCATGGCTGATATCCATGGCCTCTCCTTCCGCTCTTGCTTTATCCACATCAATTAAAACCAGTTCAGAAAAGAGCTTGCTCTGCATCAGTGTAAATGCAGTGGCAGAGCCGACAAACCCACATCCGATAATGGCTGCCTTTCGTAAATCAATTGCATGTTCCTGTTTCATCTTTACCCTCCTGCTTCGTGTTTTCTATATAGAATCCCACAGAAGCAGTTATTCTATGCAAACAAGAACCTCTTATGTCCGGCGCAATTGTTCGAAGGTCTGATAGAGATTTAATGTTCCATAGCCCCATTCCCGGTTCGGATAGACTCTGCTTTCTAGCCGCACCGCGCCGCGGATAAAATCATTTTTAATTTCTGCATTTGTAATATCAGTATTATAACCACGCTCTACTGCCCATTCCAGATACAGTGCTGCAGCTCCTGCAGTAATTGCCGCTGCAATGCTGGTACCACTTCTTGCCTCAAAACGGTTGCCCGGTACCGGTCCAATTACATTGACACCCGGTGCTGCAAAATCCGGCTTTACCTGTCCCGATGCAGTGTATCCTCTGCTGGAATTCAGATAAATACTGCCATTTCCTGCATTGTATCCACCTGCTGTCATCGGTGCAGCTGCATTTCCCGGCATGGTAATCGTCGTATCCGGATTAGAGCGGATAAAGGAAATATCACCGGCAATCAGTCCGGTAATCGGAAGCCACATGTGATACCTTCCTTTTATACTATAATTGCCATTTACCTCAATCGTCCAGATGCCTCTGGTGGGCTGGTCAAACCGGATATAAATAAGCTGATCTCCTGTGGCAGTGCCAACAATGCGGTAATCAATGGTAACCTGTGTATTTTCAAATACAAAACGGTATACCTCTCTGCCATCCTGCTGCACCCGGACACCTGCCGTCCGCTCTCCCGTTGGCGATATAATCTGCACCGAATAAAGCTCCGGAGCCTTTGCCCACATTTCAATATGGAAACCCTCCACTGGATCTTCCACATTTACTTCTACCACATCACTCTGCTGCCCGAATGCAACTTCTCCGTAATAATGATGTCTGGCAGTAGCTTCATTCCCTGCTGCTACCACAACTGCCGTATTACGCTTTAAGGAAACATAATTAAGATAATACGAAATCACACTGTTTCCACTGTGATCCCCGGAATTGCTTCCAAGCCCAAGATAAATCACCAGAGGGCGGCGATATCGTTCCGCCAGTCTGGTCAGATATGCCACCCCCGCCATAATATCATTTTCCTGATAAGCCTTTGCACCTTCCGGAATATAATAAAAACGCCTTAAATATTCCTTTGCCGGCTTCAGCTTTACCATGGCAATCTGTGCATAGGGTGCTACTCCGGCAAATTTCTCCGAAAGTTTTTCGCTTCCTGCCGCAAGACCTGCCATAAAGGTACCATGTCCTTCTTCATCCCGGTGAGGTACTACCCGAAGAGGTGCATCTGTTAACAATGCCATATCGATCTGTTCTTTTGTATATTCCGTTCCATAGAGGAATCCCTCTGGTGTATCTCCGCTTTGAATGCTCTGATCCCAGATTCTTAATATACGGCTGCTGCCATCGGAATTACGGAATACTTCATTCTGATAATCAATTCCGGTATCCACAAATCCAATCAGAACACCCTGCCCTCTCAAAGCAAGATTTGGCTGACTCTGTACCCTTATGATTCCGCCTGCCTGCAATGCCTCTTCGTCTAATGTGGTAAAACATTTTGGAATTGCCGAATAGGTATACTGGTCAATATCCAGCTTCGGCAAGCCTGCACTCTGCAAATAGACTACATTAAAATCTTTATCAATATTCTGGATACAGTCTTCCGGAAGATATTCATTTTCAAGTCTCAGATAGGAAACCAGAAGGTCGTAATATTCTTCCGAGTATGGTGCGTCTTTACAATCTTCCATATAAGCTCCGGCACTTATTTTCTTTTATTTTATTCGTTTACCGGTAATGCTGCCACTCCACGCATAGTGATAAGCGGACCGCCCTTTTTCTCAATATAATCTCTTGTAATCGTTACCTGGCCGATGTTTTCGTCCTTTGGAATCTCATACATGATATCTAACATAAATTCTTCAATAATGGAACGAAGTGCTCTGGCTCCGACCTTCTTCTCTTTTGCTTTCTCTGCAATTGCCCGCAATGCATCCTCTTCAAATACAAGATTCACTTCGTCTAATGCCAGAAGCTTCTGATACTGCCTGATGATAGCATTTTTCGGCTCCTTTAAAATACGAACCAGCATATCAACGGTAAGCGATTCCAAGGTAAAGAGAATCGGAAGTCTTCCGATAAACTCCGGTATCATTCCAAACTTCTTTACATCTTCTACCGTTACTTTCTGTAACAGATTCTCATCATTATCATATTTATCCTTCAAATCTGCCTGGAAACCAATGGATGCCTGCTTATTGAGACGTTCTTTGATAATCTCTTCAATATCCGGGAAAGCTCCACCACAGATAAAAAGAATATTCTTAGTGTTAACGGTAACCATCGGAACCATGGCATTCTTGCTGCTGGCTCCCACCGGCACTTCCACTTCTGCGCCTTCAAGAAGCTTTAACATTCCCTGCTGTACGGATTCTCCGCTGACATCACGCTGGTTGGTATTCTTCTTCTTGGCGATTTTATCAATCTCATCAATGAAAATAATGCCATGCTCTGCCCGCTCTACATCATTATCTGCAGCTGCAAGCAATTTGCTGACAACACTTTCGATATCGTCTCCGATATAACCTGCCTCGGTTAAGGAAGTCGCATCTGTAATTGCCAGCGGCACATCCAGAAGTCTTGCCAGTGTCTTCACCAGATAAGTCTTACCACTTCCGGTCGGTCCAATCATTAACATATTGGATTTCTCGATTTCAATATCATCCATCGTATCGGTTGCCACACGTTTATAGTGATTATAAACTGCCACAGACATTACCTTCTTGGCATATTCCTGACCAACCACATATTCATCCAGGCTTGCCTTAATCTTATGTGGTGCCGGAATCTTCTTAATATCTAATTTCGGAGCTTCTGCTTTCTCTTCTTTGGTTTTCTTTTTCTTAATCTTCTGACTCTGCGGCATAAAGCCCTGCAGATCAGAAAGATTAATCATACTGATATTGGGCATCTGACCATTTGGCATAAAATCACCCATTGGAAATCCTGAGTTATTCATGCTGTCGAAGGTTCTCTGCATACAGTCTTTGCAAATGCAGATATTATTCGGAATCTTTATCATCTGACCGGCAACGCTTTCCGGTCTGCGGCAGATGTAACAGATTTCTTCGTATTCATCCTTCTTCTCATCTGTGTTCTCTTTCGTTGCGTCTTCTACAGTATCTATATTTTCAAGTTCTCTCTTGTCTTTATTCTCTGCCATATCTGATTCTCCTATTCTCTCAAATCTGTTTTAAGATTCTAAAACATTGCTTTTATTATAATTCAAGCCGGTTTTAATCTCAACCTTCGCAGCCATAATTTTATAAAATCTTCATATATGACAAAACCTGATGTTTTTTACTATTTTTCGAAATTTGCAACCGTTATTTGACATTATTCCATATTAATGATAAACTTTTTATGTAATTTATTAAATTTTTATAAACCAAGGAGGACTTGAAAATGGGCGTTGCATCATTAGTATTAGGAATTATTGCAATCGTTGTTGATGTATTCACTATTGGTGTTTACGGATGGATTGGAGCAATCTTAGGTCTTATAGGAACTATCTTAGGTGCTATCGGACATAAGAATCAGGCTAAATGTGCTACCGGCGGACTTGTATGTTCTATCATCGGATTAGTATTAGGCTTACTGCTTTACATCGCATGTGTTGCATGCGTTGCATCTGCAGGTTTGTTATAATAGAACCGACTTTTTAAAAGGGTGATACTATGTCGATTTATCTTAACATTCTGGGATTTCATATCCCATCATACGGACTTATGATTACCCTTGGGGTAATCCTTGCAAATGTATTTGCACTTTACCCCCTTAAGAAATATAAGTTGATTTTTGATGATTTTCTTATATTAGAAGCATACACATTACTTGGCGCCTTTATAGGCGCCAAGCTTTTGTATCTTATCATTTCTTATCGGGAAATTGACTGGTCCCGTTTTTTAGAACCCAGGTATTTTAATTATATCATGTCAAGTGGATTTGTATTCTATGGTGGACTCATTGGCGGACTTCTCTGCTTTCTTTTTGCAGGAAAATTCCATCATATCAACAGCAAGCCTTATATTACACACCTGATTTATCTGATTCCATGGATTCACGGTTTCGGACGCATCGGCTGTTTTCTTGCCGGCTGCTGTTATGGTACTCCATATGACGGTCCTTTTGCTGTACAGTTTCCGGAAGGCTCTCTGGCACCATCGGATACAACACTGTTTCCGGTTCAGTTAGTAGAAGCAATCTGTCTTCTGATTCTTGCGATTGTACTTGCTGTGCTGGATTTAAAGAAATCTTATCCCCATACCATTGCCGTTTATTTCATCGTCTATGGTATTCTCCGGTTCCTGTTAGAATATGTGCGTTACGATGCCGTCCGCGGCCATCTTTTAGCACTCTCCACTTCCCAGTGGATTAGTCTTGGATTTGTAGTGGGAACCGTATGCTATCTTATCCGGGCGGCACATAAGCAAAAGAAAGATATGGTTCCATAACGGGAAACAAAAAATCCTGCAATATGGAAGTTTGTTCTTACATACTTTCCATACTGCAGGATTTTTTATAAATTTGAATGTGCTTTCGAAACACATTCTGTCATGCTCTTTTCAAAGCTTTATCACAACTCTTATAACAGTTCTTTTAAGATTTTATTTACCATTCCAGGATTTGCTTTGCCCTTCATAGCTTTCATGGTCTGACCTACTAAGAAGCCAATTGCCTTTTCTTTCCCATTGCGGTAATCTTCTACCGACTGTGGATTCTCTTCGATGACTTTGGCAATGGTATCACGCAATGCACCTTCGTCATTTACAGTCTTTAATCCATGCTCTTCTACATATTTATCCGGGTCGATATCCTCTGCAAAAATCTGCTCAAATACTTCTTTTGCCACATTGCCATTGATGGTTCCGGCATCAGTAAGCTCGATTAATTTTGCCAGATTTTCCGGTGAAAATGCGATATCCTCCGGGTCTTTATTCTGCTCCTTTAAGATTCGCATGGTCTCACCCATCAGCCAGTTGGATACTTTCTTTGGCTTATTGCAGATTGCAGTTGTTGCCTCAAAAACATCTGCCATTTTCTTTGCAGATGTTAAAATGTTGGCATCATATTCCGGCAGGCCGAATTCATCCTGATAACGCTGACGTTTTGCTTCACGAAGCTCCGGCTGGCTGTCTTTTATGCGTTGTAACCATTCATCACTGATGACGATTGGAACCAAATCCGGTTCCGGGAAATAACGGTAATCCTGTGCATCCTCTTTGGAACGCATGGCATAGGAATATCCCTGGTCATCATTCCAGCGTCTGGTCTCCTGAACCACCTTTTCGCCAGACTCAATCAAATCAATCTGTCTTGCTGTCTCTGCTTCAATGGCTCTTGCAATTGCTTTAAAGGAACCGATATTTTTCATCTCGGTACGGGTACCAAATTCTTTTGCTCCTACTTCACGGACAGATAAGTTGACATCTGCACGCATGGAGCCTTCCTGCATCTTACAGTCGGATGCACCAAGATACTGCACAATCATTCTTAATTTATCAAGATAAGCAATGACTTCCTCTGCAGAACGCATATCCGGCTCAGATACAATCTCAATCAGTGGCACACCAGAACGGTTATAGTCCACCAGGGAAACATCTTCCCAGTCATCATGGACTAATTTTCCCGCATCCTCTTCCATATGAATCTCATGGATTCCAATGGTTTTCTTTCCTTCGGAAGTCTCAATCTCAATGCCGCCATCGTGGCAGATTGGAAGATAAAGCTGGGAAATCTGATAGTTCTGAGGATTGTCCGGGTAGAAATAGTTCTTCCGGTCAAATTTACAATACTGGTTGATTTCACAATTCATGGCAACACCTACTGCCATGGCATATTCTACCACCTGTTTATTTAAAACCGGAAGAGAGCCCGGCATACCGGTACAGACCGGACAGGTATGTGTATTTGGTGCACTTCCGAATGCAGTAGAACAGCCACAGAAGATTTTGGTCCTGGTTGCCAGTTCCACATGGACTTCCAGTCCGATGACGGTTTCATACTGTTTACTCATAATCTTCTTTTCCTCCTATTCTGCTGCTAACGGGCTGTGCTGATATGGTCTTGTCTGTTCAAAGGCATATGCGGCACGGATGATATTCTTCTCCTTGAAGCAGTCTCCAATCAACTGCATGCCAATCGGAAGCCCCTTGCTGTCGATGCCGCATGGCAGGCTGATTCCCGGAAGTCCTGCCAAGTTCACCGATACGGTATAAATGTCGCCTAAATACATTTTCAGCGGGTCGCTTAAGGACTCTCCCAACTTCGGAGCGGTGGTCGGTGCTGCCGGTCCTAAGATAACATCATATTTTGCAAATGCTTTATCAAATGCCTGCTTAATCAATGCTTTCGTACGCAGTGCTTTCAGATAATATGCATCATAATAACCGGAACTTAAAACAAAGGATCCTAACATGATACGACGTTTTACTTCTGCTCCGAAGCCTTCGGAACGGGATTTCTTATACATGTTGTGAAGTCCTTCGTAGTCTTTCGTACGATAGCCATATTTTACGCCATCAAAACGGGCAAGGTTGGAGCTTGCTTCTGCATCTGCAATTACATAGTAAGCAGGGATTGCATATTCTACCAGGCTCAAATCGAACTCTTCTACGATAGCACCTTTTTCTTCTAATTTCTTAGCGGCTGCTAAAATAGCATCCTTTACTTCTGCATCCAGTCCTTCTCCAAAATAATCTCTTGGAATACCGATTTTCATTCCTTTCACATCATCGACTAATGCACTGGTAAAATCGGTCTCTTCTCTCTGAATGGAAGTAGAATCCTTTTTATCATAGGAAGTAATTGCCTCTAAAATGGTTGCGCAGTCTGTCACATCTTTGGCAACCGGTCCTATCTGATCCAAAGAAGAACCATAGGCAATCAGTCCATATCGGGATACGGTTCCATAGGTTGGCTTAATTCCTGTGACACCACAAAATGCACTCGGCTGACGGATGGATCCACCGGTATCAGAACCCAATGCATAGAAGCACTCTTCTGCTGCTACTGCAGCACAGCTTCCGCCGGATGAACCGCCCGGTACATGTTCGGTATTCCATGGATTTTTGGTTTCTCCAAAAGCAGAGGTCTCTGTGGTACTTCCCATGGCAAACTCATCCATGTTGGTCTTTCCAAGAATTACTGCTCCGGCTTTTTCCAGATTTAATACTGCTTCTGCGGTATAAGTCGGAATAAAGTTATATAAAATTTTGGAACTGCAGGTGGTCAGCATTCCTTTTGTGCACATATTGTCTTTGATTGCAACCGGAACTCCTGCCAGCGGTCCTGTCAATGTGCCGTCATCAATGAGCTTCTGCACTTCTGCCGCACGCTTCATTGCACCTTCTTCATCTACGGTAACAAAACTGTGTACCGCATCCTCTCTTGCTGCAATGGCATCTAAGGCGGCTCTTGTAGCTTCTTCTACTGATACTTCATGGGCTTTGATTTTCTTTCCAAGCTCTACTGCTGTCAGTGATAATAAATTCATCTTCTGCCGCCTCCTTTACTGATCTACGGTCTTTGGTACAACAAATGCCCGGTCTCTGCGCTCCGGCGCGTTGGCAAGGGTATCCTCGCCGCCGTCACCATTGGTTACTACATCTTCCCGGAATACATTATGCACCGGAAATACATGGGACATCGGTTCTACACCGGATGTATCCAGTTCGTTTAATTTATCAATATAATCTAACATGCTTTCCATGTCTTTTTTTGCTGCTGCTTTTTCCTCTTCGGAAAGCTCAAGCTTTGCAAGGATTCCAACGTATTCCATGGTTTCATCTGAAATCACATTTGCCATTGTTTTTCCTCCTTAATCACGTACTTTGATATGAACTTCTCTTAACTGCTGCTCGGTTACTTCGTTTGGTGCTCCGCACATCAAATCCTGTGCATTTCCATTCATCGGATAAGCAATGACTTCACGGATGTTATCCTCGTTACGCAGTAACATAATCATACGGTCAATGCCAGGAGCCATTCCTGCGTGTGGCGGTGCTCCAAACTGAAATGCATTGTATAATGCTCCGAATTTATTTTTCAGCACTTCTTTATCATAACCTGCGATTTCAAAGGCTTTCTCCATAATCTGCATATCATGGTTACGGACTGCACCGGAGGAAAGTTCCACGCCGTTGCAGACGATATCGTACTGGTATGCTAAGATGTCCAGCGGATTCATGGTATTGAGTGCCTCTAAGCCGCCCTGTGGCATGGAGAATGGGTTATGGGTAAATCCGATTTTCTTGGTCTCCGGGTCACACTCGAACATTGGGAAATCATTGACATAACAGAAACGGTATGCATCTTTCTCAATTAAATCCAGCTTCTCGCCTAATTCATTTCGAATCATGCCTGCATAATATGCGGCACGCTCTTCTTTATCTGCCATGAAGAAAATGGTATCTCCTACTTCAAGACCTGCCAGATTTCTGAATTCTTCTTTCGTGTCATCCGGGATAAATTTGTCAATCGGTCCCTTATAGCTTCCATCTTCTAATACTTCCAGATATCCTAATCCACCCATTCCGATTCCGGTTGCAAATTTCAAAAGTTTCTCATGGAAACCTTTCGACATTTCTGCATGTACGCGGATGGCTCTTACGGTCTTTCCGATAAATGGCTTAAAGGTACATCTCTGGAAGAACTCTGTCACATCGATGATACGAAGTGGGTTCCGAAGGTCCGGTTTGTCACTTCCGAACTCTAACATTGCCTGTTTATAGCTGATGATTGGATATGGTGCTTTCGTTACTTTGCTGCCTTCCGGTGCGAATTTCTCAAAGGTGGCAGAAAGTACTTCTTCACCAATCTTAAATACATCTTCCTGGGTTGCAAAGCTCATTTCAAAGTCAAGCTGATAGAACTCTCCCGGTGAACGGTCTGCTCTTGCATCCTCATCACGGAAACATGGTGCAACCTGAAAATATTTATCAAATCCGGATACCATCAGAAGCTGTTTGTACTGCTGTGGTGCCTGTGGCAATGCATAAAATTTTCCTTTGTATTTTCTGGATGGCACGATGTAATCTCTTGCGCCCTCCGGAGAAGATGCACAAAGAATCGGAGTCTGAATCTCTAAGAATCCCATTTCTGTCATTTTCTCTCTTAAGAAAGAAATTACCCTGGAACGGAAAATAATATTGTCTTTTACTTTCTGGTTTCTCAAATCCAGATAACGATATTTCAACCGGACATCCTCGCGGACTTCCTTACTGGTCATTACTTCAAATGGAAGCTGTGTATAAACCTCTCCTAAAATATCTACACTCTTTGCCTCTAATTCAATGGTTCCGGTCGGAATCTTTGGATTGTAGGTCTCTTCATCTCTTTTTTCAATCAGACCTTCTATGGAAACTGCCTGCTCCTTGCGGATTCCCTCTAACAGTTTTCCATCCCGGATTACAATCTGCATTACTGCATACATATCTCTTAAATCAATAAAGGATACGCCGCCATGGTCACGGATATTTTCTACCCAGCCTGCTACCCGAAGTGTCTTTCCAATGTCGTTTTCGCTTACCTGATTTAAGGTTACGTCTCTGTAAATGTTGCTCATCTTATCTACTCCTTTTCTGATATGATTGTCAGCCCGGAGTATAAAAATAACCCCGGAATACTGACTCGTATTCCGGGGCGAATAATCTTCTTATCCGCGGTACCACCCGCATTGGAAAATGAATGCTTCATCTTCCCTCTCCTGTCTCTTATACACATCTCCGAGCCCACGAGACCTCTCTACATCTCGTA
>ERZ1027269.781-NODE-781-length-11218-cov-3.609872_pt1 | contig 11218 bp, 9 predicted proteins | sample MGYA00519471_ERZ1027269 | MGnify/ENA primary metagenome ERZ1027269 (study PRJEB26926, sample SAMN06164687) | human gut metagenome | biome: ENVO:00009003; feature: ENVO:2100002; material: ENVO:00002003 | host: Homo sapiens | place: USA | collected 2012 ...
GTAGAAGGGGCCGTTCTCGACTGCCCACATACGGGAAGCGGGCTTGTGGAAGTCCTCATCATAACCGGCCTTGGCCAGCTCGTTGTAGCGCTGGATGGAGTCCAGAGCGGTCTGCTGGGCGGCAGTATCGTCCGGGTAGATCTTTGCCACCAGCTCTTCCAGCGTATCGGCCTTCACAGCGCGGCCATCGGCCACAGCAGCTTCCAGCTGATAGGGGCTCTTGTAGTTGCGGTAGGTGGTGTTGTTCTTGGGGCCTTCGTCCTCGCTGGCGTAGTCCTCATAGTAGCAGGCACCGCCGTGGGCTGCGGGCATATAGGGCAGCTGCTCAGGCCAGTTGGAGTCGAAGATCTGCCAGCTCTCGCGGTTCTTCTGCAGCTCGATCTGGTTTTCCAGCTGCTGGCCGGGCAGGTCCTCGTTCATGAAGCGCTTGCCGTTGAGGTCGAGGTTCAGGAAGCCTGCATTGCCCATGACGCCCACGCCGGCGAGGTCGGCGCCGCCGCCCATGTGGTGGATCATCGGGGCGTGGCTCTGCTGCACCTGAGCGCCGGCCCACATACCCAGCTGGATGCCGTCGCCCTGGTTGGTGAAGTTGCCCTCCACATCCACATTGGTGAACAGGCACTGGATGTTGTTCTCAATGACCTCGGGGCAGAAGTGCTTGAGCATCTTGGTGTTCTGGGAGTAGTCGCCAGTGGAGAGGATGACGCCCTTGGAGGCGTTGCACTTGATGTACTCGCCGGTGGCGGCATCGCGGGCGTAGAGGCCCACGCAGCGGCCATCCTCCATGATGAGCTTTTCAACGAAGCAGCCGTAGAAGGTCTGGACATTGCCGGTGTCGATGGCTTTCTGCATATTGGCCTCGACGGTGACATGCTGGTCGGGCTTGAACTCGACGGAAGTGGGGTAGCAGGGGAAGCGCTCCTGCTTCCAGTCGTAGTGCTCGGGCAGCGGGTAGAAGATGGGGATGATGAAGTTGTCCGCGCTCTCGTCGGGGATAGCGCTGCGTGTGGTCTCGGCGTAGTACAGGTCGGGGTTTGCCTCCACCCACCAGTCGAAGGCGTCGCCGATGTTGTGGGCCCACTTGCTCATGATGCTGCGCTTGCAGCGGTAGGTGCTCTCCACCATGTGGGAGTCGATGATGTCGTCGATCTGCTCACGGGTCCAGGTGTCGCGGCCCCACTTGGCCTGCACCTTGCCGTTGATGACGGCGTACTCGCCGCTGCGGCACTGGGGGCCGTCGGCCTTCTCGAAAGCAGCCACCAGACCGCCGTCCTCAGCGACGCTGCGGCAGGCGGCAACGCCTGCGATGCCGCAGCCCACGACTGCCACATCCACGTCAACGGTCTTGGCGACCTTGCTCTCGTCGATCTCCGGCTCGGTACCCAGCCAGTCCTCATCGGAGGAAGATGCAGCAGTGTCGCCGCCTGCGGTGTGGACGCCCATTGCCTGCTCGATGCAGCTTGCGGCGGCCTTCTTGACGGCGTTGGTGGTGACGGTAGCGCCGGAGATGTTGTCGATCTCGGTGCTCTGAGCAGCCATCAGGGCGTCCTTCAGGGTGGGGGCTGCCACGCCGCCGATGCTCTCGGTCTCGTTGGAGGCGTCAATGACCACGTCGGTGATGGCGGTCTCGCTGAAGGTCATGGTGACCTTCACCTCACCGATGCCGGTGGCGGTGCCGGTGTAAGTGCCGGGGGTGTAGATGGCCTCGCCGGTGGAGGCGGCAGTGCTGCTGGAAGAGCCTGCGTTGCAGGCGGCCAGTGCGCTGGCGGTAACGCCGCTCATAGCGGCAGCGGCGGCAACCTTCAGGAAGCCTTTACGAGAGATCTTTTTCATCTGGAATGCTCCTTACTCTTTCTTCTTTCGACGTTTTCAGGTAGAAAATCGTTCTTCCGAGAGATAGTATAAAATATAACGAAGTAAAAGGGAATTAAAAAATCTTAAGCATCCTGATAAAAAAGCTTTATAAGTGCCCTGTTTCCTGCTATACTGAGGCTGTACGGATGTCCCGCCGCCGGAAAGGAGTTTTTTTGTCATGAACGAGCACCAGCTTCTCTGCTTTCTCACCGTGAGCCGGACGCTGAATTTCTCCGCCGCCGCGCGGGAACTCTACTGCACCCAGCCCGCCCTGAGCTACCAGATACGCAGCCTCGAAAAGGAGCTGGACGCCGCGCTGTTCCGCCGCACGACGACGCAGGTGGCCCTCACCGAGGCAGGCCGCGCCCTGCTGCCCCATGCGGAAGACATCTACCGCGGCATCCTCAACGCCCGCACGGCGCTGAAAGGCTTCGGCACCCACCACACCCTGACTCTCCGCCTGCCGCCGGTGCTTTTGCAGCGGGACCCCATCTACCCCATCCTGATGGCGAGGCTCCACGCCGCGCTGCCGGGTTATGAGTTCAAAGTGGACACCACGCCTGTCCCCTCCAGCTACCACCACATGCTCTGCACCGAGGCAGACGCGGCGCTCTACCTTCCCTTCGGCCCGCTGCCGCCAGAGATACGCTGTGAGACCATCATCGGCAACCGGTTTTACCTCATCGCCGCGCCGGAGCACCCATTCTCCGGCCAAAGCAGCGTCAAGCTTTCTGACCTTGCCGGACAGCAGATATTTTACGAGCCCCTCTATCAGGATATGGTGGATTTCGCCCAGAAGCAGCCAGGGATTCCCTATTCCACACCGGTCTGGCGGATGGTGGAAAACTACGAGTCGGTCTACGCCGAGCTTCTGGCCGGGCGGGGGATGTTCCTCTGCCCGATGATATACCCAGCTTTCCCTGCCGGGTGGCACATCCCGCTGCATCTGTCCATCCCGGACACCCGCCTGCTGACCCTGCGGGATGACCCCCGCCCCGAGATATGCACCCTGCGCAAAGTCTTCGCCGAGGTGTACGCCGAGAGAGAAAAGCTGATAAAAGCTCTGTGAGATGCAAAAACGCCGCCGTGCAATGCACAGCGGCGTTCGTTATTTCAGAGAAAGAGCTTACTTGCCCAGCATTTCCTTTGCGGTCTTGCAGATGGTGGCAGCGTCCAGACCATACTCCTTCAGCAGGTCCCATGCGGGGCCGGAGCAGCCGAACTTGTCCTGCACGCCGACGCGGCGGACAGGGGTGGGCAGCTTCTCGCTGAGCAGGGAGCAGACAGCCTCGCCCAGACCGCCGATGACGTTGTGCTCCTCGGCGGTGACGATCTTGCCGCACTCCCTGGCAGCCTTGAGGATGATGTCCTCATCCAGAGGCTTGATGGTGTGGATGTTGATGACGCGGGCGTGGATGCCCTCGGCGGCCAGGGTCTCGGCGGCCTTGCGGGCCTCGTTGACCATCAGGCCGGTAGCCACGATAGCAATATCATTGCCCTCAGTGAGCTGCTCGCCCTTGCCGATCTCGAAATGATAGTTGGCCTCATCGTGGAACACGGGAACAGCCAGACGGCCAAAGCGAAGGTAGACAGGACCCTGCATCTCGTAGGCGGCGCGGACAGCAGCGCGTGCTTCCACGTCGTCGGCGGGGCAGATGATGGTCATGCCGGGCAGGCTGCGCATGAGGGCGAAGTCCTCGCAGCACTGGTGGGAAGCGCCGTCCTCACCGACGGAGATGCCGCCGTGGGTAGCGCCGATCTTCACGTTCAGGTGGGGGTAGGCCACGGAGTTGCGGATCTGCTCAAAGGCACGGCCCGCAGCGAACATCGCAAAGCTGGACACGAAGGGAACATAACCCATGGTGGACAGGCCGGCGGCGACGCCCATCATGTTGGCCTCGGCGATGCCGCAGTCAAAGTGGCGGTCCGGGTGAGCCTTGCGGAACATACCGGTCTTGGTAGCGGCAGCGAGGTCGGCGTCCAGGACCACCAGGTCGTCGTGGCCCTCAGCGGCCAGTGCTTTCAGAGTATTGCCGTAGCTCTCGCGGGTAGCGATCATTTTTACATCTGCCATCTTACTTGTCCTCCTGTTCCAGCGCGGCGTAGGCTGCGTTCAGCTCCTGCATGGCCGCAGCGTACTCCTCGTCGTTGGGGCCTTTGCCGTGCCAATCCACAGAGTTGGTCATAAAGGAGACGCCGGTACCCTTGACGGTGTCCAGAATGATGCAGGTGGGCTTGTCGTTCTCGGCGTGGAACGCCTTGATGGCGGACTCGATCTGGTCGTAGTCGTGGCCGTTGATGGTCAGGACGTTGAAGTTGAACGCCTTGAGCTTTTCTTCCAGCGGGGCGCTGTTCATGACCGTCTCGGTGGTGCCGTCGATCTGGAGGTGGTTGCGGTCCAGCATGACGCAGAGGTTGGAGAGCTTATAGTGGGCGGCAAACATGAAAGCCTCCCAGCACTCGCCCTCTTCCACCTCACCGTCACCGAGGATGGTGTAGACATTGATGGGCTTGCCGCTGTGCTTTGCGCCCAGAGCCATGCCGCAGGCGGCAGACACGCCCTGACCCAGACTGCCGGTGGACATATCCACGCCCGGCGTCTCATTCATGTTGGGGTGGCCCTGCAGGTAGCTGCCGATCTTGCGCAGGGTCTTGAGGTCTTCCACCGGGAAGAACCCGCGCTCGGCCAGCGTGGCGTAAAGTGCCGGAGCTGCATGGCCCTTGGACAGCACGAAGCGGTCGCGGTCCGGTTTTTTCGGCTCCTTGGGGTCGATGTTCATATCCACGAAGTAGAGATAAGACAGCACCTCGGCGATGTCCAGACTGCCGCCCGGATGGCCGCACTTGGCGCTGTGAGTTCCCTCGATCACGCCCATGCGGATGTGACAGGCGTGCTTGGCAAGGGTAAGCTTTTCTGCATTTGTCATGATGGTCCTCCCGTATGAACCTCAGAAGTTGCAAGTATACAGCCGCGCAAGGCACAGCTCCCGCCGCCCCATTGCGCTATAATTCAAGTTTATATTATCTATTCTGTGCAAAAAGGTCAAGCTTCTTTCAGCAAAATGTACACAGGCGGTCAAAAACTGCTCCAAACGCTTTCTTTTTTGGTCAATTTGCAGCCTGTCCGGAGGCGGTCTTGACAAATCCTGCGGCACTCTGCTATAATTTTCACAATTTCCGGCAGGAAGCCGGGCCTGCGGGCCGAAGCCCGCCTTACACTATTTTCAGCCGCCGCATTTTTGAAACAGACGCCATGAAGGGGTCTGCCGTTGGCTTGCAAGCCGACTGGCAGGCCCCTTTTTTTGTTTTTCTGCGGCGCAGTCACAGGAGGAAACAGATGAAAACCAAAAACTCTTCTCCGGCCCGCAATGTCGTGCTGGCCGCACTCTTTCTGGCGCTGGCCTTCGTGCTGCCCATGGTGACGGGCCATCTGCCGCAGGTAGGCAATATGCTCTGCCCGATGCATTTCCCCATCCTGCTCTGCGGCTTCGTGCTGGGCGGACCTTGGGGTCTGGCTGTGGGCTTTGCGGCCCCGCTGCTCCGCTCGGTGCTCTTCGGGATGCCCCCGATGTTCCCCATCGCCATTTCGATGGCTTTTGAGCTGGCAGCTTACGGTGCTGTCTCCGGCTGGCTCTACCGCCGGGTGAAGCACACCCTGCCCATGACCTACGCCACCCTCGCGGCAGCCATGGTGGCTGGCCGCCTCGTCTGGGGCGCGGTCCGCTTCGTGCTGGCGGGCCTGTCCGGCTCGAGCTTCCCCTTCTCGGCCTTCCTGTCCGGTGCGCTCTTCACTGCTGTGCCGGGCATCATCGCACAGCTGGTGCTCATCCCCCTCATCATCACCGCTCTGCAGAAAGCAAAGCTCATGGACTGAGCTTATACAGAAAAATGGCTGAGGCCTCGCGGCCCCAGCCATTTTGTTTTGCATATTACTTGCGGAGGAAGTCCGGCAGGGGCTTGCCCTGCTTGAGCCACTGATGATACTCGGCGGTGGCGGCGAACTCCACGTCGCCGGCGGAGTTCAGCGCAGTCTCCACAGAATCCTGGATCACGCCGATGATGAAGCCGACACCGACCATCTGCATGGCCACATCGTTGGAGATGCCAAACAGGGAGCAGGCCATGGGGATGAGCAGCAGAGAGCCGCCGGCCACGCCGGAAGCGCCGCAGGCACCCAGAGCGGACATGGCGCTCAGGACGATGGCGGCAGGCAGGGTCACGGGGATGCCCAGCGTGTTGGCCGCAGCCAGCGTCATGATGGTGATGGTGATAGCCGCACCATCCATATTGATGGTAGCGCCCAGAGGGATGGAGACGGAATACATATCCTTATCGAGGCCCAGCTTCTCGCACAGGGCCATGTTGACGGGGATGTTGGCCGCAGAGCTGCGGGTGAAGAAAGCGGTCAGGCCGGACTCCTTCAGGCAGCGGAACACCAGCGGATACGGGTTGCAGCGCAGATAGAGGAACATGATAAAGGGCGAAACGATGAACGCCATGAAGAGCATGGTACCCACCAGCAGGGCCAGCAGCTTGCCGTACTGGGTAAAGATGGCCAGACCGTTACCGGCCACGTTGGTGTACACCAGACCCATGATGCCGAAGGGAGCCAGATTGATGATCCAGCGCACCACCTGCGACACAGCGTCGGCGGTGTCGGCAAGGAACTTCTTGGTGGTGTCAGAGCCGATGTTCTTCATGGCAAGGCCGAACATGCAGGCCCAGAACAGGATGCCGATGTAGTTGCCGCTCATCAGAGAGCTGACGGGGTTGGCGACGAAGTTGGTGAGCAGGGTGCTCAGCACCTCGCCCAGACCCTGCGGCACCACGTCCGACTGAGCAGCGTCTGCCAGAACGACCGACACAGGGAACATGAAGCTGGTGATCGAAGCGATCGCCGCCGCAAGGAAGGTGGTGAGCATGTACAGCCAGATGACCGTACCGAAGCGGCGGTCCAGCTTGGAGCTGCCCTGTGCCAGTGCGCTCGCCACGATGACGAACACCAGCACCGGAGCGATGCCCTTCAGTGCGCCGACGAACAGGCTGCCCAGCTCGCCGACCCAGCCTGCACCTGGCACCGCAAGCGCCAGCACCGCGCCGATGACCAGACCGACGACGATGCGAAGGATGAGGCTGACCTCATTGTACTTCTTCGCAATGGCTTTTGCACCATTCATCATATAAAACACTCCTCTGTATTTGTGCGTCCTCGACGCACACTTTTCCTGTCTCTTACCCAAAGACAGTTGTTATTATAGCACACACGGAAAAAAAGTCAAAGGTTTTCAGTGAATTTTTCGGGCTGTTTCGGCAGATTTTTCATTTTCGGCCTTCCTCCGCGCCGCCTTATGTGTGCGCCGTAGAAATACATAACTAAAATATTTCACCGCTTAGGGCAGAAAAATCCCCCGGCAGAGTTTGTCTGCCGGGGGGGGTAGTCATTCTTATTTATTTTTTCTGATTTTTCAGTCGTCCAGATAGGTCACTTTGCCGGGGACGAAACCCTGGATGCCCATGCCGGATGCATCCGAGACGGTGATATTCTTCTCGTCGAAGACCGCGCCGCCGAGGATGTGGTCCTCGCTGCAGAGCACCGGGCCGTCCAAGTCCACTTTGGTGATGATCTTCTTGGCGCAGGCCAGCTCCACGGCTGCGTTGACCGAGATCTTGGCTTCCAGCATACAGCCGATCATGCACTCCACGCCGTAGACCTCTGCCGCCGAGGCGATGCGGAGGGCGTTGGTGATGCCGCCGCACTTCATCAGCTTGATGTTCACAAAGTCGGCTGCGCCGGTCTGCATGATGCGCAGGGCGTCCGCCGGGCTGAACACGCTCTCATCGGCCAGTACCGGCACGCTGGCGTGGCGGGTGACGTACTGCATCCCCTCGAGGTCAGCCGCAGGCACAGGCTGCTCGACGAACTCGATGTCCAGGCCCTTCTCCTGCATCTGGTCGAGGATGCGGACAGCCTGCTTTGCATTCCACGCCTGATTGGCGTCGATGCGGATCCTGACCTCTTTTCCCACAGCCTCGCGGACTGCGGCCAGACGGGCCACATCCAGCTCCGGGTCGATGCCCACCTTGACCTTCAGGCAGTCATAACCGCGCTGGATGGCGGTGCGGGCGTCCCGGGCCATCTCCTCGGGCGGGTTGACGCTGATGGTGATGTCCGTCACGATATTGCTGCGCGCGCCGCCCAGCATCCGGTAGACCGGGGCGCTGTACTTCTGGCCCAGCAGGTCCCACAGGGCCATATCCACGGCAGCCTTGGCGCTGGTGTTGTGGACGAGTGCCTTCTGCACGGCGGCGGTCAGATCCTCGAACTCGTCGAGGTCGCGGCCCAGGATGGCCGGGGCGATGTGGTCGCGGATGGCACCGAGGATGGCACCGGTGGTGTCGCCGGTGATGACGCCGGTGGGAGGTGCCTCACCGTAGCCCACCGCGCCGGTGTCGGTGTGCAGCTCAACGATGACGTCCTCCACGCTGCTCACGGTGCGCAGCGCCGTCTTGAAGGGGACGCGGAGCGGGGTCGAGATGCGGCCCAGCTTTACCTGTGTGATCTTCATGCCAGTCCCTCCTTATTCTTCCTGCATGTGTACGGTGGCCGACAGCTTCTGATAGGCGACGCGGGGCGTGCCGTCTTCCACATGGATGATGCCGCAGCGGGCAAAACCGTTCTTCTCGAGAAGATGCTGCATGATCTTGTTGTCGGCGTGGGTGTCGGCCCGCAGGCTCTCGCAGTGCTCGAGGCACCATGCGATGACCTCAGACGCCACGCCCCTGCGGTCACCCGCCGAGGCCAGCCGGTGGATGGTGCCGTAAGGCACCTCATCGTTGAGCCACTGGCCGTCTTCGATTTTCGCGTAGGTGGGGTCCGGCCCGAGGATGAAGGCAAACACCGCCTCGAGACGGCCGTTCACCGTATAGACGAACAGCCGGTTGGAGTCGATGTCTTCTTCCAGCATCTCCTGCGGCGGATAGCTGTCGCCCCACTGGGTCGGGTTGCCCGAATCCGCCATTGCTTTCCGGGCATGGGCATAGATCTCTAAAATTTGCTCCAAATCAGAGCGCCGTGCTCCACGAAACATTCCGTTTCCACCTTCTCTTTCCGTGCGCCGCAGCGCACTCCCACATTTTTGCAGGTCTGGCTTTTATTGTAACACACTCTGCATCGTTTTTCCATCTTAAGACATCAAAAGACGTCCCGCAGACACGGGACGTCTTTTTTCGCAGTGTGCTCAAAGGTCAGGCCGGTGTGCGGGTGCGGGCCGCGCGGCTCTGGCGGTACTCACGGGGGCTCTGGCCGTACCGCTCGTGGAACAGGCGGTAGAAATAGCTGGTGTTCTCGTAGCCGACGTAGGTGATGATCTGCTGGATGTTCCAGTCGCTGCGGCGCAGCAGGCGGGCGGCAGTCTCCATCCGGTGCTTCTGGAGCAATTCCTTGTAAGTACGGCCTGTCTGCGCCCGGACGCACTCGCTGACATAGGCCAGAGAGACGCCGTAACTGCGGGCCACATTGGAGAGGCTGGCCTCACGGTAATTCTTGGTGATCTCATCCAAAGCCGCCTGCACCAGCTCTTCGCGGCTGACGGCTGCACCGTAGGCTTCCAGCGGGAATTTCTTGATGCTCATAGGTTTCCTCCGTTGCGGCGCAGCCGGGGACATGGGGGATGTCGGAGCCGGGCCGCGCTCAGGTCTCATAAGCGTCCCTCTGTTGGGAGGCTTCTGCTTATAATACGGCGCAGCCGGGCCAGAAATTGCATAAGACAAGAAAAAACTCCAAAATTTTTCAGACGGGGTTTCGGCGCACAAACAAAAGCTGCCGCCCACACCCGGGCAGCAGCTTTTCAGGAAAAGAAAAAGAGGAAAACAGAACTCAGAACATCTTCTCGTGGTGATACCGGCCCGTGCGCAGGAACTCCACCCACTCGGCAATGTTCACGGCGTGGTCGCCGATGCGCTCGAGGTACTTGATGACCATCAGCACATCCAGCGCGGCGTCCACTTTGCCGGGGTCGGCGGCGATCTCCGCCGCCAGCATCCGCTTGATGGTGTTGAAGTCGTAGTCCACCGCGTCGTCGGCGTCGATGACGGCTTTTGCCGCCGCCTCATCTTCTGCCGCAAAGGCGCTCATGGCGTCCTGCAGCATCTTGTGGGCTTTACGGCCCATCTCAATGCTCCTGCTCACGGCGGGGTCGCCCGCCTTGCGGACGCCGGCCAGATGGGGGACGATCTCCGCGATGTCGGCGGCATGGTCACCGATGCGCTCCACGTCTGTCACCACTTTCATGGCAGCAGAGATAAAGCGCAGATCACTTGCCACCGGCTGCTGACGCAGCAGCAGGGTCATGCAGCGGTGCTCGATGTCCCGCTCCATCCGGTTGACCTCGGTGTCGCCCTTGATGATGCCCTTTGCTTCCTCGGCGTCCGCCGTGCAGAGGGCTTCCAGCGCATCTTCCACCGCGTCGGCAGAGAGCTGGCTCATCCTGGCCAGCGATCCCTTCAGGGCCGCGAGGTCGGCTTCGTACTGTGTGCGTGTGCTCATATCGCAAACCCTCCTTTTTAACCGAAGCGGCCCGAGATGTAGTCCTCGGTGCGCTTATCCTTCGGGGTGCTGAAAATCTCGCTCGTGGGGCCGCACTCCACCAGCTCACCCAGCAGGAAGAAGGCCGTGCGGTCGCTGATACGGGCCGCCTGCTGCATGTTATGGGTGACGATGACCACGGTGTAGTTCTTTTTCAGCTCGCTCATCAGCTCTTCCACCTTCATGGTGGAGCCGGGGTCGAGGGCGCTGGTGGGCTCGTCCATCAGCAGCACTTCGGGCTTGACAGCCAGAGCCCGGGCGATGCACAGGCGCTGCTGCTGTCCCCCGGAAAGGCCGTTGGCGGAAGCATGCAGGCGGTCCTTCACTTCATCCCATAAGGCGGCATGCCTCAGGCTTTCCTCCACCGCTTCATCCAGAATGCCGCGGTTCCTTACCCCCGCCAGCTTCAACCCGTAGGAAACGTTCTCATAAATAGACATCGGGAAGGGATTGGACTTCTGGAAAACCATCCCCACCTCCCGGCGCAAATGGATGGGGTCCAGGGACGGGGAAGTCACGTCCACCCCGTCAATGCGGATGGAGCCGCCCGTGACGCGGGCCTCCGGAATGCGGTCATTCATCCGGTTGATGCAGCGCAGCAGCGTGGACTTTCCACATCCGGAAGGGCCGATGAACGCCGTCACCCGGTTCCTGGGAACCTTCATGGTGACATGGAACAGGGATTGCTTGCTCCCATAACAAAAATCCAGGGAATCCACCTCTACGGCGGTCTGGTCGGCGGCGGCTGGATGCGGAGTCATGTTCGGTCAAATGGCGCGT
>ERZ1027269.799-NODE-799-length-11052-cov-4.483859_pt1 | contig 11052 bp, 5 predicted proteins | sample MGYA00519471_ERZ1027269 | MGnify/ENA primary metagenome ERZ1027269 (study PRJEB26926, sample SAMN06164687) | human gut metagenome | biome: ENVO:00009003; feature: ENVO:2100002; material: ENVO:00002003 | host: Homo sapiens | place: USA | collected 2012 ...
AGTGATACAAGTTTATTTACGCAATCCTGCTGATAAGGAAGGACCGATTAAGACTTTAAGAGCATTCCGTAGAGTTTCCCTTCCAGCCGGTCAGACGGAAAATATTCGGATCGAATTACCCGCTTCGACATTTGAGTGTTTTAATCCGTCTACCAACCGGATGGAAATTCTTCCCGGAAAGTATGAGTTGCTCTATGGTGGAACTTCAGATGAGAAAGCCTTGCAGAAACTTACGATTACAGTAAAGAAATAAAAATCAGAACCTACTAATATCTAACACGAATATTTATGAAAAAGTATTTTCCTTTATTTTGGGTCTTCTACCTGCTTTGCGCTTTTTCGGCTCATGCAGGAGAAGGAAGATATACTATTCCGTTGACGGGAGGTGGCTGGTCGCTGTGGCTCGATAAATAAGCGAGCTGGCAGAATGACCGCATTTACCTTCCTCATGAGATAACAGATTTGTCATTGTTGCCGGTAAATGTCCCCACAGGTGGTTGGCAAACCCTGAGTCATAATCCCGATGCAGTTCCTGTCGAGGTACCGGGTACGGTGGAAGAATATCTCACCGTTTCTGATAATCCCCGTCCGGAAGATTTCCGGGGAGTCAGTTGGTGGTATCGTAAGATTAAGATTCCTGCTGACCAGAAGAATAAACGCTTTATAATTTATTTTGAATCAGTCAGAATGCGTGCAGAAGTTTATCTTGACGGCAAACTCGTGGCTTACGACCTGATTGGTGAAACTCCTTTTCAGGTAGACATTACGGATGAGGCCAAGCCGGGGACAGAACAATTACTGGCAGTACGTGTCACCAATCCCGGAGGTAATTTCCACTGGCAGGATTTTGATATACTGAAATGGGGAGAGTATAATATTCCTCCTGCAAGAAGTTTCAGTGGAATTATCGGTAGGGTTAGGTTAGAGAGTGTGAACCCTGTGTTCATTTCTGATATTTATATGCAGAATACTCCTGAGTTGACAAAAGTGAATGCTATTGTTTCTTTCACTAACGAAACGCCTGCTGATGTGAAGCAGGATATTGAACTTACAGTGAGCGAAAAAGCTAATCCTGATAAAGTTGTATTCCGGCAAACATTGAAAAAAGTATCTTTGCCTTCAGGAAATCATGAAGTGACAATACCTGTAAATGTTCCTGATGCCAAACTATGGGACCTCGCCACTCCAGAGTTGTATACTTGCAATATTCAGATAAAGAAGGGTAAAAAGATACTCGATCAGGACCAGAAGAATTTTGGTTTCCGTTGGTTTACTGTAGATGGCGTGGGGAAGGATGCGGTACTGCGTCTCAATGGTCGCCGCGTGATGCTGAAAAGCGCCATCAGTTGGGGATACTTCCCGGTTACGGGATTGATAGCAACGACCGAGATGGCCGAAAAGCAGATTCTTACGGCTAAGAAGTTGGGCTTGAATATGTTGAACTTCCATCGCTGCATAGGTAGTCCGGTGGTTCTTGAAAAAGCGGACGAGTTGGGATTGCTCTATTATGAAGAACCAGGTTCATTCCATTCGGCCAACCATGATCCGTTTATCCGTACAATTGTGAATGAGAAACTGAAACGTATGGTTCGCCGTGACCGCAGTCATCCGAGCCTCGTAATCTTTAATCTGATTAATGAATTTGGTGGCCGGTTGTCACAGGATAAGGAGCTTGTTGCTAAGCGTATGAATGATATGCGTGAGGCACATGCTGTAGACCCCAGCAGAATTATGACGTTTACGTCCGGTTGGGCAGGCAGTGAAGACAAAGAAGAGGATTCCAAAGCACATATGTTGCCGTTTGACACAACGTTATACCGGAAGGGATGGCACGATAATCATCGTGCCGGAGGGCCGGAGACTTGGGTGGAAAATTACTATAAAGGACCGAAGGATAATATCATGTATACCGGCAACCGCACGGAAGTCTTTTTGCGAGGTGAAGAAGGAGCAATATCTACTCCTCCCCGTATTCAGTTGATAAATGATGAAGTAGAACGTACCGGTAAAACCGGCTGGGATGGTCTTTTCTGGAAAAGCCAGTATAAGGCTTTCACTGATTATTTTCAGAAGAAAGGGCTTGCCTCTCACTTCGGCACTCTTGATGATCTGACACGTTCTATGGCTAATGTGTCATTCGAACATCAGGGCAGGCGTATTGAGGGCATGAGAATGCAGAATCTGGGTGATGCCTACATGGTGAATGGCTGGGAAGCGATGCCTTATGACAATCATTCCGGCATTGTAGACATCTACCGCAATCCCAAAGGGGATGCTTCTATATTGGCATACTATAACCAACCGCTGTATGTAGCCGTTGCTTCGCGCAATCAGGTAGTAAAACTTCCGGGCAGTGCAATCGTAGATTTCTATATTGTGAATGAGAAAAACCTGAAAGGCAATCATACTCTGGAAATAAAAGTGATTGCTCCTGAGGGAAAAGTGGTTTATACCCGGAATGAAAAAGTCAGCATCGAAGGCGGTGAAACGTTTGGACAGCTTTTGCTGGAGAATGTGGAGGTTCCCATAAATGGTAAAGAAGGAACTTACCGCATACTGGCTGATATAAAAGCTGATAATCAGCAGATATGCGCCCAGGGGCACGATGAAGTAGTGGCTGTAGGCTGGCAGGCAAATGATCTGGCTGGCAATGGGGCTTACTATGGAAGTGAGAATGATAAAGTAGCCGCTTTCTATAAGGAAACTACCGGAAAAGAGCTTCCGGCCTTTACTTCCGAAACCGGCAAATTGGACTGGCTTGTTGTGAACCGTTCATCGTTGGATGAACCTGTTGTCATACCTTCAGACTTTTTCAAGGATAAGAATGGAAATTCCACATTGAAGGCCACCTGGTATAGTGAGCCTGATATGAATATTGTAGCTTCCATTAAGCCGGATGCGGAGCTTAACCGGACTTTTGTAGACGGTGCGCAGCCTGATGAGTCTGTTCCCGCCAATCAGCCTTTCTCGGTAATATGGGAAGGTGATATATATCCGCCTGAGTCCGGGCAATATTTGCTGGGTGTTGAAACCAATCGTGGCGTGCGTATGTACGTTGACGACAGGCAGTTGATTGATGAGTATTATAATGCTTCTCCTATGAAGCAGGACAGACCTGTAGTTATGGAGGCCGGAAAGCCCGTAAGAGTGAGGGTAGTATATCGCCAGACTCATCAGTCCGGGCAGATACAATTGAAATGGTCCCGGCCGAGTGCAGCCGCCATTGCTCCGCAGAAGTTATTTGAGCGGGTGAAGAATGAGGGCACCACTTTGATTTTGCTTGGCTCCACCGAAACCTGGATGAAGGCTGTGGCAGAATATACGAATACTGTATATAACGGTTATTATAACGTCGGAAAGAACTGGATTGGCGGGATTCATTTTGTGAAAGAGCATCCTTTGTTTGCAGGGCTTCCGGTGAACGTTGCCTTGAACTGGCCTTACCAGGCGGTAGTGAAGAATGGCGACCAGAGGTTTGGCTTCCGTATGCAAGGAGAAGAATTGGTAGTTGGTTCCTATCGGAGCACTCCGTTTGAGTTAGGCACAGCCGTAGGAATCATTCCTTGTGGAAAAGGAAAGATTATTTTCTCTTCACTGGATATTGCAGACAACTTGGATGACTCGTCGGGACCTGCAGAAGTGGCTAAGAAAATATTGTGTAACTATATCAAATACTCTTTTCATGAAAACATCTTCTAAGTTAGGGGCGGCGGCTATATTGATTCTGCTGGCGTTGCTTCCTATGAACATTGCTTGTGCGCAAGCGCAAAAACAGCAAGTACTCCAGCAGAGTATCAAAACCACTTATCCGACAAAGGACTGGGCGATATCCGACTTTGTTGTGACCGACCCTGCTTTCGGTGCTAAAGCCGAACCGGGATTTGATAACAGGGCTGCTTTCCAGGCGGCTATTGACGCTGCTTATAAAAGCGGCGGCGGGGTAGTGTATATACCTGCCGGAAATTATGAATTCCGCAGTACGCAGCTCGGTACAAAGAATGTCAGAGTTCGTCAGGGCCGTTCGGAAAGCAAGAAAGACTTCCATTTTGAATACGTTTTGCGCCTCCATCCCGGAGTACAACTCCGTGGCGATTGGGCTAATCCGGAGGTCAATAACGGAAAAGTTCTCGGAACCATTCTTGAAGTACGTGTCGGTAAAGATGCACCGAACTATGACGGAAGTGTTGAAAGCTGGTGGAACGATGGACAGGCGGGCAATGCACTTCGCACGACCTATACGAGCATAGCTGACAGATTCATCGAAATGAATGCAGGCACCGGAGTTACTAATCTCTCCATCTGGTATCCTGAGCAGGACATCAATGATGTGAAACCTTATCCGTGGACATTGTTCCAAACCCAGGGAGATTGTGCTACGATAGAGCATGTCACTCTCGTCAACTCTTACAACGGCTTTAATTCTGCACCGAGTGAGTTGCACTATGTGCTGGATAGTTATATCACAGCCCTAAACAAAGGTATCGAAGTGCACGTATGTACCGATATCGGGCGTATTGAGAATGTCAGGATTAGTCCTGAGTATTGGGCTAAATCCGGTCTTCCGGGAGCACCTTCTCTGGCTGACGTAACAGCCTATACAAAAGCGAACGGCACGGGATACCAGATGCACCGTTCAGACTGGGAATATGTTTCTTACCTGCGTGTGTCAGGTTACAAGACAGGCGTATGGATTGGGCGTGAACCCGGCTTTGCCGATGCCCCGAACGCTCAGTTGTATGAGGTACATGTAGATAATTGCGGGAATGGATTGTATGTGGAAGATGTCAATCCGTATGGCATACTTATATCCAATTCTTCATTCGGAGCGCCCGAAGATGGTAATGCCGTATATTTTTACAAAGATTTCAGCACTTCGGTACAATTCAATGGGGTGGATTTCAACGGACCTGTTGTAAGTGATGGCAGCGATGGAGTCGTATCATTTGAAAGTTGTACATTTAGTGAATACGGGGATTATGCCCTTAAGATAAATAGTGGTAATGTATTGCTGTCCCAATGTGATTTCAAGAAGAATGCTGGACATGTATATCTCGGTGCGGATATGCATACGCTGAAGTCTGTTAATTCGGGTTATAAATGCAATCTGAAAGTTGATAATCACAGCACTTCGGCCAAAGTAGAAGTGATTACGGGGAAGAAGTACTTTTTTGAGCCCATACCTAAAAACGTAAAAACAAATATAGATGTGCACCCAAGACCGGCATCGGATAAAGTATTGAAAGCGGATCTGGCAAGGGCAACAGGCTTTAATAATAACCGTCCTGTGAAAGATGTATCGGCTGAACTGCAATCTGCACTTGATGCGTTGAAAGCTGCTGGTGGCGGTACGCTCTACTTGCCTGCCGGAAGATATCTGGTGGACAATCCTATCAAAGTTCCTTCGGGAGTTGAATTGAGAGGCTCTTGGGATGTGCAACATCACACGCAAAGTGGTGGTACTGCTATATTTACCAACTATGACGGTGGGACTATCGGAGAAAAAGGTGCTTCACTTATACAACTTGAAGCCAATGCCGGCATCAGGGGCATTACGTTGGCACAGCTCAATATCGCTTCTGATGGCTATAGTGCATCAAACCCGCGAAAGACTCCATTTTTGATACAGGGACAAGGTCCCAAGGTGTATATTGTCAATGTAACCATAGCAGTAGGCGATAAAGGTATAGACTTGGCTTCATATGACACCAGTGGCCACTATGTCGATTATCTGGGTGGTGTGCCTTTAAGGGCAGGTATCTGGGTTGGCGGCGGAGCCGAAGGTGGATTCATCCGCAATATGCAGTTTAATCCTCATTATGGGTCGAGGCTTCCGGAAGGAGGACAAGGGTATCCGGAGGTGTTTATGATGCGGTTTGTGCAATCTAATTGCAGTGCGCTTAAGTTTGCGGATGTCAAGAACCAGACTATTTTCAACAATTTCGTTTATGGTTCGGTATACGGAATACATTTCCTGAAAGATGCAATAACCGGTAAGTATCCGGGCAAGATGACCGTTATAGGACATGGTTCCGACGGATGCACCTATTCTTTGTTTGTGGAAGATGCGGATAAGAATACGAAGATCGTTGCAGTTAATTCAGAGTTGGTTAATACTAAGATTCCCAATGAGCCGGTGCGGTCGTATGTTCTCATGGGAAATGAAGTTAATACCGGTAAGGTTCATCCTAATGCCAAACTTATCTTGTACAATAGTGCATTCTGGGGAAGTCCTGTTTTCGGGGCGATTATAAACAATGGTATTGTGTCATTCCAACAGGCCAATTTCACACGTTCCGGTACACAGGGTATAGATGTCAGAGGTGGCAAAGCGCATGTGTATACTTCTTATTTCGCTCAGAAAATAGCAGCTCCGACTGCCGGAGATGGTGGATATGCAAGACTGGGGGAACAAGGAAAATCGATAGAACTCACTAATAACTATTATCTCTCCGGATTTCGGTTTAATAAATCGGGAGAGGGGCTGATTTATGGTTCTGACAAGAAGTAGGTATTGTAGCGTTTGGCCTTATGAATACATGGTCGTTTCCTTTCGTGGAAAGTCTGTTTACTCCAAATGGTAACTTCATTTACATGCAGAGGTAAAGCCCGTTACATACCGAGGTAAAGAGCGTTACAATAGGCAGTAAAGGTCGTTACATTCTGCGGTAAATGCTTTTACATCGTGAAGTAAATGAAATGTAAATGCTATCTGTTGATAATCAGTAAACTATCGAATTTCATCCTGAGCGTAGTCGAAGGATCTACTCCCTTGGCACAAAGGTGCACTAATAATGGGAGAGCAGATTCTTCGACTAGGCTTCCTTAGAAGACAGATACTCAGTAGACCATTATTTAATTTAAACAGTTATGAATAATAGTATTTTCTTTAAGTACTGTTTGTTGGGAGCTGTTCTTTCTTTTTTGGGGATGGCTGGTCTTAAATCTCAGACAGTAGTGTTTCCACGTGATTTCTCACCGGCTGAGGGACTGGTCACTGCACAAGAGAAACCTTTTCGCGATGAAGTCTGCCTGAATGGACTATGGGAACTGCAATGTATTCCTGTTCCTTCTTCCTGGAAAAGCGGCTCAGGAATTGCTCCGGAACTGTCAGCGCCACAACCGGATAAATGGGAAAAAGTAAAGATAAAAATACCTTCTGCCATCAACGTGAACGATTGGGGGAGAGGCAGCAATGTAGGTGATGGCACACAAAATCCGTATGCTCCGGGTTCTGTTTATTTTCCAAGTTATCCGGACTATTGGAAACATACCCGCATGGGATGGTTACGGAAGAACTTCCGTATCCCGGAAGAATGGACACAGAAACGTGTTTTACTTCATTTTGAAGCCGTTGCCGGAGATTGCATTGTTTTAGTTAATGGTAGGGAAGCGGGCCATAACTTTGACTCTCATCTTCCTTTCGACATGGAAATTTCCGACTATATTAACCGTGATGCAGAAAATGAATTGTTGGTAGGTGTTCGCCACACCAAGTTGTTTGATAAGTCGCATCCTGTATACAAGAAGATGGGAGCCACTTATCCTACGGGGTCCAATACGGATGATCTGATTGGCATCTGGCAAGATGTGTACCTGCTTGGAGTGCCGGAGGTGAGAATCACAGATGTGTTTGTGCAGCCTTGGGTCGACAAGAATGAGTTGGTGCTGGAAGTAGCAATGACTAACTTTCAATCGCTTACCGAACCTTACCGATGGCATTTTTGCCGGGAAACCTTATAAAGAGGGAAAACCGGGCTATCAGTATGAACGCATACCACCTTACGTCACGACTTTCAATCCGGGTTTAGACCCTCAGCTTCCTTTATACAAGGCGTTGCCTATGTTCAATGCTTTGAAAGCGGCATTGAAAGGAGAAGCATGGGCACCTTATAAAGAAGTGAAGCATCCGGTGAAACCTGAACCGCCTCAACCGGTGTATAGAGTTGCTTATCTGGTGGGTACACCTCAACCTGAATTAGCCGACTTTATAACAAAAGTAGGAATCAGCTTGACTGACAAGCCTCAAAAGGCCAATTTATGGATTATGGATGCCGAAACAGTCACTGCGGAAGACCTGCAAAGAGTTCAGGCTATTTTGAAGAAGTGGCAGAAGAAAGGGGGAATGTTACTTGCCCTTAGCTCCGGCAATGGACTGAGTGGGGCTTTTTGCGACTGGTTGCCGGAAGATGTGAAACTGACCGACCGTCGGGCTTCTGCTTTAGAAGTAGATAAGAATACATCCTGGGGAAGCCATTTTGAGCTCCCGGACTTGTATTTCAGTGAGATGGATGGTGACCGCTATATCCTGAAACATGGTTTAACGGGAAATCTGATAGAAAAAGGAGAAGCTATATTCAGTGCTTCACGTACTGACTGGAACTTGTTCAATAATGTGGCCGAGCATTGGAAATGTGCACAGGTTGTTTTATACGAAACCTTGAATAAACCGGAAGGAGTAGCTCTGGTTACTTATCCTTTGGGAAATGTGAATCTGGCTCTTTCAGTGATCGACTATCATTTATGGACAAAAGAAACAAGTACCTTCTGGAAAAACTTGTTTAGGGTAATGGCCATTGATGTGGATAGAACCAATCTTCAAAATCAAAATGTGAAGAGAAAAGAGCATGATTTGCTGATGGATGGTCCTACAGATTGATAAAAAGGCGATTAATGTTTCATTTTAATTGAAAATTAATTGCCAGGTAAGCGCAATATAGCTGAATGCTTAATCTGTGGATTCTACTTTTGCAGCAAAGATTATTAAGTGGAATAGGTAGCAAGTTTTTAATAACAGATATAAAGATAATACATTATGAGGAATAAGTTATTCGTAACATTGGGTATACTTGGTATGAGTATGTTGGCTTATGCCGGTCCCAAACACTCTCAGGAAACTTCTTATCCAAGTTACAAAGGATTAATTATGGCAGGATACCAAGGTTGGTTTCGCGGCCCGCAGGATGGAACCAATCAAGGCTATGGCCATTATGGGGCCGGAAAGCTATTTGATGAGAAACATTGCACTATTGATGCATGGCCCGATGTGAGTGAATATGAAAAGACCTATGAGACGTCTTTCCGGCATGCCGATGGAAAAAAGGCACGTGTATTCAGCTCAGCGGACAAGTCTACTGTCGACTTGCACTTCAAATGGATGAAGGAGTATGGTGTAGATGGGGTATTTGTGCAACGTTTTTTTAGCTATACCCGTGGAGACCAGCAAAACTCGGTACCGAACCGTATTTTAGCGAATGCCTTGGAAGCTGCTTCAAAATATGACCGCGCTATAGCTGTCATGTATGATTTGTCCGGGTTGAAAAAGTCAGGTGAGGATTGCTCCCTGATTATGGAAGACTGGAAAAGACTGGTAGACAATCAGAAGGTAACGAATCAGGTGGGGAAAAAGACTTATCTGCATCATAATGGAAAGCCCGTGGTAGCTATATGGGGAGTCGGTTTTCCCGACCGCCCTTATAATATCAGGAACATCGGTTTAGACCGTTTGATTGACTTCTTGCAGAATGATCCTGTTTATGGTGGTTGCACGGTGATGTTGGGTGTTCCTACTTTCTGGCGTAATCTGGAGGCTGATTGTATCAATGACCCCTATCTGCATACAGTGATTAAGAAAGCGGATATAGTTCTGCCATGGACTGTTCAGCGTTTTTCTCCTTTGTTGCATAACGACATGGACCGCTTCCGTGACTTGGTGATTGAAGATATCCGTTGGTGTAAGGAGAATGGCGTAGATTATGTTCCTGCCGTAACTCCCGGATTCAGTTGGCACAATCTTAGTAAACTGGAATTCCCGGATGACGTGAAGCCTGTTGGCAGTATTCCCCGTCAGGGAGGACGCTTCTATTGGCAACAGCTTTCTACTGCAATGTTGGCAGGTGCTGAGATGATTTATGTGGCCATGTTTGATGAAGTGGACGAGGGAACCGCTATCTTTAAATGTACGGGAGACCATCCGGTTAGTGATGTGGCCAAGTTTATTGATATGGACGGACAGCCTTCCGACCATTATCTGTGGCTGACAGGCGAGGCTGCCCGCATGCTCAGGAAAGAGATTCCACTGACGTTTAAGATGCCCGTAAGAGAATAACTTATGAAACGATCCTGCTTTATAATAGTCCTGTTTGTATCTTTCCTGCTCTGGGCAGGCTGGGTACAGGCACGAATAACATTACCCTCCTTTTTCTCGGATGGGATGGTATTACAGCAACAAAGTTCAGTTGCCATTTGGGGAAACAGTGACCGGAAACAGCAAAAGGTTACTGTAAAGACTTCGTGGAATAACAAAAAATATACAGTAACGACTAATGAATCGGGTAGCTGGAAAGTAAAAGTGGAAACACCGGTATATGGTGGTCCCTACCATATTGAGGTGAATGACGGCGAGACGGTACGAATTAATGATGTATTGATTGGTGAGGTCTGGCTCTGTTCCGGTCAGTCTAATATGGATATGCGTGTAGGCGGTCGTTATAGCGATCCGGTGATGGGTTCGTTGGATGCGATTGTGACTTCGGGAAATCCCGGAATACGTATGTTTACAGTAGGAAGTAAAATGACCTCCGAACCGTTGACTGATTGTAAAGGTGAGTGGCAGGAAGCCTCATCGGAGACAGTTCCCGAGTTTTCGGCTGCGGGATACTTTTTTGCACGTAAACTAAATCAGGTGTTGGGTATTCCCGTGGGCATTATCCATGCCAGTTATGGAGGTTCACGGGTGGAAGCCTGGATGAGTAAAGAAGGTGTAGCGCCTTACAAAGACTTGTCGGATGTGCATAATGCTTCTATTCTCTATAATGGGATGTTGAGTCCTGTGGTTGGATATGGCATTCGGGGATGTTTATGGTATCAGGGGGAAGCAAATGTGGATGCACCTGATTTATATACGCAGTTGTTTCCCTCATTGGTGAGCGACTGGCGCAAACAATGGGGAATAGGGGAATTCCCCTTCTACTATGCCCAGATTGCTCCGTTCAATTATACCTCAAATCCGCAACCTATAGGGTTTAGTGGGATTTTGCTTGCAAAGCGACAAAA
>ERZ1027269.810-NODE-810-length-10927-cov-4.949687_pt1 | contig 10927 bp, 6 predicted proteins | sample MGYA00519471_ERZ1027269 | MGnify/ENA primary metagenome ERZ1027269 (study PRJEB26926, sample SAMN06164687) | human gut metagenome | biome: ENVO:00009003; feature: ENVO:2100002; material: ENVO:00002003 | host: Homo sapiens | place: USA | collected 2012 ...
GAGAGGTCTCGTGGGCTCGGAGATGTGTATAAGAGACAGATCCAGATGCCATCCTTATTGATTTTACACTTGATATTGCGGTCGGCAGAGCAGGAAACGCCCAATCCTACCGGACAAGAAGCACCATGACGAGGTAAACGAATGATACGTACATCGTGAGCCAGATATTTACCGCCAAACTGTGCACCGAGACCAATCTTGTGAGCTTCCTTCAGTACTTCTTTTTCAAGTTCTACATCGCGGAAAGCACGACCGTATTCATTACCGGTAGTTGGTAATTCATCGTAGTAATGAGTAGATGCCAACTTCACAGTCAACAGGTTCTTCTCTGCAGAAGTACCACCGATGACGAAAGCAATATGATAAGGAGGGCAAGCAGCTGTACCCAGGGTTTTCATCTTCTCAACAAGGAAAGGAACCAATGTACCGGGATTCAGGATTGCCTTTGTTTCCTGATAGAGATAAGTCTTATTTGCCGAACCACCCCCTTTAGTTACACAGAGGAATTTATATTCCATACCTTCGGTAGCTTCGATATCAATCTGTGCGGGCAGGTTACATTTTGTATTCACCTCGTCGTACATATTCAACGGAGCATTCTGAGAGTAACGCAGGTTTTCTTCAGTATATGTTTTGTAGACGCCCAATGAAAGTGCTTCTTCATCGCAATATCCGGTCCATACCTGTTGTCCCTTTTCACCATGAACGATAGCCGTACCGGTATCCTGGCAGAAAGGAAGCACCCCTTTGGAGGCTACTTCTGCATTACGCAGGAAAGTTAGTGCTACATATTTGTCATTATCACTTGCTTCCGGATCGCGCAGAATCTTAGCAACTTGCTCATTGTGCGAACGGCGCAACATGAATGACACATCGCGGAAAGCCGTATTAGCCATTGCTGTGAGACCTTCTTTTTCAATCTTCAGCATAGGTTTCCCTTCAAACTCGCTTACGGATACATAATCTTTTGTAAGCAGATAATACTCTGTCTTATCTTCTCCATGCTCAAACATAGGTTGATAATGGAACGGAGGTGTTGTTGCCATAATTACTCGTAAATTAAATTAATGAATCGTAGCACAAAGGTAAGAACTATTATTGAAATATTTCTTTAATTAGCGTAAAATGATGCTATCCGCTGCATACGACCTATCAATTCGTCACCCAATGCTGTCTTATCCTCAATATGTTTCAGCACGGCAGTGACAAACGGGTTACTTTCAAAATCTCCACGCACCTGTTCAAAGTCCATTTCTTTCTCTGCACGCGAACCATCGGCACCAAAGCCCGTCATGGAGGCCAGTGAGAATTCTTTCTTAGCGTCATCATATACCATACGGTCCAGCCCAACTACAGCTTCTTTCCACTTTTCTACAATACGGATGATATCTGCCGTTGTAATATTCTCAGGCTTGATTCCGTAGAACTCTTCTAACTTCTCATAAGCCCAAGTCCATTCGTAAGTATAGTAGCTCTGGTGCATCTTCTTGAATTCCGCATTAATAGACTTCAGGCGGTTCACTTTACCACACTCTATATCATTGATTAAAGCATCTATCTCGCTCTTCGGTGCTATCAATCCGGAAATATCCACCCACTCACCACTACCTATCACCGTATCAGGTTTCAGACGGGCACGTATTTCTTCGTTACTCTTAAAATCAATGCCTTCCAGACGCTTGATTACAGAGTTCCCGAGAAATTTATGAATAGCTATCTCATAGAACTTTATCCCCTTCACTAACGCTGAATTACGGATTTTAGCACTATGGAAAGAATAAATATCAGAAAGTTCTCCGGAAGCATGGCGCAGATTCTGCAAAGTCTCTCGCCCCTTGAACATCTTTTGTACAGTATAAGGACTGAGCAAGTTGTAATTGATGAAATCCAACTTATTGGTATCAGTACGTCCATCACGCTTCGGCCATTTCTGCGCATCACGGATGGTTCCGACACTCCTCAAGTTAACGCCCGGCACAAGATAAGTGGTATTATTCTGCTCTATCAGATAGGAAAAGGGCAGATTGGATGTATCGGAATGATTGACGTGACGTCCCATCACCAACGAAAAGGCTCCCACACGGGCAGGCCATAGAATATAAGAGTCGGAAGTAGTCTTAGCACCGCGTTCCAAAGTACCTTGGTGAATAGGACCTAACTTATACATATGGTTACTTTGGTTAGATCCGGAACCGGCATTCATAAATGAGAACATACCGGCAATCAATAAGGTGGATTTATGATGCGTCACCGTGAAAGGTCCGGCAAAAATAGCACATGCTTCACCATTTTCTCCTTGACAATTGCTAAAAAAGAGTGAATCGGATGCTGAATAGTTATGCCCCAGACGACAAGCCTGCCCTATGAAACAGCGGCTTAACATCGCCCCATCATCTATATGCGAACCGGACGAGATGATAAAATCATCACAGATCACCCCATGACCAAGATGTACCGGTGCCTCTTCATTACTATTGATGCTTCCATTATAAAGACGACACGTCCCACAAATGTGGCAATAATCTCCAATACGTACGTTCTTGATAGATCCAGTATTGAGTATCATGACATGGTTGCCAATGCTACCTATTGCAGAAGCATGCTTATTGGAATAAAAATCAGTGATAGCCTTCATCCGGCAAATCAGCTCCGGACGGTGACGGTAAAGTGCCAGGATATAGGCTTGATGCGCAGAAAGTTTATCATTGATTAGTACCTCACGCCCACCTGTTTCATTCAACACGGATACCTCTACCCCATTACCAAATTTACTCAAACCATCTACCAGGATAATATCCACATTCTCAATAAATGTATCATGCCCGATTTCATAATTAGCAATGTAATTCTGGATATTCTCTATGCAACAGTTATCTCCTACAGAAACATTGTGTAGCGTCACATGGCGCAGACCGGAGTGTTTCTTGATTCCTCCCGGTAGTGTGAATTCTGATTGAAACACACCTAAACGTACATTTCCCGAAAACCGGGTATGATGCACAAATTCGGTAACAAAGTCTTCCGCTACCGTTACTTTCCCCCAATCATCTGCCAGACACGACTGGCTTTTCAACCGAAGTATCTCGTCTTCGGTTAAATGTCTGTAATCCATAATAAGTAAATTAAGAATGAAGAATTAAGAATGAAGAATTACTATGCAGCACAAGAGCACGCAGCCCAATTCTTCATTCTTCATTCTTAATTCTTCATTGATTAGACCTCTTCTTCTTCGTAGGTCTGATAAAGAAAATCGTTATAAGGGTACTTCTGTACATGCAATTCTTTTACACGCGCATAAACTACACTCTTCAGTTCCTCTAAATTGATCTTCTCGCGGGCAGAGATAAAGAGGCAATTATCCTCCATCTTTGCCATCCAAGTCTTCATCAGTTCCTCGAGTGTCAAGTTTTCCTTTGTTCTGGGGGTAAGGTCGTCAGCCGCTTTCTCCACATAGGTGTAAGCGTCTATTTTATTAAAAACAAGTATCATAGGCTTACCGGATGCACCGATATCTGCCAGAGTTTTATTGACTACTTCTATTTGTTCTTCAAAGTCAGGATGTGAAATATCCACAATGTGCAACAGCAAATCCGCCTCGCGCACTTCGTCCAGAGTTGATTTAAAAGAATCGACCAAGTCTGTCGGCAACTTACGGATGAAACCAACCGTATCTGAAAGCAAGAACGGCAAATTATCAATAATCACCTTGCGCACTGTAGTATCCAATGTCGCAAACAGCTTGTTTTCTGCAAAGACTTCACTCTTCGCCAGCAGATTCATCAATGTAGATTTACCCACATTGGTATATCCCACTAGTGCCGCACGGATCATGCGCCCGCGGTTCTTCCGCTGAGTTGCCTTTTGTTTATCAATCTCTGCCAAACGCTCTTTCAGCAATGACATACGGTTCAAGATGATACGACGATCCATTTCCAACTGCGTTTCACCCGGACCACGAAGTCCCACGGAACCTTTACCGCCACCGGCGCCGGAACCACCACCTTGGCGTTCCAAGTGAGTCCACAAACGTTGCAAGCGGGGAAGCATGTATTTATACTGTGCCAGTTCCACCTGCGTCTTTGCATTGGCTGTCTGTGCGCGCATAGCAAATATGTCGAGAATAAGCGAAGTACGATCTAATATCTTGATCTTCAACTCCGCTTCAATATTACGTATTTGTTTCGCGGAGAGTTCGTCATCGAAAATCACCATACCGATTTCCCGTTCGGCTTCCTCTTCGCTCCGGATATATTCTTTTATTTCTTCCAGTTTACCCTTGCCGACGTAGGTCACAGAATGTGCCTGATCCAGCTTCTGAGTAAATCGTTTCACTACTTCCGCCCCGGCTGTCTCAGCCAAGAATTCCAGTTCATCGAGGTATTCGTTTGTCTTACGCTCATCCTGCATTTTCGTAATGAGACCAACTAATACCGCCGTTTCTGCCTGTACTTCGGAGATTACAAATTCTTTCATTTACTATACCTATTTATTAAATATTGGGCGACAAATATAATTATTTTTGCAGAATTCCTTCTGCTATTTTCTCATTTAATTCTGGAACAATGTCTTTATAATCAGCACGACGACCACATGCATGTATTTCCAATAAAGGATATTTATCAAGAATATGTGACATCAAATCGTCCATGGAAGGTGCTGTGGGCAACTGGCTATACTCTTCATATGTATAGGTAAGAAAAGCCACATTAGGACCTATTCCTTTATTATCCAACAAGTAGCCTTTATTCAAAACAGTAGGCAGACGCAATCCATTACCCATTTTCAGATCCCCGGGTGCGGGATAGGATAAGATACGCGTACGAGCCTCATCCATTATCACCGGTACCTGATGTGAATAATCAGCCTTTGTCTTATAGACATAGACTATTGGTGAAGTAGAGGCTGGACTCCCCCCTGTCAGTTGTGGAATAATCGCCACAGAATTCATTTCTATCTTTTGCATGTCCGATGTAACCGTTGTTTCTTTTTTCGCAGAGCGACAACCTACCAATAGTACAAGTAAGGTCGCTATTACAACATTAATTTCCTTTTTCATTTTAAAAACTTACATTGTTGACTTCCCTTATCTGTTATAACCTGCAATATATATACTCCCGCAGGATATTCCCGACAAGAGAAAATTATAGTATCTTTTCCTTCAGACAATATTTGTCTCAATAAACACCCATTTACATCATATACATTCAACGTATGGGAATTCTCCGGCAAATGGGCAATCACAGTTCCTTGTTGCTTATCACAATGAACAGTAAACCGGGTTTCTTGTTCGGTCTCGATTATTGGGGTAGGATCAGTTTTAACGATAATCTCATTCGTAGTATCAGGACCACCACGAACTATTTTCCAATCAGCATCATTTGTTCCTTTGTAAACTGCAACAATACGATCACCGGGCTGTGGAGACAATGAGATTTTACAAGGGAACGTAAAAGCCATACCACCATACGTATTCATGCTTGGAATAGATGAAGTACCTGATATAAGTTCTCTAACATTCTGATTCTTATCAACTATGGCTAAAGCTACTTTCCCAGAAAACGGAATTAATCCAAGATTCCAGAAGAAGCCGCATTTCACTGTAAAATTAGTATTTACATTAAACTGTGTTTCAGAAGTCATCAAACCGGAATAAGATTCTCCACTGCCAGTTTTTCCGGCAAGCATCCCCAGCAAAGTCTGATAGTTTGAATTTCCTTTTGCCGGCTTTAGCCCAAACAAAGCATCTTGGTTCGCAATGAAACCACCACCTGTACTACCGCCTGCCCCCTGATCATCCGGATTTAAAGCGGAAATCAGAAAGAAACCATTACTATGCCCGCTCCATCCCCAATTTACTCTGAAATAATTTTCTGTTGTATATCCATCCAGTATAAACTGATGCCCTTCATTGCTAAGAGTAGCTCCACCATAAAGCACAGGGCCTACTGTCATTATTTCATTTTCCAGCATTTGTATCCACTCTGTATCCGAGTACCATTCGCGACGCAGGCACAACATGCTTTTATCATACTTCATATACTCAGCCAATCCACGAACTGCTGTCAATGTAGCAGCACCGGTACCACCGGCAGAAGCTATATTGAACTCAGCCTGAGCCATAACACCACAATCGTACATCAAAGTTGCAACTTCATTTTCGGTGACTTCTGAAGAACTCCAATCATATTCAAGTGGCATATTACTCCACGCATAAGTATTACCTAATGTCCTTTCCGGCACTGTCTGGGAAATTTCTCTTCCATTTATATTTACTGTATAACTGTAAGCCGGAAGAGTTCCCGTACCCGCATCCGGCCATTGATAATATTTCATAAGTATAGCTACAGCCGTTGCAACACAACCTGTTACAGTTCGAATGCGATTAATTTCAGGACAAAGGAAGTTATAGGGACTTAATTGATCCCACTTTGCCGTTTCATATTGTTTCACCACGTCTCCCGTAGTCATGTCCGACAATCCTCTCCATGCTTTGGATACAACATCGGAAGCATTCAGTCCTGTCTCTCTGGCTCTATTGATCTGCTCTTTCAACCCATTCATCCAACTTTTCAGATTAGAAGGCATCCCATCTACCCCAAAGTTATCCGTAAAAGAATACCCCAATACGGGCATAGCCACATCATCTCCGGCAATAATAACAAAACCTTTCCGGTCGGTATTATTAAAAACATAGAAAGCCGGAAGATTCCCTGTACTACGAGTATTCAAATCTTCTCCGTCCCAAACTAATTGCAGCTGTGGTGATGATGCAGAAGTGTTACGGGTTTGAACATTCGTTTTAAAGAAATCGGCAGCTAAAGCATGAGCCTGCTCTGCTGTTACATTATCAGCAAGAAGCCGACTTGTAAGAAGAATAAATAGAAAGAGTAGTGTACACCTCATATAATTAGGGGTTAGTTGTTTTAGTAGCACCTCAACGAATGACACAAATCACTATCTTGTTGTTCATAAAAAAGACAAAATTACTGAAATATATGGTTCGTCAGATGATTTTGAATACTTTTTTTTGATGATCCTATCGCAAATAAACGTTTTAGAGTGAAAATCGTTCATTAGAATATAAAAAAACAAGGCCATCCCAAGTTAATAGAATAGCCTCGCCCTTCATACTATAAATATATAGTCTAACGTTTCATAAATTTGCTCCTGTATATCTTACCATCAACCGACTGTAATACTACAATATAGTAACCTGCAGCCAACCCTCTTACTGGTATGGAATATTCTTTTTTATCTCCGGACTCTTTTTGCTGTATCATCTGTTGTCCGGATAGGCTATAAACAGAGATCATTCGGGCGGTATGAGAAGTACGGACATTAAGGATATCATCTACCGGCTGCTGATAGATAACTAATCCATCCTTATCGGCTACCTCATTCTCAATACCGGTGACCGGTCCTACAGAGAAAGGAAGATAACAAATTGGCGTAGGATTCCCACTTGCATCAGGTTTATATAAACCAACCGTATGATTCCCTACACCTACATTCAAAGGAATTTCCATAACAAAATCAACGGCCTGTTCTGCTTCCACAAATACATTTTGAGAATATACACTGGATGAATACTGATCATCATTCTGAAAAATGGCCACTGTTAATATTCCAGCATATACATTTCCATTGCCAGATAACGAAAGATCAGCCAACAGTTTTAAATTCTCACCCACTTGAAGCTGTGTATTCTCCAGACGTGGCTGACTGACTTTTAAATCGGCAGCTCCATACGCTTCCTTTATGGTTACCGGAGTTAACCCACCGATGGCATACGTAGATCCTCCCCAATCCATGCAGGGGCGAATATAATAATCTCCAGCAGGAATATTGGTAGTCACAGAGTTCTCCGTAACAGCCAAGTTCCCGGATATAAGCAGTTCTCTATCAACTGTGCCCGGTTTTATTTCGACCTGTGCATCTCCGACTATCGCTACAAAGTTCTGTTCTTTATCCGCTTTAAAAAGTGCAACACCCACTAAACCATAATATTCATCCGATGCACTTTTGTTAGAAACTAACATTTTGAAATCCCCCTTGAGCCCACTATATAAACTATGTACTAATTCTACACTCACTTCTAGGTCCTCTCCACGACTAAGATTACCACTAAACGGAGTCAAAGTACATTTATTACCACTCACAACAAGAATGAGTTGGGCTTCAGAACCCACATAACCACGCACACGGCTCCATGTTGCTTCGCGTTCATCTTTGGTCGCTACATATACGAAATAAGTCCCATCAGCAAAATCATTGGGTATCTTCAGATTAGAAAAAGAAAGAGTATTGTATCCTTCATACGTATTTATCAGCGTAGCCAAAGCCCTCTGCCCTAATATTGACTGCTTACCATCTTTTTCTGCTATCACTGCCAATTTACTATTCTTGCATGCCACACTCATATTGAATATATCAGTAATCGTCAGCGTAAACACGTCTCCTTTAGCAATTTCTTCTTTATTTACTTCCAACTCCGTCATAAAAAAATGAGAAGTAAAGTTTGAAAAAGAAGTAGGCGGTTGTATCCCCAGATACATTCCTTGGCCTCTCGTAAATCCTCCTCCCAGATTACTTCCACCACCAATACCGGGAGAATCAGGATTTAAGGAAGCAACTTCGAAGTAGCCATTATTTATTCCACTCCATCCCCAATTGACATGAATCATATCCTGCGCATCATAACCATCAAAGACAAACGCATGTCCTCCATCATCCGATGACCCGAAATAGTAGATAGGACGTTTCTCATTTATTTCTGATTTAATCAAATTCATCCATTCGGCAGAAGTAAAATATTGACGATATACCAATCCCAAATTGCCATCATACCCAAAGTAGTCAATTAATGCCTGACCTACCTGATATGAATAAGCTCCGGAAGCATAAGGCGAATATTCCATATCAACAGCAATACCGCAGGCAGACATTAGTTGTGCAACAGCATTAGCCTGTGTCGTGGTATAATTATCTGTATATTGCGGCAACATGTTACCCCAATCAAAAGTAGTATTTCCATAATCAAAAGAACGTTCTATTCCACTGGAAGTTTTATAAGAATGGGTACCTTTTCCCTTTACAGGATATTCGTGATATTTCAAAATCATAGCCATTGCCGTAGCTACACATCCCGTCACACAGCGTTCTCCCTGATAAAGGGGACAGTTATTATTGTACGGTGCACTTTGATCCCAACATATACTTCCCAGCAAAGGAGATACAGATGCCGGAAAACTTGTTTTAGTAAGTAATTTAGGTTCAGTAACCGCTTTTTCGCCATTGCCCAGTTCAGCATAGGCAGCACTATATAATTCCAACCACCCAAGTATATTTACCGGTAAGTTTTCAGTTATGAAACTCCCATTATCCGAATAACCCAACACAGGCTTCATACGGTCATCACCGGATACTATGACATAGGCAGACTGCTCATAGTTATAAATATAGAAAGCCGTTCCTTCCACACTGCGGGTAGATACAGATTTTAGCAAATCATTGGAAACTGCCACCAAATGAATATCACCAGCATTACGAGTTACAGCCCCGGATGACTGCATAAAGAAAGAATGGGCAATAGAACGAGCTTCTTCTGGAGAGCGTTGGGCGGTCCAAGCTGTTAAACTACACAGAAAAGCCAAAGACAGGAGTAGTAATTTCTTCATAGGCATCATTTATTAGAATAATTAAAAGGAAATTGCAAAGTTACTAATATTCGCTACTTTGCAAATCTTTTCATCTACTATTTTGTATATCTAAAGACAGGGTGTATTTAAAAAAGCACCCCAAAGACGATATCGACATTTGGGGTGCATATTTCTAATACTCAATAAGTAATTTTTATATTAATGCTACTTACTTAATCATTAATTCTGAACAGGTGTCGGCGGAATCGCTGCTTCATTATTATCTACAGGAGTAATAGCTTTATTTACTGCAGTTTCACATTCAGGAATTGTATAGACCAGAAGTGGGGATTCAGCGGCAATATCTGCAAATGTACTACCTGCCGGGAAATTAGTGCCAATACGCTTAATTGGTTTCTTCAAACGCAAAACATCAAATAATGAGAACCCTTCGCCCCATAATTCAATACGACGTTGGAACCATATCTCATCTATAAATTCGCCTAGTCGTAATTTGCATTTCCACTGTTTCTATCAGAACCAACTAAATCACAGAGAAGAAATATATTGAATTACCTGGATAATCCCCTCGTTATCATTCTTCAACTTATTTTTTTTCTGAAAGCTCATGATTTCTTTCTTTCGTTCAGGGAATATTTTTATAACTTCTTTTATTCTCCTAAAACGCTCACGTTTTCCATTTATTTCTATGGTGTATATAGTATATGGTTCCACTTTATAATTTTCTGGTAATTTCAACTGATACATTTCTCCACCCGTATTAAGAGAGGAAATATTATCAATAGCCGTTGTAGAAGAACTACCATAACCAATATTTTGAGCACCAATACTCAAACGACAGCGATAGGATGCATACAAAGGGTACTTTCCTGACAATAAAACTTCTTCAAAACTATTCCCTGAAGGAATAAAACTCCTCTTCCCGAAATAGATAGTATCAATTTGGTCAATAGGATGAAGAGCCATTTTCTTACCGTCAGAACCTGTATAGATCATTTCTTCAGTTGCCTTATTATAATTCAACTCTACTTTGTTAACTTTCTTATTTTTATAAACAATCTGCCCTTCTTGATATTCAGGAAAAACAAAATGTTTACCATTTTGCCCCCAAGCCAAAGTAGTGCTTACAAAACAACAGCACAATACAATTATCTTATTAGAAATAGACGCCATACTATTATTATTTTAAAATGATTTTTTGTTGATACGTCGTATCATTAGCTAAAGTAACAGAACTGTCTCTTATACACATCTGACGCTGCCGACGA
>ERZ1027269.811-NODE-811-length-10916-cov-5.417549_pt1 | contig 10916 bp, 10 predicted proteins | sample MGYA00519471_ERZ1027269 | MGnify/ENA primary metagenome ERZ1027269 (study PRJEB26926, sample SAMN06164687) | human gut metagenome | biome: ENVO:00009003; feature: ENVO:2100002; material: ENVO:00002003 | host: Homo sapiens | place: USA | collected 2012 ...
CGGCAGCGTCAGATGTGTATAAGAGACAGACACCATACTGTCCGCAGATGTCAGATACGAATCGTGGACAGACAGCCAATGTATTTAACTTTAATGTAGATATTTCATCTGCTTATAACACCGACATCGGAGAATTGAAGGCACTGGTAATGCAGCGCGGAAATTATGTGGCAGATTACCGTGATATAGAAGGAAAATCCCGTCAGGAATATAATGATGATGCAGGAATGTCTGTAATGCTTTCTACAGAAGCAGAATTAGACCAGCTGGTACATAAACTGGTTACAGCAATCAATGATATCTTCTGTCCGAATGTAAAATATGCCGGCACAGATTTAACCGGAACAACAGCAGATGGAAATGCGTTTACCATTACACAGGGGATGAAAGTTTTAGATACAGATAACTGCGCAGTAGGAAGTGATGGAAAGCTTCCGCCACAGGAGCTGTTTTCCAGGGTAGGAACGGATCGCTATACAGAGGTGAATGTAACGGATGCGGCTGGAAATACCAGGACATACTATGTATACAATGAGGAAAGTGCAACAGATATTTCTAAAATGTATACCTTGTCCAGCCTTAAGGTAAATGATGAAATTATCAGCCAGCCATCTTACATCCCGCATCTGACACAGGATAGTAATAATAAACAGGTAGCGCAGCAGCTTGGTACCGCATTTACAGAGATGTGGAAGAAGAGTGAGATTTCTTTGAATCCGAATGCTACCAGTAAATGTACCTTTATGGAATATTATGCACAGATGATTGGCGAAACAGGAACAGCAGGTTCTGTTTACAATACCATGTCAGAGACACTGAATAACACGGTAAATACCGTTGATAATAAGCGTCAGCAGGTAATCGGAGTTTCTTCTGACGAGGAACTGACCAGTATGATTCAGTTCCAGAATGCTTACAATGCAGCCAGCCGTTTTATGAATGTGGTAAGTGACATGATAGAGACATTAATTAACGGATTGTAATATAGAAGAGGTGGGAATATGCCGTCACAATTTTTTGGATTAAATATAGCAGCATCTGCATTAAATGCATTTCAGGCATCTGTAAATACTGCTGCCAATAACGTATCCAATGTACAGACCAAGGGTTACAGTAAACAGGTAACGAATAAAGAAGCCGGTGAGGGAATGCGTGTCAATGCAAAATACGGAACCACCGGAACCGGAGTAAATGCGGTTTCTGTCACACAACTCCGGGACAGCTATTATGACACGAAATACTGGAATAATAATGGAAACCTTGGATTGTATCAGAAACGTCTTTACTATATGGAACAGATTCAGACATATTTTACAGATGATGATACGGAAAAGGGTTTTTCCACATTATTAAAAACCATGTTTAATAATCTGGATACCACACAGCATACGAACTTTGATGAGAATGTAAGAAAGCAGTTTATCGGAAGCGCCCAGAGTCTTGCTACCTATTTTAACGGAGTTGCTACGAACCTTCAGGAATTACAGGGAACCTTAAACAATGAGATTAAGTCTACTGTAGATAATGTAAACTCCATTGCAGAGAAAATTGCATTGATTAATAAGCAGATTAATCAGGTGGAAATCAATGGTGGACATGCCAATGAGCTGAGAGATAAGAGAGCACTTTTGGTGGATGAACTTTCCGCAATTGTTCCAGTTGAAATATCAGAAGTGCCGATTACCAACAGTAACTATCCGGATATGGATCTTGGAATTAATAAATACACCGTGAAAATCAATGGACAGACCATGGTGGACGGATACGATTACCGTACCCTCTCTTATGAAGCGAGAGAGCAGAAGATTAACCAGACTGATATCGATGGATTATACGACCTGACCTGGTCAGATACCGGAGTAAAATTCAATGCAGCCAGTGCATCCATGGGTGGAAGCTTAAGAGCTTTGTTTGAAATGAGGGATGGAAATAATGCAGAGAACTTTACCGGTAAAATAGGAACAGAAGCCGGAAGTATCCAGAATACTGTGGTAGATGGAAGAACCGTAACACAGATTACCGTAAAGAATCCATCTATGACGGATGTAGAGAAATTATCCATTGCAGAACAGGGAATCATAACCGTATTAAACAATGATTACCTTTATTCCGATTTTACCATGAATGCAGATGGAAGTTATACTTTTACATTAAAACAGGAGTTAAATGCATCCCAGAGAAGCAAGTTCTTAGGAGAAAGTGTCAGCATTGGAAAGAGTGTGGATGCCATGGGAATCCCGTACTATATGTCCCAGATGAACCAGTTCTTAAGGAGCTTTACCAAAGCATTTAATGATATTGAACGCGGAGACGCAGCTGATCCGGCAGTAGATTTAAATGGAAAAGAAATGGGAAGCTTCTTTGTAGGAAAGAGAGCTTTAGGCGGAGAATATGATTTTACAGATACGCAGATATCCTCCGGTTCCAATACCTATTATCAGCTGACAGCATTAAACTTTGCTGTAAATTCAGAGTCCATAACAGACCCGGGAAGATTTGCAGCAGTAACCAGGTCAGAGTACACCGATGGTGTGGATAAATATACATTGCTGGATAGATTGAAGAAATTAGAGAGTGATACCAAGCTTTACCGTGGAACGGGGGCGGATGATTTCTTACATTGTCTGCTTTCGGATATTTCTGTAGATACAGAAGAAGCGGAGCTTTTCAGCAAGAATTATTCCAATATAGAGTCGACTATCGATATGCAGAGACAGTCTGTATCCGGTGTAGATGAAGATGAAGAAGCACTGGACTTAGTAAAATTCCAGAATGCATACAATCTGGCATCCAAGATGGTTTCTGTTATGGCAGAGATGTATGACAGATTAATCTTAGAGACCGGAGTATAAGGAGGTTTGTTAGAATGAGAGTAACCAATAACATGATCATGAGCAATACCAAAATAAATATCAATGGAAACAAGACCAATGTGAATACATTGAATAATCAGATGACTTCACAGAAGAAAATCAGCAAGCCATCCGATGACCCGGTTATTGCTATCCGTGCACTTCGGCTGCGCAGCAGTTTAAGCCAGATTAATCAGTATTATGAAAAAAATATTCCGGATGCAGAGGCGTGGTTAGATGTTACCGAAACCTCTCTTACTAACATGAAAAAGCTGCTGACTACCATTCACACCCAGTGTGATGCAGGAGCCAATGGAACACTGACGGAAGAAAACCGTAAGACTATTTTAAAACAGTTACAGTCCTTAAACGACCAGATTTATTCTGAAGGTGATGCAGATTATGCAGGAAGAACAGTATTTACCGGTTATAAGACGAATTCAACCTTGACATTCCAGGCAGACAGCAAAGAGGCTTATAATATCAGCGAGTATTTATCCGCAGATAAAATCGAAGAATATAATTATTCCTATGGAAATGTTAAGACCCCGACAGCTGCAGACGTAGCTGCAAAGACAGCACCGGGTACACCGGAGAATACTACACTGCACAGATTACGCCTTTCCTATGACAATATTACCGATATTACTGGTGGAAAAATCAGTTACAGTTATAAAGACACAGCAACCGGACAGATGACCACGAAAGAGCTGAATGTTACCACTGTTACCACCAGTGATTTAGAAGCGTCTTCTTATGCAATAGCAGATAATGACATCGTATTTAATAAAGACACCGGTGAATTCCTGATGGGAAAAACGCTGGCATCAAATCTGAAATCATTAGGAGCAACGGTTTCTGTAAATTATGATAAGACCGGATTTTCCAAAGGAGAATTACGACCGGAGAATTATTTTGACTGTACCAATAATACAGATGCAGCTAATCCAATCCAATATACTAATTTTGAAAACGGAAAGAGAGTCCGGCAGGATATTGAATATACCATTGCATCGAATCAGACACTGGTGGTAAATACACAGGCAAGCACAGTGTTCAATTCTGATATCGCAAGAGATTTAGATAATCTTACTTCCATTGTGCAGTCAGCGATTGACGCACATAGTGTAGTGGACAACATTAAGGAAATGAAAGGCTTAAGCCAGTATTCCTCAAAGGACGACCAGGAATATTTAGAAAGCTGTCTGGCTGCTGCCCAGAAACAGGCAGATTATGCAGACCATCAGCTGCAGACAGTATTTAACAGGGGACTGACAAAATTTGAAGGCTATATGTCAGATGTAAACCTTGCAATCACGGATGTGGGAAGCAAGGGACAGCAGCTTGATATTACAAAGAACCGCATGTCTAATCAGCAGCAGACGGTAGAGGCATTAAAATCAGACAATGAGGATAAGGATTTATCAGAGATTATCATTGACTATACTTCTTCCTATACTGCATATCAGGCATCTTTACAGGCGGCTGCTAAATTAGAAAGACAGACTTTACTGGATTATCTGTAAGAAAGGAGAAACTGGCATGAAAGCAGCAACAAGATTGTTTGGGGAAATAGAAATTGACGAAAGCAAAATCATAACATTTGAGGACGGAATCATTGGATTTCCGGATATGAAGAAGTTTACCTTAATCTTCGATGAAGAAAAAGAAGGCAGACCATCCATTTCCTGGTTACAGTCCATGGACGAGCCAGAGATAGCATTTCCGGTAATGGATCCGCTGTTCGTTTGTGAAACATATAATCCAAGTGTGGAAGATGAATTGTTAAAGAACCTTGGAACCATAAAAGAGGATAACCTTTATGTACTGGTAACAGTTACCGTGCCACAGAATATCAAAGAACTTGCAGTGAACTTAAAAGCACCGATTGTAATTAATACAGACACAAGAAAAGCGAGTCAGATAATCGTAGAGGATGACCTGCCGGTAAGATACAGAATTTATGAAATTTTAGAAGAAGCAAAGAAGAAGGCAGGTGAATAAGATGCTGGCATTAACAAGAAAAAAGGGAGAATCCCTTGTTGTCAATAACAATATTGAGATAACAGTACTGGAAATCAGAGGAGACCAGATTAAAATCGGCATCTGCGCACCGAAGAATGTGCCGGTATACCGGAAAGAAGTATATTTACAGATTCAGAAGGAAAATGAAGCTTCTCTTAAAGCTGATGGGTTAGAAGCTTTGAAAAATTTACTGTAACCGCTAAATAAATTTACGGGTTCTACCGATATAAGAGTTAGAACAATGGTAAACGGAAATGACAAGAAGCACATGGAGGTGTAAGCAATGTCAATTGAATCAATCAGAAACAGTGGATCGGTGTATCAGGGAAGTTCTCCGGTTCAGGGAACAATAAGAGAAAGTTCCGCAGTAACAACAGAAGGATTACAGACAAGTGCAGATGAAATACAGCAGGAAAATGCCAGCGTATTAGAAAATGCAGCAGCACAGGGTCAGAATCCAGCAGAAGAAGAAGAAAAAGCAACTGCCTCTTCCTCGGAACAGGTTAAGAAGGCGGTGGAGAGCATCAATCGCAGCCAGGCTCATACAGAAGCAATCTTTGGTATCCACGAAGGAACTAATCGTGTTACCATTAAGATTGTGGATAAAGAGAGCAAGAAAGTGATTAAAGAATATCCGCCGGAGAAGACACTTGACATGATACAGAAGCTCTGGGAGATGGCAGGGCTGATGGTAGACGAGAAGAGATAGGAGGTACTTAAGATGGCAATTCGAGTATCAGGATTAGCGTCAGGAATGGATACCGAGTCGATTGTTACACAGCTCGTATCTGCATATAATGTAAAGAAAAATACATATGTAAAAGCACAGACCAAGCTTTCCTGGAAGCAGGATGCATGGAAGACATTAAATAAAAAAGTAAAGAGTCTTTACAGTAACATGACAAGCTTAAAGTACAGTTCTGCGTATAAGACCAAGATGGCGTCGGTGTCGGATACTACTAAGGCAAGTGTCAGTGCAGAGGGTACTGCTGTAAACGGAAGCTACAGCTTAAAGATTAATCAGGTGGCAAAGTCCGGTTATCTTACCGGCGGCCAGTTAGCAGCTTCTACAACCAGAGCAACCAAGCTTAGCGAGTTATTGGGTGATGACAGCTTTGCCGGTGGAAAGATTGAAGTGACATCTGCCGGAAAGACCAGCACTATTGAAGTGACAGCAGATACAACCGTAAGTAATTTTGTATCTAAATTAAATAAGGCAGGAGTAAAGGCTTCTTATGATGCTACTAACCAGAGAATTTATGTGGCAGCATCCGGCACGGGAGCAGCCAATGATTTCAGTCTGTCAGGAGTAGATGCCAATGGAAGTACAGCATTAAAGGCACTGGGCTTGAGGGTAGCTTCCAAGAGCAATACAGAGAATTATAAGTCATGGGCAGCGTATGATGGACAGGATATAGCACAGATTCTTGCGGATCTGCAGAATTCCAAGGATGCAATCTCAGCAGCCAATAACAGCATTACACAGTCACGCTCTAAGATTTCCGGTTATACAACAAAGGTAAATTATGCATCTTCCTATGAGACCATGATGAATGCATATAAGGGACTTGATAATGCAGGAGAAATCCGTGATTTGGATGAACTGGCAGCTATGTCCAAAGCTGATTCATCGAAAACATATGAATTGGATGATGATGGAAACTTTAAAAGAGATTCAGAAGGAAAGCTGATTGTAGCAGACGATACAGTCGCAGATGATAAAAAAGCAACCGGTACAGACCGCCTGAATGCCCTTGCAGCCAAAGCAGGTCTTGTTGAGAAGAAGGATGAAAAGGCCGGAGAAGATGTAAAACAGGTTACCATTGCAGAATTTGCGGCGGCAAAGGCAGCAGTAGACAAGTATGATGCCCAGGCAGCTGATGACACCCTGACAGCTGATGAAAAAGCGGATATGAATGATTTCATTACCAGTGTACAGCATGCTTATAAGGGGGCAGCAGATTCAGAATATGCATCCATAGAAGAACTTACCAATGCATACAATGATAAGATTACGAAAGAGCAGGACAGTATTACTGCCCAGAATCAGATTATCAGTGACAATAAGGCTGTTCTTGAAAAATATGCCCTGTTAGATAACGGGGAAGATCAGGCGGCATTGGAGGCACGTATTTCCTATGCGGTAGAACAGCTTGCCAATGCAGCTGACAAGACACAGTACAATACGGATGCAACCCGCGTAGATGGCCAGGATGCAGAGATTTATGTAAATAATGCAAAATATACGTCATCCTCTAACTCCTTCAGTATTAACGGACTGAAGATTGAGGCGCTGGCTTCAACAGAGGGCAGTGAGATTAATGTGACGGTAAAGAATGACGTAGACGGTGTATACAAGAAAATAAAAGATTTCTTAAAAGAATATAATTCCCTGATTAATGAGATGACTTCTCTTTATAACGCAGATTCTGCCAAAGGATATGAGCCGTTGACAACGGAAGAAAAAGATGCCATGACAGATTCTGAAGTAGAGGAATGGGAGAAGAAGGTAAAGAGTGCATTGCTTCGTCGTGATGATACATTAGGAACTCTTTTGAATTCCATGACCAATGCGATGTATAAGGGATATACTGTAAATGGTAAGAGTTACAGCCTTTCCAGCTTTGGTATTTCAACCCTGGGATATCTCAATGCAGATGAGAATGAGGAAAATGCTTATCATATTGACGGTGATGCAGATGATTCTGCAGTTTCCTCTAAGACCAATAAGCTCAAACAGATGATAGAGGAAGACCCAGATACAGTTACGGCATTCATGCAGCAGCTTGTTACTGGTGTATACAATGAAATTGATACCAAGATGCGTTCTAATTCTCTGAGCAGTGCAATGACTGTTTATAATGATAAGCAGATGGCAAAAGAGTATAGCAATTATACTACCACCATTAAGAAGTGGGAAGATAAGATTACTTCGATGGAAGATTCTTATTATAAGAAATTTGCAGCAATGGAAACTGCACTGGCAAAATTACAGCAGTCTACATCCTCACTGTCAGGTCTCTTAGGTTCATAAGAGCCGATAAATGTCAGTCACAGGCATAGACCTGTGATAATGTGAAAATACATGGAGGTAACACGATGACAATGAACAATGGATATGCAGCATATCAGAACAGTAAGATTATGACTGCTTCTCCGGCAGAATTGACACTGATGCTTTATGAAGGCGCCATCAAATTCTGTAATATTGCAATCATGGGAATTGAGGAGAATAATATCCAGAAAGCCCATACAAATATTGTAAAAGTAGAAAATATCATAGAAGAGTTTCAGGCAACCTTAAATCATAAGTATCCGGTTGCAAAGGACTTTGAAAATGTGTATAGGTACTTACAGGAACGCCTGGTTGAAGCAAACATGAAAAAAGATAAAGAAATTTTAGAGGAAGTACTGGCACACCTTCGCACCATGCGTGATACTTGGAAAGAGGTAATGAAGCTTGCACACAGCAAATAACAGCTATATTGAAATCTTAAAACAGAGCCTTACGAAAAAAATAGAACTGCTGGATACAATTATGGCATTAAATGTATTGCAGAAAGATATGCTGGAAAATCCGGATTTAGATCCGGATGAACTGGAAGAAAATCTGAACCGTAAGGCAGATCTGGTAGAGCAGTTATCAAAGTTAGATGACGGATTCAGTCAGATTTATGACCGGGTCCGAGCTGATTTGACAGAGAACCGTGGGGCATATTCGGAAGACATTGCTCAGATGAAGCGGGATATTACCGCAATCATGGACAAGAGCACTGCAATCCAGAGTCAGGAAAAACGCAATCAGGTATTGATGCAGCAGAAATTTACTTCCGTGAAGAAACAGATTAAGGAAGTAAAGAAATCCAGACAGGCGGTGAATTCCTATTACAGAAATATGATGAAAATGGGAACTCCGGGTTCCACATTTCTGGATGATAAGAAGTAGACTGGAAAAATTTAAAAAAATTTTCCATTTACTATAAAGTATCGAGACGACCGTCCGATATATATAACAAGTAAACAAGATATTGTTACTTAGCAGATGGATTTGAGGAGCGTACGGCCGATAAGATATCTGCAACAAAAAACAAGTAGTCGCAAGGAAGCGACGTTAAATTCAAGGAGGAATTAATTATGGTAGTACAGCACAATTTACAGGCAGCAAACACAAACAGACAGTTAGGTATCACAACAAGCGCACAGGCAAAATCAACTGAGAAATTATCTTCTGGTTACAAAATCAACCGTGCAGCAGATGACGCAGCAGGACTTTCCATTTCTGAGAAAATGAGAAGCCAGATCCGTGGTCTTAACAAAGCTTCTTCAAACGCACAGGATGGTGTATCTTTAGTACAGACCGCTGAGGGTGCATTAAATGAAACACATTCTATCTTACAGCGTATGAACGAACTTGCTACACAGGCAGCTAACGGAACTAACACAACTGTTGATAGAAGTGCTATCAAAGCTGAGTTGGATCAGTTAACATCTGAAATCGACCGTATCCAGTCTACCACACAGTTCAACACAATGAACCTGTTAGATGGTACTTTCTCTGGAACAACAAACAAGATGAAATTACAGGTAGGTGCCCTTTCCGGACAGTCTATCGACTTCTCAATTGCTAATATGTGCGCATCAAAGATTGGTCTTAAGGCTGCTTTAAGTGTAAGTACATTTACAAAAGCTGGTTCTTACATGAAATCAGTTCAGGATGCAATCGAAGTTGTTTCTAAACAGCGTTCAGCAATGGGTGCTATCCAGAACCGTCTGGAGCATACAATTGCCAACCTGGATACCACATCTGAGAATACTCAGTCAGCAGAATCCCGTATCCGTGATACAGATATGGCTTCTGAAATGGTTACATACAGCAAGAATAACATCCTTGCTCAGGCAGGTCAGTCTATGTTAGCACAGGCTAATCAGTCTACTCAGGGTGTATTATCCTTACTTCAGTAATCATAAGTACTCAACCATAAAAGTAAAGCTGACCCGAAAGGGTCGGCTTTATTTTTTACTTTACAGGAAATTGCTTTCCTGTAAAGTAAAAAAACGCTCTGCGAGGATGCGCACTGCGGCGTATAAGCTAGATGGCGCAGGCGCGAGAATGTGCTAAGGCACATTCTTTGTTACACGGGTAGTGATAATTATTTTCTTAGTGACGAAAAGATTAGTATCATGTAGAATAGAAGAAAAGAGATAAGACGAGGTACTCTAAAGTGGAAGCAGGAAAGTATAGTCAATTACAAGAGAAAATGAAAGCAGTAATCCGGAAGCTGTATCAGAACCAGCAGGAGGAAACTTATCCATGGATTGGTGCACATATTCAGGAGATAAAGGATAGCCTGTTAGAACAAATTACATATTATACAGAAAAAGGTGAAACCGACGTAGCAATACAGGAACAGGCAGTTACTATATTGGAACATTTGATTCATGCATATCAGAATCATCAGATCATGGAACTGGCAGATTGCCTGAACTATGAATATGGCAGATATATGGGATGGGAGATATAATATGACGATATACGAAAAGAATATGCAGGCAATCCGGGAACACCATGTAAGACTTCATGAATATCTGGAAACGGCACAGCCGGAGCAATCAGTAGAGATACGCTATGAAGCAGCGGAAGATGAAATGCTTTATCCGATTGTGACAAAGGGCGGATTGGAATACCGGTTAAATAGTAAATATAATCCAAAGGAAGCATCCATGCAGTATGTCAGCCAGTTTGAAAAAGAAGGCTCCTACAGTGTGTTCTTTCTTTTGGGATTTGGAGACGGAAGAAGTATAGAAGCATTGGCGCAGACGCTGGATGAGACCATGACACTTATTGTATATGAACCATCCGTTGCTATTTTCCAAAAAACATTAGAGACCTTTGATTATACTGAACTTTTAAAGAAGAAAAATGTGTATTTGATTGTAGAGTCAGAGAACATGCTGCAGGATTATTTAGAATCCGGTATCAGCTTCAACAATATCCGGATGCTGCGTCTTGGTATTCTTCCGAATTATGATTCCATTTCT
>ERZ1027269.812-NODE-812-length-10908-cov-2.785497_pt1 | contig 10908 bp, 9 predicted proteins | sample MGYA00519471_ERZ1027269 | MGnify/ENA primary metagenome ERZ1027269 (study PRJEB26926, sample SAMN06164687) | human gut metagenome | biome: ENVO:00009003; feature: ENVO:2100002; material: ENVO:00002003 | host: Homo sapiens | place: USA | collected 2012 ...
GGCAGCGTCAGATGTGTATAAGAGACAGCATTCAGGAGATGGCGGGCGGCGACTGCCCCGTCATCCGCATCATGCCCAACACGCCCGCTTCGGTGGGGGCCGGTATGATCCAGTACTGCACCTCCAATGTCACCGCCGAGGAAGAGGCCGAGTTCCTGAAATTGATGGCCCCCGCCGGGCGGCTGGATGCTGTGCCGGAAAGCCTCATCGACGCGGCCAGCTGCGTGTCCGGCTGCGGCCCGGCCTGGGTGTACCAGTTCATCGAGGCGCTGGCCGACGGCGGCGTGGCCTGCGGCCTGCCCCGTGCCAAGGCACAGGAGTACGCCGCCCAGATGGTCCTGGGCAGCGCGAAGCTGGTGCTTGAAAGCGGCCAGCACCCCGGCGCACTCAAGGACGCCGTGTGCAGCCCCGGCGGCAGCACCATCCAGGGCGTGCGGGTGCTGGAAGAAAAGGGCCTGCGGGGCGCGGTGATGGACGCTGTCATCGCCTCCTACAACAAGACCAAAGAGATGGGAAAGGGTTGATCTATGCGCATCGTAGTCAAAGTCGGCACCTCCACACTGGCCCACTCCACCGGGCGGCTGAACATCCGCCACACCGAAGAGCTGGTGAAAGTGCTCAGCGATTTGAAGAACGCCGGACATGAGGTCATCCTCGTGTCGTCGGGTGCTATCGGCATGGGTGTGGGCAAGCTGTCGCTTTCCGCCCGCCCTACCGATATGTCCTCCAAGCAGGCTTGTGCCGCCGTGGGTCAGTGTGAGCTGATGTACACCTACGACCGGCTGTTCAGCGCCTACGACCACACGGTGGCGCAGATTTTGCTCACCGGCGTGGACATCGAGCACGCCAGCCGCCGTGAGAACATCCAGAACACCCTCACCCGTCTGCTGGAGCTGGGCGCACTGCCCATCATCAACGAGAACGACACCGTCGCCACCGACGAGATCACCTCCATCGGCGACAATGACACCCTCGCCGCCATCGTCACCTGCTGCATCAAAGCTGATCTGCTGGTGCTGCTGAGCGACATCGACGGTCTCTACACTGCCAACCCCCACACCCACCCGGACGCAAAGCTCATCCCGCTGGTGGAGGACATCACGCCCGAGGTGATGGCGCTGGCCGACGGAGCCGGTTCGGCGCTGGGCACCGGCGGAATGTCCACCAAACTCCGGGCCGCCCGGATGGTGACCTCCAGCGGAGCTGACATGGTCATCGCAAACGGCGCCCACCCCGAGCTGCTCTATGACATCGCCGAGGGCCGTGCCGCAGGCACCCGCTTTGCGGCCCACAGACAGGAGGCATAACATGACCACACAGGAAATTCTGGAAGCCGCCCGCGGGGCCAAGACTGCCGTTGCCCTTTCGGACAGCGGCACCCGTGATTCTGCCCTTCTCGGGATGGCTGATGCCCTCTGCGCACCGGAATCCATGGACGCCATCCTCGCCGCCAACGCCGAGGACATGGCCGCCGCCAAGGGCCGCATCAGCGACGTCATGCTGGACCGCCTCGCCCTGACGCCCCAGCGCATCGAGGCCATGGCCAAGGGCATCCGGGATGTTGCCGCCCTGCCCGACCCGGTGGGCCGGGTGCTGAGCCGCATCGAGCGTCCCAATGGCCTCGTCATCGAGAAGACCGCCGTGCCGATGGGCGTCATCGCCATCATCTACGAGAGCCGCCCCAACGTGACCAGCGACGCCGCCGCCCTTGCCATCAAGAGCGGCAATGCCTGCATCCTGCGCTGCGGCAAAGAGGCCTGGCGCAGCGCCAATGCCATCGTGAAAGCGCTGCGGCAGGGTCTTGTGGAGAACGGCCTGCCGGAAGCCGCTGTCAGCCTGATCGAGGACACCTCCCACGCCTCGGCCAACGCCCTGATGACCGCCGTGGGCTATGTGGACCTGCTGATCCCCCGCGGCGGGGCCGGGCTGATCCGCGCCTGCGTGGAAAACGCCAAGGTGCCCTGCATCCAGACCGGCACCGGCATCTGCCACATTTTTGTGGATGACACCGCCGACCAGGATAAGACGCTGGACATCATTGAGAACGCCAAGGCCAGCCGCCCCAGCGTCTGCAATGCCGAGGAAGTCTGCCTCGTCCACAGCGCCATTGCGAGCGAGTTCCTGCCGAAGCTGGCCCAGCGCCTCGGCCCCGACCGCACCGCCAAGGGTCTGCACCCGGTGGAACTGCGGCTGGACGAGCGCGCCGCCGCCCTCATCCCCGGCACCCCCGCCGGGCCGAAGGATTTCGACACGGAGTTCCTCGACTACATCCTTGCGGTGAAAGTCGTGGACAGCGTGGAGGAAGCCATCGCCCACATCGCGGCTCACTCCACCGGCCACAGCGAAGCCATCCTGACCCGGACCGACGCCCACGCCGCCCTCTTCACGGCGGCAGTGGACAGTGCCGCCGTCTACGTCAACTGCTCCACCCGCTTCACCGACGGCGGAGAGTTCGGCCTTGGCTGTGAGATGGGCATCTCCACCCAGAAGCTCCACGCCCGGGGACCCATGGGCCTCGGCGAGCTGTGCAGCTACAAGTACATCATCCACGGCAACGGTCAGACCCGGTAATTTTCGGGTTTTTCCGGGATGCATCACCCTTTCGGTAAAAATTTTCTCCACAGGCCGGGGCCAAATGCCCCGGCCTGTATTTTTGTTTCCTCGAGATGGACCGTTTTTCTCTCAAGCACACTTTTGGTTGAAAAATTTTTGCAAATACATCCGAAAATAATTCCTTGTATCCAAATTTTCTCCATTCTCCACAAAGCCATAGTCATACTTTTGCCATTTTATCTTGCAAAAATCACAACAAACCTCTTGACATACGGGCCTTCTGCGGGTTAAATTTAAAATGAGAGTGTGATTCGACACAATCGCACTGGTTTAGTCTGTTTATTGAGAATTGTTCTCCACAAGACTTCAACTTTTCAGACCGTTTTACTGCGGAGAGCACTCTTCCGAGCATATCCGCCCACTCACAACACTATACTTGGAATGAAGGAGAGAGCGTTATGACGATTGCTATTCTTGCACATGATTCCCGCAAAGAGCTGGCGCTGCAGTTCTGCACAGCTTACAGCGGCATCCTATCCCGCAACACAGTCATTGCCACCGGCACCACCGGTCGGATGCTGGCGCAGGCCACCGGCCTGCCCGTACACTGCTACCTCTCCGGGAAGCTGGGCGGCATCCAGCAGATCTCGGCCCGGGTGGCCTGCGACGAAGTAGACCTCGTGCTCTTCTTCCGCGACCCGCTCAGGGCCGAAACGGGCAGCGGCAGCGAGCAGAACCTGCTGCGGCTGTGCGATATGCACAGCGTGCCGATCTCTACCAACATCGCCACCGCCGAAGTGCTGCTGCGCGGCCTCGATCAGGGCGACCTCGACTACCGTGAGGGCATCCATCCCGACATCGTGGAGCCGCTGCCCGTCCATCGGGCCGTGTGCTGAGCCTGTTTTTAAGATTTTTCCGCCATTTGTGGTTTTGTGTATAGAGGGTTTTCGACAAAGAAAGACACCGCAGAAGCTTTCACACTTCTGCGGTGTCTTTTTATCTTATGCGCTCAGGTACCACTGAGGGATAACTTATTCCAGACCGCCCATCTGCTTGATCGCCTTGATGGCGTAGGTCAGGGTGCGGCCCATAGCCACGCCTGCCATCAGGCAGGGATAGTTGTTGGCGAAGAAGGAGCCGGACATATCGCCGGTGATATACAGGCCGGGCATCGGCTTGTTGTCGTTATCCAGAGCCTGGCCCTTATCGTTGATGGCGATGCCCTGCTCGGTGGTCAGCAGCGATGCGCCCAGCCAGCAGCCATAGAAGGGAGCGGTGCGGATGGCGCTCAGACGGTAAGCGGGCTTACCGAAGTCCTCATCGTTCTGCTTGTCGTACAGCTCGTTGTAACGCTCAACGGTAGCAAGGAAGGTGTCCTTGGCCTCACCGGTGAAGCCAAGCTTGTCGGCCAGCTCTTCGATGGTGTCGGCCTTGAAGAAGACGCCCTCCTTCTCTGCATTGTCCATCTGCTTCTGAATATACTCTGCGCCGGCATTGCGGGTCTGGGCAGAGCAGCCGATGGTGTGGAAGCGCTTTGCGTCCTCCAGAATGTTTGCGTCGCAGATCTGTGCGTAGACACGGCCCGGCTGATGAGCAGCAGCGTAGACGATGTCGTTGTAGGGGCTGCTCTCGTTGGCGAAACGCTCACCGTTGCGGTTGACCTTCAGGAAGGGCTGAGTGCCGGGGTTGTACTGGCGGATGGGGCCGGGGAAGGCCTTGCCGCCGAAAGCGGAGTCGCTTGCCACATAACCGCCGTCCACGCCGGGAGCCACGATGCCGCGGTCGAACAGCATGGGAGCAGCTTCCTTGTCGAGGTTTGCACCGGCCCAGACAGCGGCACGGATGCCGTAGCCCTTATCGGCCGGAGAGTAGGAGCAGGCGGTGGTGACGGAGGTGCCCAGCGGGTCCAGCTGCTCCATCATGTAGGGGTTGCCGGGGAAGCCGCCGCAGGCCAGCAGAACGCCCTTGTTGGCGTTGTAGCGGATGAAGTGGTCATCCTCGGTGCTCTGGGCGATGATGCCGGTGATGCGGCCGGTGGAGTCCTTCTCCAGCTTTGCCAGAGAGGTCTTGAAGTCCACATCGTAGCCCAGTTCCTGAATGTACTGCAGCAGCAGCTCGTTGCGGGGCTTGCCAGAGGCAGACTCGCTGGCCATGTAGTTGTGCTCCTGCACGGGGAAGAGGTAATCGGTGTTGTGCTCGGCGTTCTCGGCAGGCCATGCTGCCTCCGCGCCGGAAGTGAAATCGCAGGTCCAGCCGTACTTATCTTCCAGAATGCTGCGCATGAAATCGTGCATTGCAGCAGACTCATTGATCCAGGTCTTGACAACGCGCTGGTCGCACTTGCCGGAAGCGTAGCGGGAGATCTCGCTCAGCAGCTTTGCACGGTCCATCTTGATGCCCTGTGCCTGTGCGCCGAAGCCGTCCACAACGCCGACCCAGTGACGGGTATCCTGCACGTTGCCGTTCTGCTCGATGACACGGAAGTTCAGGCCGTTGGCGGCAGCATAGGCGGCAGCGAATATACCGCCGTTGCCTGCACCCACGATGAGGATGTCGGTGTCCACGGTCTCGGTGATGGCAGCCTCGTCGATGTCAGGCTCCTTGCCCAGCCAATCGTTTTCGTCACCGGTGGGCAGCTGGACGGAGGTCACAGTAGCTTCGCCCTTGGCCTGAGCGTAACAGCTCTTGGCAGCCTTCATGACAGCGTCGGAAGTGATGGTGGAACCGGAAACGCCGTCGATCTCAGCAGAGCCTGCAGCCATCAGCTGCTCACGCAGCTGGTCGGCAGCAGCAGCGCCGTAGGAAGCGGTCTCGCCGGAGGTGTCCACCACAACGTCGGTCACAGCGCTGTCGGAGAAGGTCATGGTGACCTTGACGGTAGAAGAGATGCCCTCAGCAGTACCCTCATAGGTGCCGGGGATGTAGGTACCGGCTGCACCGGAAGCAGCAGGTGCGGCGGTGGAAGAGCTGGCAGCATTGCAGGCAGCCAGAGCACCGGCAGTCACACCAGACATGGCAGCTGCGGCAGCGATCTTCAGAAAACCTTTACGGGAGATCTTGTTCATTTTGCGTGGTTCCTTTCTTCGTGTCTTTTTCTTCTTCTCTATTCTTTCTCATAGCTCCGTGCAGCGGCAGACCTTCTTGCACTGCCTCACACATCGTTCGATAATAATTTAACACAAATTCAAGGGTCTGTCTTTTAAGAATCCTTAAACTTTATAGCCATTTCTTAGTCAATTCTGGACATTCTCGTTAATTATTTGCTTAACAAGTCCAAAAAGAGCGCCGACCACTTAAGTTTCCTTAAGAAGTCGGCGCTCTCATCAAAACGATTCTTAAACCTTGCCGCCGTCCGGCTGGAAGACATAACCCTTGCCCCAGACATTTTTTAAGTAGACGGGCTTTGCCGGGTCGGGCTCTATCTTGCTGCGGAGGTTGTGGATATGTACCTGCACCGTCCGCACATCGCCGAGGCTTTCCTTGCCCCATATCTTCTGGTAGAGCTCGTTGGCCGTGAAGAAGGTGTTCGGGTAGCGGACGAAGAGGGTGAGGATGCGATATTCCATGTCGGCCAGATGGACGCTGCGGCCATCCTTCTCCACGCTGTGGCTGTTGGCATCCAGCGTGAAGGCCGCGCAGTGGTAGCCGTTGACGCTGGGCTCTGCACCGTCCATCTGCACCCGGCGGATGTTGGCCATGATGCGGGCCAGCAGGATCTTGTTATTATAAGGCTTTGCCAGAAAGTCGTCGCCGCCCATTTCCAGCGCGTGGACGATGGTGTCGGTATCGTCCAGACAGGATGTGAAGATGATAGGGCAGTGGTGCCAGCTGCGCAGACGCTGGCAGAGGTCCACGCCGTTGGTGTCCGGGAGAAGGATGTCCACCTCGTGGGGCTCTCGGCCCTGATGACCACCACCCTCAAGAGCATGGAAGAGACCATCGCGGCCCTCCATGCGGCAAAGCTCGACTGCAAGGTGATGGTGGGCGGCGCTGTCCTGACGCCCGAGTACGCCGAGAAGATCGGCGCGGACTGGTACGCCAAGGATGCCAAGCAGAGCGCCGATATTGCCAAGAAATTCTTCGGCGAGTCATAAAAATAGAGCAAGAGCCGGTGCATCTGCACCGGCTCTTTTGACGTTTACTGTTCGTATTGGCTATGATCCACCAGCGCCATGATGCGCTCCGGCGGGGCGGAGAGGCAGGCCGGGGCGTCGGGCTCGGCCACGGAGAGGGTCGTCTTGCTCACCTTCCACCACAGACGGGTGGTGCCGTCCGGCAGCTGGAAGATGAGGTTCCAGTCGAAGGGGTTCTCGCTGGCCGAGAGAAGCTCCACCGGCAGGGCGTTCTCTGCGCCCGGGGCGGAGGGGGCGAAGTCGTGGGCGCGGATGCCCACGGCGGTGCAGCCCTCCGGCACCTCAGCGGCGAGGTGCAGCACCTGCTCACAGCCTGCGAGGCGGACGCTGTGGGCGTCCACCCGGGTGCAGGGCAGGATGTTCTTGCAGCCGGTCAGCCGGGCCGCAGCGGTGCTGCGGGGGTCGGCAAAGACATCTTTCGTGGTGCCGGTGCGGAGCACCTGCCCGCCGTCCATGACGATCATGTCCCGGCACAGGCGGTAAGCTTCGTCCCGGTTGTGGGTGACAAGCAGGGCTGTGCCGTTGAAACCCGCCAGCAGGCTGCCCACTTCGCCCTCCACCTCCTCGCGGAGGTAGCTGTCCAGTGCGCTGAACGGCTCATCCAGCATCAAAATCTTCGGCTTGCCCACCAGAATACGGGCCAGCGCGGTGCGCTGCTGCTGTCCGCCGGAAAGCTCTGCCGGGCGGCGGCTGGCCAGTTCTTCCAGCCGCAAGGCCCGCAGCATCCCGGCGCAGCGGGCCTTGCGGGCGGCTTTGTCCCTTTCGGCTTTCAGGCCGCAGAGGATGTTCTGCTCCACGGTCATATTCGGGAAGAGGGCGTAGTTCTGGAAGAGCAGGCCCACGCCCCGCTGCTGGGGCGGCAGGTCGATGTGCTGCTCGCTGTCGAACAGCACCCGCCCGTCCAGCACGATGCGGCCCTTGTCGGGCTTCACGATGCCCGCGATGCAGCGCAGTGTCATGCTTTTGCCGCAACCGGACGCGCCCAGAATGGCCGTGGCAGTGTTCCCGGCGGTGAAGTCGGAGCGGAGGGTGAAGCCGTTCAGCTTTTTCTCGATATGTACTTCCAGGCTCATGCGCGGCCACCTGCTTTCTGCTTTTTCTCCAGGAGGTTCACAGCCAGCAGCACCACAGCAGAGATGACGATGTCCACCAGCACCCACCGCATGGCACCGGCCTCATCGTTGGTGCGCCAGAGCTGGTACACCGTGGTGGCGATGGTGGCCGTCCTGCCCGGGGTGTAGCCCGCGATCATGCTGGTAGCACCGTACTCGCCCAAGGCCCGGGCAAAGGCCAGCACCGTACCGGCCAGAATGCCCTGACGGCAGCAGGGCATCCGCACCCGCCAGAAGATCCAGGTGTTGGACTGCCCCAGGGTCTGGGCCGACCAGGCCAGCGTCTCGTCAAAGCTCTCGAAGGCGCCCCGGGCGGTGCGGTACATCAGTGGGAAGGCCACTACGATGGACGCAAAGATGGCGCTGTACCAGTTCATGACCAGCTTGACGCCGAAATGCTCCAGGAAGAAGATGCCCAGCGGCCGCTTTGCGCCGAAGAGCAGCAGCAGGAAATAGCCCACCACCGTGGGCGGCAGCACCATGGGCAGGGTGAGCACCACGTCCAGCACGCCCTTGACGGTGCGGGGCAGCTTTGCGATATAATAAGCGGCAAAAATGCCGAGGAAGAACACTGCTGCGCAGCTGATGAGCGCGATGCGCAGGCTGTTCCATAAGGGATACCAATCCATAAATGATACCTCGAATGTTGGGGGCCTTAAGGCTCTCCCTTTGGGAGAGCTGGCGAGCGAAGCGAGACTGAGAGGGCAAGCCCGTTGAGACAGTTCCGGTGGACAGCGATAGGTAGACTCTTTATCAGAGCGATACTATCGCCGTGCCTGAGCTTCTCCGTCAGCGTCCTTGCCCTCTCCGTCACCTGCGGTGACACCTCTCCCAAAGGGAGAGGCTTTTGCTCACGGTCAGGCTGACCTTACATTGCGGTGAAGCCCACGCCCTCGAACACGGTGGCGGCACGGTCAGTCTGCAGATAGGCCAGGAACTCCCTGGCGGCCTCGGCGTTGGGGGCAGCCTTCAGCACAGCGGCGGGGTAGATGACCTGACCGCACATCTCGGCGGTGGCCTCGTCCACGGGGGTCAGACCGGCGCTGTAAGCGTCGGTGCAGTAGACGACACCGGCGTCCACACTGCCCTCGCTGATCTGGGTGGTGACTTCCTTGACGTTGGAGCCGTAGGTGATGACACCGGCAGCAGCCAGAGCCTCTTCATCGAGATCATAGTAGGCCAGGATCTTCTGGGTGTACTGGCCCACAGGCACATCGCTGTTGCCCATGCAGAACAGGATGTCCTGAGCCTTCAGGTGCTCGGCCAGAGCATCAAAGCTGTCGATGTCCTTGTCGCTGCCCTCGGGCACACAGAGGACGACCTTGTTTTCCAGCAGGTCCACGCGGGTGGAGGGGTCCACGAAGTCCAGACCGTCGGTGTTTACGTCGGCAGAAGCGGTGATGTCCAGCTGGTTCATCTGCTTCTGACCGGCAGAGAGGAAGAGGTCGCAGTCAGCGCCCTCCTGGATCTGGGTCTTGAGAGTACCGGAGGAATCAAAGTTGAAGCGGAAGGTGACGCCCGGGTTCTCGGCAGAGTAGTCTTGGGCGATGGCGTTCAGGGTCTCGGTCAGGGAAGCAGCGGCGAAGACAATGAGCTCGACGCTCTCGCCAGCAGCCTCGGAAGCAGCTGCGGAAGAGGCAGTGCTGGAAGCAGAGCCGCCGCAGGCGGTCAGGGCAGCAGCAGCGCCGACTGCGCCGACCACGGACAGAAAGCTGCGGCGGGAAATGAGGTTGGTTTTCATGAATTTTCTCCTTCTATGGTGGTTAAAATTCCCTCATATATGTTCACGTCCCGAAACCGGAGCGGGACAGCAATGTTACTTGCGGGCGCACTCGCCGTCCAGACCGGCGGCGATGCGGACGCCGTGCCCGAGGCTGGGCAGGATGTACTCGAGGTTCTCCTTCACGGCTTTCGGACTGCCAGGCAGGTTGACGATGAGCGTCTTGCCGCGCAATACACTGGCGGCGCGGCTCAGCATCCCGCGGGGGGTGATGGAAAGGCTGTGGTACCGCATGGCCTCGGCGATGCCGGGGGCGTTGCGGTCGGCCACGGCATAGGTGGCCTCAGGGGTAATATCCCGGGGCGAGAAGCCGGTGCCGCCGGTGGTCAGGATAAGGTTCACCTGACGGCCATCGGCCAGACGGATGAGCTGTGCCTTCAGCGCCTTGGCCTCGTCGGGCAGGAGCATCGTCTCTTCCACCACATAGCCTGCGGCAGTGAGCATCTCCACGATGAGCGGGCCGCTCTTGTCCTCCCGCTCGCCCCGGCTGCCCTTGTCCGAAAGGGTGATGACGGCAGCGCGCAGCGGCGGATCTTCCAGCGGCGGCAGAAGGGTCACTTCGTCGCCGACATGAATTTCGCCGCCCTTCAGCACCCGGGCAAATACGCCCTCCCGGGGCATGATGCACTCGCCGGTCTGCTGCTTGATGACGCAGTCGTTGTGGCACTCCTTGCCGATCTGGGTCATCTCCAGCACCACGTCGCCGATGGCGAAGCGGCTGGTGACGGGCAGGCTGCGGAAGTCGAAGCCCTCAATGACAAGGTTTTCGCCAAAGGCACCATAGTCCACCCAGATCTTCTTGCGGAACGCCTCGATTTTTTCGGCGCTGAGCAGGCTCACCTGCCGGTGCCAGTTTCCGCCGTGGGCGTCGCTCACGATGCCCCATTCCGGGGTCAGGACAGCACTTGGCACCTCGGTCTTGACGGTGCCGCGCTTGGGGCTGGTGCAGATCGCCAGAATTTTTCCCATAGTAATTTATCCTCCGATACGGTACATCCCGCGGGTGGCGGGCATGGAATGGTCTCCGAAATGATGTTCCCGGGGTTTCGACCAGATCGTCTCCCGGATGGCCTGTAAAAGCTCCTCGTCGGCTGCGCCGCCCCGCAGCAGGGTGCGCAGGTCGCAGCCCGTCTCGCTGGCAAGGCAGGAGCGCAGAAAGCCCTGACTGGTCAGCCGCACCCGGTTGCAGGAAGCACAGAACTTGCCATGGACCGCCGCGATGAAGCCCACGTCGCCCTTCCAGCCCGGGACGGTGTAGTAGACGGCAGGCCCGTCGCCGAACCCGGCGCTCCTGTCTCTTATACACATCTCCGAGCCCACGAGACCTCTC
>ERZ1027269.829-NODE-829-length-10772-cov-5.763087_pt1 | contig 10772 bp, 3 predicted proteins | sample MGYA00519471_ERZ1027269 | MGnify/ENA primary metagenome ERZ1027269 (study PRJEB26926, sample SAMN06164687) | human gut metagenome | biome: ENVO:00009003; feature: ENVO:2100002; material: ENVO:00002003 | host: Homo sapiens | place: USA | collected 2012 ...
ATGTGTATAAGAGACAGATTCACATCCGTGTTCAATTGCGCCTCACTGGCACATCCCTGTGCCAGTGTTGCCGGTTACAGACGAAATTCTAAGAGCCCTTGTGCAGATTCCGATAATGCATCCATACTCCGACGGACAGACGGGGCGAGATGTCAAACATTGGAAAGACTATTTTAATATAGAAAGAAAAAACACTTTCTTAGAACGGTCGCATTTTAGCAGCTTGCTTCTACCCGGACACCGGCGCAAATTTGGCTTATTTCTTTAACTCTCTCACTCCTCTGACCATCTGGATGACAACGGTCGGAAGTGCTGCCAGCAGAATAATCTCAATCACAGCAGGACAGGACAATGATTCTACTGAAAATAACCCCCGCAGCGGCGGTACAAAAAGCACCAGTCCCAGCAGCACGCTTCCAGACACAAATGCAAGGATACTGTATGGATTTCCGGTAAAGCCCAATGCAAAAATGGTCTTGTTTCCACGACAGTTAAATCCATGGAAAAGACGTGCCAATGTCAGTGTTGCAAATGCCATAGTGGATGCCATTGCCGCACCTTTTCCATTTCCGATATAAAATGCTGCCATGGTGGATGCCGCAATGCATAAGCCCTGCAACATAATTCGCCGGAATGTCTCTCCAGATAAAATTCCTTCCGATGCCTGCCTTGGTTTTTCTTCCAATAAACTTGCATCCTGCGGTTCCACGCCAATGGCAATTGCCGGAAGGGAATCTGTCAGCAGGTTAATAAACAGTAAATGCACCGGAGCAAATGGAACCGGAAGCCCCAAAAGGGATGTATACAATACAGATAAAATTCCTGCCATGTTGCCGGAAAGTAAAAATAAAATAGCATTTTTTATATTACGGTAAATATTTCTTCCGTTCGTTACTGCTTTAATAATCGTAGCAAAGTTATCATCTGTTAATATCATGGCTGCCGCATCCTTTGCCACTTCCGTTCCGGTTATTCCCATGGCTACTCCGATGTCTGCCTGCTTTAATGCCGGTGCATCATTTACACCGTCTCCGGTCATGGAAACGATATTGCCCTTCTTCTGCCAGGCTTTTACAATCCGTATCTTATGCTCCGGTGACACTCTCGCATAAACAGATATTTTATCAATCTTTTCTTCCAGTTCTTTTTCCGGGCAGGCATCCAGCTCTGTTCCGGTTAATGCCAGGTCCCCCTCTTCATAGATTCCAATACGCTTTGCAATCGCAACGGCTGTGATTTTGTGATCTCCGGTAATCATTACGGTGCGGATTCCCGCCCGCTTCGCATCTGCTACTGCCTGTATGGATTCTTCCCTTGGCGGGTCTGCCATGGCAGCTAATCCTAAAAAGGTAAGTCCATTTTCCTTTTCCACCGTCAGTTCTCCCCCGGACTTCTTACATGCAAATGCCAGTACCCTGAGTCCATTTTCAGAAAAATGCTGATTCTGCTTCTGGATTTTTGCGATTTCTACATTATCCATCGGTCTTATCTCTTCTTCATATGCCACATTTATGCAACGGTTTAAAAGGACATCTACTGCTCCTTTTGTAAAAATAATTTCTTCTTCGCCATGCAGCCGGTATTTACTGCTCATGCATTTCCGTTCAGAATCAAATGGAATTTCTTCTAATCTCGGAATCATATTTCGAATCGTTTCTTCCTGTATGGTAAGCTGCCCTACATTTTCCGTTCTGTCCTGATTCAGGCGGACTTCGTGGAACATTTCCAACAGGGCAGATTCTGTCGGATCTCCCAGTACTTTTCCATCCGTTATGCTGGCATCATTATTTAAAATAGCATTGTATAAAAAAAGCCTTTGCAGGCTGGACTCCAAGGTCATCTCATCCGGTTTACAAGTCATACCATTCAGATAAACCTCTTCCACATGCATCTTATTCTGTGTCAGTGTTCCCGTCTTATCGGAGCAGATTACCGATACACAGCCTAAGCTTTCCACAGCTTTTAATTCTTTGACAATGGCGTGCTCCTTTGCCATTCTCCTGCTTCCCATTGCCTGCACAATTGTAACAATGGAGCCTAATGCTTCCGGTATTGCCGCTACTGCCAGTGCAACAGCAAACATCATGGCATCAATGACCGGCATCTTCCGGTAAATGCCAAGACAAAAGACCAGTGCACAGATTGCCATAATCAGTATTGCCAGCTTTTTGCTGAAAGAATCAAGGCTTATCTGAAGCGGAGTCTTCCGCTCCTTCGTCTGATTCATCAACCCGGCAATCTTTCCTAATTCCGTTTCCATTCCTGTTGCTGTTACAAGTACCTCCGCTCTTCCATATGTTACAAAGCTTCCGGAAAATACCATATTTTTCCGGTCTGCCAACGGTACTTCTTCCGGCAATACTTCTTCATTTTTTTCTACATTGACAGACTCTCCTGTCAGTGAGCCTTCATTGACCTGCAGGGAATAATTGCGAAGAATTCTTCCGTCTGCCACAATCATGTCCCCTGCTTCTAAGATTACATAATCCCCGGGCACAATCTCTTTAGATGCAATCTCCTGACGTTTTCCATCCCGGATAACCCGGGCCGCTGGTGCCGCCAAATCCTTCAAACTATCCAGTGATTTTTCTGCCTTCCTATACTGTATCGTACCAAGAACAGCATTCATAAGTAATACCAGAAAAATTACGATGGTACTCTCGGTATTTCCGGAAAACATGGAAATAATTGCTGCAATAATCAGGATTATTACCATCAAGTCACAAAACTGGCTTAAAAACACCTGCAGCAGACTCTTATGTCTGCCCTCGCTCAGCCGGTTTTCGCCTGTCTCTTTTCGTATTCTTTCTACTTCTTCTTCTGTTAATCCTTTTTCCCGAAAGCCAAACATTTCTTCCAACTGCTCTTTCGTACAATTCCAATATGCTTTCATATACGCTTAACCTCCTGCTTTTTATGTTACCGGGTATCAACTATGCGCAACAAAGAATGTGCCTTGGCACATTCTCGCGCCTGCGGCGGTCGCTTGCGACATCTACCTTATACGCCGCAGTGTGTATCCTCGCGGAGCGTTTTTTACTTTACAGGAAAGCAATTTCCTGTAAAGCAAAAAAGGAACGAGCACTTTTACCGCATCAAAATAATACGGTAAAAGTCTCGTTCCTCTGCAGTGTATATTCCGGTTATCCCTCTTCAGATAACGTGATGACGAAAAATACAACACCGGCTATCCGGTGCGAACTACTCCCTGATACGTCATCATCATAACATATACCTTTTTTCTCCGTCAATGCCTATTTTTCTGACTCTTCCCAGTAACAATAGGTATCCTTTCCTTTATGCTTTGCTGTATACAAAGCTTTATCTGCCTGCCTGATACTATCTTCATAGTTATAGCTGTCTTTTCTAATCAGGGTGATTCCAACACTACAGGATACCGGAGTCGGAAGCTTCTCCCGCAGCTGTTCCTGCATCCGTGCGAGTCTCTTATCCAAGGTTTTCTTTGAGCCAAATCCTTTAAACAATACTACAAATTCATCCCCACCAAGTCTTCCTATATAATCGGTACGGCGGAAGCTTTCATGAATGGTATCCACAAAAGTACGCAATACTTTATCTCCATATGGATGTCCCTTGGTATCGTTAATCTGTTTAAAATTATCAATATCCAATATAAGAAGTGCACACACTTCCCCTTTCTTTGCTTCTTCTAATACATAATGGCTGGTATATTGTTCAAATATCCGCCGGTTCAGTACGTTCGTCAACGGATCGGTATTGGCTGCACGCTCTTGTTCCTGCTGACGGCGTTTCTGTCCATCTATATCCTTAAGATACAGCAGTGCATACATATTTTCTGTTACCTGCTCCTGAAATACATGTACGGTAAGCTCCATCCAGTGGTAACTTCCTCTTGCCATCCTTCTGCGAAGCTGATAATTCACAGTAGCCGTTCCACTGTTATAATTATAAACCATCTTTTCCTGCTCTAATACATCATAGCATCCAACCTGGTCTTCCTCTAATACCAGTTCATCAATATGACGGTTGAAAACCTTCATATAATTTAATGCTTCCCGCTCGCCCTCTGCTACGTAATCTTTCCAGAGTCCACCACTGCTTTGAATCTTACCATTACTCAGGTCTACCTCAGCATATGCCACGGTCTCCGACAGCATTGCCTGATAAAAGTCCTCTCTCTGTAAATATTTTAACTGGATATTCTGATGATCTTCAATCTGATAAATAGTAACTATCCTCAAATTTTCATCCTGTTTCTGGTCTCCAATTTTACAGATATCCAGACGGAACCATTCAAACTCATCCTGTTTGTTTTTTAAAAGAATTTCTAATACCTGATCCTCTTTTCCATATTCTACGCCGGTAAATGCTGCATGAAATACATCCCGGAAATGAGGATGTACCATTCCATCCTCCCAGCTTTCCGGAAATCCAACCTCTTTTAGCTGATTGCCCTTTAACATAGAACGATTTGTATGGAAATAAATGGTATGTTTCTTCTCATTATATTCCATACGTTCATATTCCTGACTCTTTAAAAATTTTTTCCGAATCATATCATTATTAATGCGATGATATCCTTTTAATGTATAGACACCATTTTCCTGATGACCAAGCACTCCAACGCAGCGTACTGTCACTTTTCCACGTTCCGGATGATTCCAGGTATATTCCATCTCGATAATCTTTTCGGTTGTGATAATATCATGTAATGCATTCTGTACATAATCGTAATAACCATCACTGATGTTATCATACCAGAACCTGAAATATTCCTCGCTGTTCATAATGTCGTCTATGCCCAGAATGCTGCGCATGCTCTTATCCACATACAAACGGTTCTTTCCATTGACAGTATCCAGTTCCAGCGTCCACAGTCCCAGTTTTACAGACTGTAATATATTTTCCTCCTTCAGCATACCCGTCATACGGGCTATCATCTCACTCTTTACATCCATCATTCCGTCACGAATCAGTATATTTGAAATAAAAGGACGTATTCTGGCAAGAAAAGTCTTATCATTTGGGCGGTATTTCGGATTATCCACACCAATAAATCCAAATAAATGACCTTCATTTAACAATGGAAGAAGCATCAGCCTGCGTATTTCCTGATGCACTAATATTTTCCACAAATCCGGTGCTGACTCCCGATACATATCCACATCTTTGATAATAACCGGTCTGTCTTCCTTCAGACTGCCAATCACCAGTTTTACCCGGTCACCCGGTACCGATGCCAGATAAAGCTGCTGGCTCTGAATCTCATTTTCACACCACTCACAGACATTACTCCAGCTATCTGCCTCTTTGGAATATAAAAAGATATAGCAGCGGTCTGCCTGATAAAATTCCCCGGTATGATGAAGAAGTTCACTGATGATATCAGCTTCATTTTCTTTTTCTTTCGCCTCTTCCAAGGCTTTCACAATGCCCTTTTCCACTTCTAACTGTTCTTCCAGCCTGCTCATGGAAATATTGATGGTATTCATGTCAATACCTATCTGAAGGCGGGCTGCCTTATTGCCCCAGTTTATTAATTTATCCTTCATCAACATCTGGGTTCCTAAGAATTCATTATTTGCATATCTGGTCAAAAACTTCTTATGCTTTAATTTTGCCGTATTACAATCTGGGCACGGTTCTTCCCTGCCCTCTAATACCTGATAACATTTCTTGCCGGCATAATCACTGACGCCGCTGATTCGTTGTCCGGCAGAGTTCATATAATATAACTCATAGCTTTCCGCATCTAAGACATAGACCATCTCTTCTAACTGGTCTAATATTGCTTTATAATCGGTACCGTCTCCTGCTTCCGGCAGAATCACTGTACTATTCCCGCAATCTTCCTGCCACCGTTCTTCCTCTACATGTCCAAAAATATACTGTTTTTCAAACAGCTCTTCTTCAATCGGTTTACTGAAATAGAACCCCTGTAAAACTTCAGGTGCAAGCTCTGCAAGTGTCTGTAATTCCTCCGGTGTTTCTACCCCTTCACATACTACCCGGATCTGTGCACTTCTTGCCAGTTCCAAAATATTACGAAGAAGCCGGTAATTGTATGCACTCATATTAATCCGGCTGACAAAGCAACGGTCAATTTTAATCTCATCAATTGCCAGACTCTTAAGATAACTTAAGCTGGAATATCCGGTTCCAAAATCATCCATGGAAATCTGTATACCACGCTTGCCCCACTGATAAAATAACTGATTGTATTTGGTATAATCCTGTAATTGCATGCTTTCTGTCAGTTCCAGAATAATAGCTTCTCCGGGAATTCCTTCCTGTTCTAATAAATCATAAATGTACTGGCTTAAATCCGGCTGCTGTAACTGTATATAAGAAAGATTGATGCTCATGCGGAATTCCGGATTATAACGCCGCCACTTTGCACACTGGGCAATGGCTTCCTTCAATACCCATTTTCCCACCTGCACAATCATTCCGCTCTGCTCTAATATTCCAATAAAAAGATTTGGTGACACCACCCCATGATATTTTGAGCGGAAACGGAGCAGTGCCTCTGCTCCCACTACTTCATAATTACTCATCCCAATCTGTGGCTGGAAGAGAAGATAAAATCCATCACACTGGTTGCGGATACTCTTTCTGATTTCTTCTGTTAAGTCAATAACCGACAACTGTTTCTCATAATCTTCTGCTGAGAAAAGAATCAACCGGTTCTTTCCGCTCTTCTTGGCACGGTCCAGGGAACTTTCCGCATAGTTAAACAGTATATTGGCATCCTTGATTCCGGACATCGGATAGCAGACTGCACCTGCTGAAAAGGTACAGTTCTCCATCATCTTCATCTGTATATTCTGGTATACCTCACGCACAGCCTCCATATCATATCCCACAAAATTAACTGCAAACCGGTCACCATCCAGACGATAAATTTTTATATTTTCATCAATACTATTTTCCAGAAGCGTCGCAATCCTCTTTAAAATAAAATTACCATGGCCTCTTCCATATTTCGTATTGATATTCTTAAAATTATCCACACCAAGGACAAGTAAAACACCTTCTTTTCTGCTATTCAGCATTTCATCCAGATGTTCCATTAATTTAGTACTATTAAAAAGTCCGGTAAGTGAATCTGTCTTTCCCAAAAGGACAGTATCTGATGTTCTTCCCACCATTACATAAGGAATCCCGGTCTCATCCAGTTCAGCTTTTCCACGACAGCTGATCCAGACCAGATTGCTGTTTCTGTCTACCAGCCGGTATTCCAAATCATGTATCAGGCTTCTTCCAGAGCAGATAGATTCCATATCATTAACCCACTGGTTTAAGTCTCTTCCATATACAATATCTTTCCAGTCATCTATGCTGCAGCTGTTGTTTTCATCCATGCGCAATGCATATCTCTTTGATATATCATTGCTGGCGAAATAAAATTTACCCTCTTTTAAATCTGCCAGAAATAAATAATCATCGGTACTTTCACTTAATAACTGCAGAGTCTGGTAGCATTCCGCAAATCCTTTTTTCCCTTTAAACAATTCATCCAGCGTATTCTTCTCCTGCATAGCCCCTCCAAAAAATATATATTTTTCTGTCTATACATTCCTTCCTGCATTTTTTAATTGTACATCAAATTATCGTTTTTTACAATATTTATTCAGAAAAGTGTCATAAAAGTACAACCGTATTCATCCGGTATCCGATGGCAGACTGTCCGCTGCACACAATACACCCCAGCCCAGCCTTGGATTTGGGAAAAAGGAATATCCCGGCAGTGGTCTTGCTCCCCGGATGAGATATGCTTTTATTTTTTCCCCATATAAAAAAGCATCATGTTTCTCTACAATTCCCCATTGCATAAAAAGTGCTGCCGTCCCAGTTACAAATGGTGTTGCCATTGAAGTTCCGCTTCGTACGGTATAACCGCCGCCCGGTGCACAGGATTCAATGTCCACCCCTGGCGCACAGATGTCCGGTTTCACCTGATTGGTCTCTCTGGTGAACCCTCTCCCGGAAAAGGCTGCCACCTGATTATATCTTGCATCATAGGCCCCCACCGAAATTACCTTATAGGCAGTGGATGGAATTGTAAGCGTTGTCTCTTCTGTGGGATATAAAAATCCGGTTGCTTCTCCGATGACCGCAAGGGAAGGCAGCCACATATTATAGGCCCCGGTTACAATCTTTTCCGGTATCAGCGTTATTTTATAGATTCCGCTGTCGATATAATTTTCCACCGGAAGAAAATCAAAATAGATTTCCTGAAAAGGACTGAAAGGGCTTGGTTCTCCAAAATATAATAAAACCTGCGTTCCTTCGATAGTAAATCTCTGGGGGCCCTGCAGCTGCCGGATAATCCCCACCGTTTTCCCACTGGGATGCGTCATCCGGATGGAAAAAATATCCGCATAGGATTTCCAGATTTGTAAGCTTAACGCAGGCTCATATTCTCCTACTGCAAATTCCACTTCCTGTTCTCTTCCCATTACAAGCTGCCCGGAGGTATGCCCTCTGGCACTGCCTTCATTTCCGGTGCCAATCACCAGAACCGATTTCCAGTAATTTGCCATATCAGATAAATAGGTTTCAAGAAGAGAGGTTCCATCATGGGAACCATAGGTATTGCCAAAGCTTATATTTACTGCCACCGGCTGCTTAAGTTCCAGTGCTTTCCGGAGAATATAATCCATTCCAAGCATCAGCTCTGTTGTCCTTGGAAAGGAATTTTCCCCCGGTGTGCCAAGCTTTACCACCAGCAAATCACTTTCATATGCCACGCCCCGGTTTCTTTCATTGGATGATCTTCCATTTCCCGCTGCGATTCCTGCCACATGGGTTCCGTGCCCGGATAAATCCCGGCTGGGGCAGATACGGTACCCCTCCTGTATATCCTCCTGCTGCAATGCATCATTAATTATATTCCGGTCATATTCTGTCCCGAGCCGGAATCCGGCCGGTGGATTTCCTGCAATGCTTTGATCCCAGATTGCCAGAATCCGGCTGCTTCCATCTTCCTTTCTAAAATCCGGGTGTCTGTAATCGATGCCACTATCTAAAAATGCCGTTATCACACCTTTCCCACTCAATTCCGTTCCCCCTAACCCCATTTTTCTTGTATAAAGGGACGTAAGGCAGGAGGCTCTGATTCCCTGCTGTACAGAGAAAAAGAGCCTCTTTGGTTTTTCCATATATTCAATTTCTGTCCGGTCTGTTACCGCATCCATCAAAGCCTCCGGCAGCCGGATAACTGCATATTCATTGCTCAGTTCTGTAACTTCAATATCCGGAAATATCTCCTCTAATTTTCTGAGACTTCCGGTATATTTTACAATGACTTCCCATGTGTCCGTTTCTTCCTGATATCCTACATTTAAGTTTAAGGACTGCAGTCTTTCCTCTTCCGTTGCATCCAGTGCCAGATTCAGTAAGTTTTCCCGTTTCGAACTGTTCATTCCATCTCCCGGCAATTTCTTTTATTACTACTCTATCGCAATCCGGTATTTTTATGCACTTCTTTTCAGCTTATTGTACCAATACTGTTTCATACTCTGCTGTCTCTTATTGTGGTGTTACGGTTCCGTCATCCTGCACCGTTACGCCAAAGGAAATGCTGTTGATATAGTCATTCAACTGCTGCTGTTCTAATTCATTCATCTGTCTGGTCTTTCCATTTTCTGCCTTTGCTCCCACCAGCTTATAAGAAATTGCACCATCCTTATCCACTACCATTTCCACTGCCATGGTGCGCTCAATGCTGCTGCCAAAAACAAAATTGCCAAGGCTGTAAAACACCGGCTTTCCGTCGATATATTCAATGCCCTGCAAACAATGGGAATGTGCACCAAACACTACATCTGCACCGGCTTCAATATATTTCTGTGCCAGTGTTCTCTGATATGCCTCAGGTTTTTCCTGATGTTCCAAGCCCCAGTGGACATAAACCACCAGCACATCACACTGACTGCGTGCTTCGGCAATGGCATTGACAAACCGCGTTTCATCATAAGTAGAAAGGACTCCCGGTACTGCGCTTTCTACATTCCAGCCGGCAACCGGAAGTACACGGGATGCTGCAAGAAATCCATACTTTTTCCCATTTACTTCTATTACCTGCACTTCCTGCGCCCGCTCTACGCTGTCCCCTGCTCCGGCATATAAAATGCCCTGTCCATCTAATGTTGTAAAAGTATCACTCAATGCTTCCCTTCCATAATCGAGGATATGATTATTTGCCAGAGTGACCACGTCCACGCCCATTTCCTTTAATGCGGCTGCATAGGATGGGTCTGTGCGGAAGGTATACTGCTTATCCTCCATCTGGGTGCCCCGGTTACTAAACGGAAATTCTTCATTTACCATGGTAATATCTGCATTTACAAGCAGCTCTTTCATGCCATTATCTATGACAGCGTCTATGCCTCCGGCATCATAGTTTGTTTTAAAAGAATTGGCAAAAAGTACGTCTCCGGTAAACATCAGTGTTGTATCTTCTGTTACATCTGTTGTTTCCGTGTTTTTTCCAATCTTCTTATCTGCATCTTCAGAAGCTGCATCCTTTCCGGCTTCCGCATCATTTTTACCGTCAGTTTTATCACTGGTCTTTAAATCGGATTCTCCATTTTTATCCTTGCTGTCTTCTGCAGCTTCTGTCCCTGCTGTTGCGGCAGTCTGCCGGCTGTCCTTCTGGCGGATGCTTCCACCGTGATGAGCTGCATATATCATTGCTGCAACCAGCAGAATCACACACACTATAGAAACAATATATAATCTGTCTCTTATACACATCTGACGCTGCCGACGACTTAATAGGTGTA
>ERZ1027269.842-NODE-842-length-10696-cov-4.663659_pt1 | contig 10696 bp, 7 predicted proteins | sample MGYA00519471_ERZ1027269 | MGnify/ENA primary metagenome ERZ1027269 (study PRJEB26926, sample SAMN06164687) | human gut metagenome | biome: ENVO:00009003; feature: ENVO:2100002; material: ENVO:00002003 | host: Homo sapiens | place: USA | collected 2012 ...
CAGCGTCAGATGTGTATAAGAGACAGTCACTACCGGGATGAAAACCGTCGGCAACAGTCTTCAGCCGTCCCGTACGTCCCATGCTCGCCAGTTTATCCATATAAGGCGTCTTGGCATATTGCATCAGCGTCTTACCGCCCAATGACTCCACAGGCCAATCCGCCATTCCATCGCCTAATATGATTATATGTTTCATTTTATTAAACATTTGCAATACTCATGATATCCGCAAATACACCTGCCGCCGTCACTCCGGCACCGGCACCGTATCCCTGTATCATCATCGGATATTCTTTATAACGTTCCGTAGTCAACAGAATGATATTGTTACTACCTTCCAGACCATAGAACGGATGATTTACACCCACTTCCTGCAGGCCGACCGATGCTTTGCCATTCTCCAGTTTAGCAACAAAACGCCAGTGCTTATTCTCAGCTTCCAGTACCTTGCGACGGGCTTCGAAGTCCGCATCCAGACTCGGCACTTTCTTCCAGAAATCATCCAGCGAACCTTCAAAGAAATCATCGGGCACAAACAGGTTCTTTTCTACATCCGACTGTTCCAGCCTGTAACCGGCTTCACGTGCCAGGATCACCAATTTACGGATAACATCCTTACCACTCAGGTCGATACGCGGGTCCGGTTCGGAGTAACGTTCTTCCTGCGCCATCTTAATGGTCTTGCTGAAAGGAATATCCGCACTGATCTTATTAAAGATATAATTCAGTGTACCACTCAGTACAGCTTCAATCTTCAATATCTTGTCACCGCTATGGATAAGGTCATTGATCGTATTGATAATCGGAAGTCCCGCACCCACATTCGTTTCAAAGAGATACTTCACACCACGCTGACGGGCAATCTGTTTCAATTCACGGTAATTCTCATATTCCGAGGAAGCGGCAATTTTATTGGCAGCTACTACAGAAACGTTGTGTAACAACAAGTCTTTGTACAAGGAAGCAACTGCCGCACTTGCCGTACAGTCTACAAATACTGAGTTGAAGATATTCATACCGATAATCTCGTCACGCAAAGTTTCCAGCGTACTCGGCTTACCCTTCTCTGCCAATTCTGCACGGAAATCTGTCAGATCAAAGCCTTCACGGCTAAACATAGCCCGGTCAGCATCAGCGATACCTACAATATGCAGTTTCAATCCATTCTCCACCATCAACTTCTGTTGCTGGCAACGGATTTGCTCTACCAAACTGCCGCCCACCGTACCGATACCGCAAATAAAAAGGTTCAGTACCTGGTATTCCGACAGGAAGAATGAATCGTGGATAACATTCAATGATTTACGCAATGATTTGGAATCCACTACAAATGAGATGTTTGTTTCCGAAGCACCCTGAGCACAAGCTATCACATTGATACCGTTACGTCCCAACGTCCCGAACAGCTTTCCGGCAATACCCGGCGTATGCTTCATATTTTCACCTACGATAGCTACCGTAGCCAAGTTCTTCTCTGCCTGTATCGGAGAAATCTCTCCCATTTCAATCTCTTTGGCAAACTCTTCATTCAGCACTTCACATGCCAGGTCGGCATCCGCATTACGCACACCGATAGACGTAGAGTTTTCCGAAGATGCCTGAGATACAAGGAACACACTGATGCCATTCTTTGCCAGTGCCTTAAAGATACGGTAGTTCACACCAATCACACCTACCATACCCAGCCCCTGCACAGTAATCAGACTGGTATCATTGATAGAAGAAATACCTTTAATCGCTTTTGTGCGCGGATCAGATACTTCCTGCTTGATAATCGTTCCTGTTCCTTCGGGATTGAATGTATTCTTTATTAAAATAGGAATATTCTTGTGGCAAACCGGATAAATAGTCGGCGGATATACTACCTTGGCACCGAAGTTACAAAGCTCCGTTGCCTCTACATAACTCAGTTCGTTAATGGTATAAGCGGTAGAAATCACACGCGGATCGGCAGTCATGAAACCATCCACGTCCGTCCAGATTTCCAATTGGTCGGCATCCAATGCCGCAGCAATAACTGAAGCTGTATAATCGGAACCACCACGCCCCAGGTTCGTAACATCTCCTGTCACCTTATCAGTAGAGATGAACCCCGGTACCAGTGCACGCTTCGGCAAAGTGCTGAATGTTTCACGAATCAGTTCATTCGTCAACTCTGTATCCAATACATACTTGGAGTGCTTCTTTTCAGTTTTGATGAACTTGCGCGAATCAAACCATTGGGCTCCAGTCAACTCTGCAACGATAATGGACGATAAACGCTCGCCATAGCTGACAATCGTATCAGAAGTCTTTTGCGAGAGGTCCTTTATCAGATAAATACCCTGGAAAATATCTTTCAGTTCATTGAGCAATTCGCCAATCTGGCGTTGCAATTCCACTTGCCCCTCACCTGCAGGAATCACTTCTTTAATCATTTCCACATGGCGGTAAACAATTTCGCGGAACTCATTTTCGTAAGCAGCATCACCGGCAGCCGCCATTTTCGACGTGTTTATCAGCTTGTCTGTGATGCCCCCCAGTGCGGAAACCACCACAATTACCGGTTCTTCTACTGCTTCTACAATTCTCTTTACGCTCAAAATACTGTTCGCGGAACCTACGGACGTTCCGCCGAATTTTATTACTTTCATATCCTTTATTACTATTGATAAGGTTGATACAATGTGTCGGGAACAGGACGTATATACCTGTATTGACTTGAATTAAATAAGAAAAACTGCTGAAAAATAGTGTAACACGTAGAAACACAAATACTATCCATTAACCCCTAAGGGTCATGGTCATGCACATGGATGTGACTGTATGTTGATAGTACTTGTTCATACTCTCTGTTTCTTTCATTATTGATAAGTGTCGCAAAAGTAATAATAAAAACATTCAATCTATCACATTTTGCGGTTTTTTTGTAATAAAAATATAGAAAGGCCTCAAAAGAGGCAGAAATATGCAAAAGTACGAAGTGTCATTTTCACACATTAACACACAAAAATCCAGTACCAACGGCACAGTTTTATAACATTTTGATATTAAATCCAAGATATATCATTATATTTGCACTAAATTATCGTAAGAGAATGCGTATGAGTCCAAATATAACTTCCATTTTGCTAATCTATACCGGTGGAACCATCGGAATGATAGAAAACCCCGAAACAGGCGCTTTAGAGAATTTCAATCTCGAGCAACTGAAAAAGCACGTACCGGAGCTGCAAAATTTCACATTCCATATCGATACTTATCAGTTCGATCCTCCGATGGACTCTTCGGATATGGACCCGGAAGCCTGGCGCAAACTGGTGCACATCATCAGTGACCATTACGATAGATACACAGGTTTTGTAATTCTGCACGGCACGGATACGATGGCATATACCGCATCTGCCCTTAGCTTTATGTTAGAAGGGTTGAGCAAACCTGTCATCCTCACCGGCTCACAACTCCCTATCGGAGTACTCCGCACGGACGGAAAAGAAAACCTTCTTACCAGTCTTGAAATAGCCAGTGCACGTGATGCAAAAGGCAATCCGCTTGTACCCGAGGTCTGCATCTTTTTTGAGAACCACCTGATGCGCGGCAATCGTACCATCAAGATGAACGCAGAGAACTTCAATGCATTCCGTTCATTCAACTATCCCGTATTGGCAGAAGCAGGTATTCATATTAAATATAATAATGTACAAATCCGCTTTAAGGAAGTTGAACGGGAACTGAAGCCACATTATCTATTAGATACCAATGTTGCTGTCCTAAAGCTCTTTCCGGGTATTCAGGAGAATGTAGTATCAAGTATATTGAGCATTGAGGGATTGAAAGCTGTCGTGCTCGAAACTTACGGTTCGGGAAATGCTCCCCGCAAAGAGTGGTTCATACGCCGCTTGCGGAATGCTTGCGAGCAAGGGATAGTCATCGTCAACGTCACCCAGTGCAGTGCCGGAACCGTAGAGATGGAACGTTATGAAACGGGGTATCAGCTGATGCAGGCGGGAGTAGTTTGCGGATATGACAGCACAACGGAGTCTGCCGTTACAAAACTGATGTTTCTACTGGGCCACGGTTATACGCCTGAGGAGGTACGAAAGAGAATGCGTACTCCAATGGCGGGAGAAATTACTACCATTTAAAAAAGCAACCCATTAGCGGCAAACAAGGTTTTATCCTTGTGCCCGAAAGAGGTCAAGACTGTAGTTGAAACATAGCTGGACCGTAGCAACTCCGTACCATCTCCCTATAGAGGTACCCCTATGCGGGAAAGGTACGGAGCAACTAAGGGTTTGATAAGCCCTTAGTATGGCCTAAATGGGACAAGAACTCTTACCAATCCATATACACTACCTGAATAAATCCCTTCTAAATCGGACAAGCGAACGGCTAAATTCGTATCTTTGACCATTCATTCAGCAACAAGAGTCTCTTATGGCAAAAGATAAAACGGTTTATGTGTGCAGCAACTGCGGGCAAGATTCTCCGAAATGGATAGGCAAATGTCCATCGTGCGGAGAATGGAACACATATGTGGAAGAAGTGATACGAAAGGAAGTCGTCAACAAACGTCCGGTCTCCGGAATAGAAACAGAAAAGCCAAAACCTATTGTTCTTAGTGAAATAGAGACGGATGATGAGCCACGCATCGACCTCCACGACGAAGAACTGAACCGGGTATTAGGAGGTGGATTGGTTCCGGGTTCTTTGGTGTTGATTGGTGGGGAACCGGGAATCGGTAAATCGACTTTGGTACTACAAACTGTACTTCATATCCCTGAAAAGCGCGTTCTCTATGTATCGGGTGAAGAAAGTGCCCGCCAATTAAAATTGCGTGCCGACCGGTTATCGCACAATTCCAGTGATTGCCTTATTGTTTGCGAAACATCATTAGAGCAGATATTCGTACATATCAAGAACACCCGTCCGGAACTAGTAATCATTGATTCTATACAGACCATCTCTACAGAAAACATAGAATCTTCCCCGGGAAGCATTGCACAAGTACGCGAATGCTCGGCAAGCATCCTGCGCTTTGCCAAAGAAACACATACGCCGGTATTGCTCATCGGACATATTAATAAGGAAGGCAGCATTGCCGGACCAAAAGTCCTGGAACATATTGTAGACACAGTATTGCAGTTTGAGGGTGATCAGCATTATATGTATCGCATTCTGCGTAGTATCAAGAATCGTTTTGGCAGCACGGCCGAACTGGGTATTTATGAAATGCGACAGGATGGTTTACGCCAAGTCAGCAATCCATCGGAATTATTGTTAAGCCAGGATCATGAAGGGATGAGCGGCATAGCGATAGCTTCGGCTATAGAAGGAATACGCCCGTTCCTAATTGAGACACAGGCATTGGTAAGCAGTGCAGTATATGGTAATCCGCAACGTTCGGCTACGGGATTTGATATCCGAAGAATGAACATGTTATTGGCAGTACTGGAAAAACGGGTAGGCTTCAAACTGGCTCAGAAGGATGTGTTTCTTAATATTGCCGGAGGATTAAAAGTTAATGATCCGGCGATAGACTTGGCTGTCATCAGTGCCATACTGTCCAGCAATATGGATACGGCTATCGAACCGGAAGTCTGTATGGCGGGGGAAATCGGTTTGTCCGGGGAGATACGTCCGGTAAACCGAATTGAGCAAAGAATCGGTGAAGCGGAGAAGCTGGGATTCAGACGGTTTGTACTGCCAAAATACAATTTACAAGGAATTGATACGAAGAAACTCAAGATAGAACTAATACCAGTGAGAAAGGTAGAGGAAGCATTCAGAACACTCTTCGGATAGTTTGCACATTTTCAACCACACAACATAACCATTTATGAAAAAGTTACTATTACTTACTTGCGCACTACTAATGGGTATTTCAGCATACAGCCAGGAGATAACCATAGAGTATCAACCGGGCTACGGAACGTATAATATGTCTGCCATGAAAGATCACCTGAAGCAGATGCTTCAAAGCAATCCGCTAAGAGGAGTTAAGACCACAGACAACTTTTCGGGACACCTCACTCATGACCTGCGGATGGGTTGCCTCATCAACAAGCATCACTTCGGAGTGCTGTTTTCGCACATGAATACAGCCGGACAGAACCACCTTGCCGATTATTCGGGAGAGTACAAATATCGCATGCGCGTCTATGGCAACAAACTGGGTGCCTTCTATCGGTTTGCTCTCGCCGAACCGGGCAGATTCACCCCTTTTATTGAGCTATCAGCCGGAGGCGTCTTCAGCACAGCAAAAATCCATGCAAGCCTTATGATAAATGATGCAGGGACAGAGAAAGACGAAATCAAACTAAAGGGCACTAACCTGTTTGTGCAACCCGCACTGGGAGTTTTCTACCGTTTTTGCTCCTTTGCCAGCATCTCGGCTTCGCTGGGGTACGAATGGGATCCTATTACCAGTATGAGCATGGAAGGTAATAAAGCTACAATCGATGCAGACTGGACCGGACTACGAATTAATGCAGGAATCATCACCTATTTCAAAATCAAATGACAATGAGAACAACTACCCTATCTTGCCTCGCCCTGCTGCTACTGATATTGGCAGGCTGCGAAGCCTCACTGCACGAAAACTTTGTAGATATCGAAAAACCTGATAAAACACCTCTGGGCATCAACCTGAATGCTTTTGCCGAAGGAGAGAACATCATTATCTATCAAGAAAACATTCCCATCTATTATTCCTTCGAGACATCCGGCAGAGAAGTATTGAAAGCTGAATTCACTCTTGGCGACTTGCTCTTTGAATCTAACGGCAAAAGCGGTGAACTATGGTTCTCGCCGAATCAATTGCCTAACGGAAACTATACGCTTACCTGTAATCTGTACGTAGCTACCAACACAGGAAGTATTGCCGACCAAGCGGGCATGGAAGCCTATGGCGGAACAATGAGCTGGAAAGTAACCGTTGCCTACGAGAAAGAGCCTACCGAAACACCGGAGATGGCCACACGAATCAATGAAGAGGGATATCTGGAACTGACTTGGGAGAAACCCTACTATAAATACATGAACTTCTTAAACTACACTGTCTATAAAAGAGGAGAACTGCTGGCAACTATTGAAGATGCCGGCATCACCAGTTTTACCGACAAAGGTCATGTGCTGGATAATGGCGACTGGTATAACGTAAAAGCCAATTTCGAAGACGATGTCAGCTGGTATGTGGGATATAAGATTCTTCCTAACGACAATATAACAATAGAACAAGTGGAAGATCTCTCGGCCATTGATTTTTGCACTGTGAAATGGAGTAACGGAAAAGGCTACAAATGCAAATGGAACATCTACGTAAACCAAGAACTCAAAATGAAGGAAACGGAGGAAACAAGCATCAGTATCCCGCTATGCGCCTTCGGCACACAGCAGTACGATCTTCATTATATCCAGGTAGAAGCAGTTGCCTACGACACAGCGGACAGAGGTTCCTATACATATTCTCAAAGTAGTACAGTAGGCATGATGGGCAAATATCTTGGCAACGGCTTTACTAATTTCGATTACAACGAGAGCGATAATACCCTCTATTACAGCATATTCGATGAGATATACAGCATGTCGGTACCCGATTTAAAACCGATAGCCAGGCATAGCAGTGTTTCTCCGGCAAACAACACCAATGCAATAAATACTTCTGAGATGAACAGCAGGGTGCTGGTATCTTATAATGATGCACTGGCATTGTATGAAGGGAAAATGCTCACTGCTCCCTTAATACATCCGGTATCCAATCGGGTAAATAGTATGGGGGCACGGATACTGAATGACGACCGGATATTCTACATTGAGCAGACTTATCCAAAAGACTTAATGGCTTGCATCCTAAGTGCTGATATGGAATCGGAAAAGAGGGTGACATTGCCGGAATCATCATTCTATGGCAATGGAGTGGTATCAGCAGACGGGAAATATATCTATCTGGACAATTCGGTAGAGATAGCCATCTATACCATGTCTCCGGAGTTCGAGATACTTGAAAAGAAAGTTTATCCTACTAACGAAAGTCCATTCAGTAATGCACGGTTTATGCCACACAACTCTTCATTATTGCTGGTGAGAAGGGCAACAACAAATACGGATGGAGTGATCACAATCTACAATACTGAAGACATGACCGCCGTACATAGCTACGAAGCACAGTATGCAAACATCGACCCCAAAACCGGTTATCTTTGCCTGAGCCAAGAAGATCAGGTAGAGATTATTGATATAAATAGCGGTGAGACTCTTTTCACCCTGCCGATAAAACAATACCAACAGGCATATCTGCTGGGGGGCATTTTAATTTCAAGCTATGGCCATGTCCTGAACATCAACCCCTACTTAAAGAAAAAATAAATTATGATACAAGAATACCAACTACGCGTGCTACCCGAGATAGCCGCCAATGAACAACGATTGAAAGAATACCTCGTCCAGGAAAAAGGCCTGAATGCGCGGAATATTAATGCGACACGTGTCCTGAAGCGCAGCATTGATGCACGGCAACGAACCATCTTCGTTAACCTGACTGTACGGGTATATCTGAACGAAATGCCCAAAGACGATGAATACCAGCCTACTATATATCAAAACGTAGAAGGAAAACCGCAGGTTATTGTCGTAGGTGCCGGTCCCGGTGGACTATTTGCTGCACTGAGACTGATAGAACTGGGACTTCGCCCAATCATTGTAGAACGTGGAAAGGATGTGCGCGAACGGAAGAAAGATCTGGCTCAAATCAGCCGGGAGCACACAGTGAATCCGGAATCTAATTATAGTTTCGGCGAGGGAGGCGCAGGTGCTTATTCGGACGGGAAACTCTATACCCGCAGCAAGAAACGTGGAAATGTGGATAAGATATTGAATGTATTCTGTCAGCACGGCGCTTCTACAGCCATATTGGTAGATGCACATCCGCATATCGGTACGGATAAATTGCCGCGTGTGATAGAGAATATGCGGAACACCATTCTCGAATGTGGCGGAGAAGTACACTTTGAAAACCGTATGGATGCTTTGATTATAGAAGGCGATGAGATAAAAGGTATCGAAACCCATACAGGACAAACGATTCTGGGTCCGGTAATCTTGGCAACAGGGCATTCGGCACGGGATGTGTACCGTTGGCTGGCCGCCAATCAAGTAGATATTGAAGCTAAAGGTATTGCAGTCGGTGTACGTTTGGAACATCCTTCAGAATTGATCGACCAGATACAATATCATAGTAAGAATGGACGGGGGAAATATCTACCTGCCGCCGAATATAGCTTTGTGACACAGGTAGACGGACGAGGGGTATATAGTTTCTGTATGTGCCCGGGTGGATTCGTTGTTCCTGCCGCCAGTGGTCCACAACAGATTGTAGTAAACGGAATGAGCCCCAGTAACCGTGGATCGCGTTGGAGCAACTCAGGGATGGTAGTTGAATTGAGGCCGGAAGATTTGGAGAACGGAGGATTGAAGATAGAAAATGGAAGAACAGCCACACAGGATGATAGTGTTGCCTATCCCCAACTCAGTATGATGTATTTCCAAGAGGCATTAGAATATAATTGCTGGCAACAAGGTAATATGCGCCAGACGGCTCCTGCACAACGTATGCAGGATTTTACACGTAAGAAACTAAGCTATGATTTACCAGAGAGTTCCTATGCTCCGGGATTAATTTCTTCACCCCTACACTTCTGGATGCCACCGTTCATCACTGAACGACTCAGCAAAGGTTTCCAGCAGTTCGGACGATACAGCCACGGTTTCCTGACTAATGAAGCGGTAATGATTGGTGTGGAGACACGGACCTCTGCACCAGTACGAATCATAAGAGATAGGGAAACTTTGCAGCATGTAAGAATTAAAGGATTGTTTCCATGCGGAGAAGGAGCAGGATATGCAGGTGGTATTGTTTCTGCCGGCATTGATGGAGAGCGATGTGCAGAAGCAGTAGCTAACTACTTCAAGCTATAACAATTGTTTTTATTGCTAACTTTGCTATACCTTTTTAATATGTATAGATGAAAAGCACAACCGACATACAAATGAGCAATGTTATCGTAAATTCTTTTAATGAAATATATACTTCTTATTATAAGAAGTCATTCTTCTTTGCCAAATCATATGTTCATGATGATTTGGCAGCAGAAGATATTGCTTCCGAATCGTTGATTAAATTATGGGAAAAATTAAAAACAGAGAAAATAGATTATATAGAACCGCTCCTACTTACCATATTAAAGAATAAAGCTTTGGACTATCTGAAACATGAAGAAGTCAAACGCACAGCTTTTGAATCTATGGCCGATTGGCATCAACAAGAACTTTCTATTCGTATTTCAACTTTAGAGTCATGCGATCCCAATGAAATATTCTCGGATGAAGTAGAAAGTATCATCCGGGAAACATTGAAATTACTTCCTGAACAAACCCGACAGATATTTCTACTAAGCCGGTTCGAAAACAAGTCTAATAAAGAAATTGCCGAACAGATGGGAATTTCCATAAAAGGAGTGGAATATCATATATCAAAAGCATTAAAGGCATTACGGATAACCTTAAAAGATTATCTTCCTCTATTTTATTTCTTCTTCTATTATTAAATTCAGCCATGTATCTCTGCCTTTTTGAGAGCAGAAATCTTTTTTTTCATTTTTTCCAATTTTCTTTTAGGGTTGTTTTCACTTTAGTCGCTGTCTCTTATACACATCTCCGA